>WLWH01002574.1_pt1 | contig 9992 bp, 8 predicted proteins | sample 6712741 | NCBI WGS metagenome assembly WLWH01 (sample SAMN12718694, study PRJNA515312) | sponge metagenome | isolation source: marine sponge | host: Mycale hentscheli | place: New Zealand: South Island, Marlborough, Capsize Point | collected 2003-05-01 | reverse complement strand
TAATAAATCCTGTTCCTATGTGATAAATAAAATCACAAGTATCTGCATCGGTTAATGCACCAGTAAAAGTAATTGTAGATGAATTAACAGTAAAGTTACCATATTGAACTACACCATTAATTGATACAACCATTGTATCTGCTGACGATGGTATAAATGCTACACTACCTTTAGTTAAATTATAAGGACCAGCACCTGTTGCAGTAGATGGTGTTATAACATCTAACTTCTCAACATTACTAAATCTATCTAATCCTTGTCCTATGTAAGCCATCTTATATTATTTCCTTATTATTATTATTTAATTTTTTTCTAGGCATTAAATACCTTTCATATTATTTTCTGCGTTATAAAGATTAGTTCCATCTGTAACACCTGGAGAAAAATCAAAAAATCTTGCGTTATCTAATTGACCTTGAAATCTTGTACCTGTTCCATAAGCACCAAGTTGTAAATTATTAACTCCATTTCTTTGTATCATAGTTGAACTGTTGTATCCTAAATCATAGTTATCAATGTAAAGTCTCCAAGCATTTCCATTTTGTTTTAAAAATAAATGATGCCAGTTTCCATCTGATAAACTTGTAGTAGCTGGTGTTGTTGTCCAGTTAGTAGAATAAGTTGGTCCACCAGAACCATCAACAACTGCTTGTATATTTGTTGATGAAGTCATGTGAAGTGAAAATGCAATATTGTAAGCACCTCCAACATCTCCTACAAAATATTGGTCTGCACTTGATGTAGTTCTAAACCAAACAGCAAAAGCAAATTGTGAGCCACTACCTCTAGTAAAAGGTAATTGTAAATATCCACCACCACTCATACAATTTCCAAATGCTTGACCTACTTGATTTGTGTCAGTAAATGTTACCGAGTTAGCAGTAGCATTTCTACCATTCCCAGACGCATCATTAGCATTTCCAGACATAGGATAATAAGCATAGTTTGTGCCACCACCTAAATTATTTGTAATGGTATTATTTTTAGTAATTATTGAAAAAGACCTATCAACAGTTTGACCATTTGCTGTTGCTCTTAAATCAAAGTTAGAAGTTGTGTCTGCTGAAACTGCACTTGGTGTTCCAGTAATTGCACCTGTCGAACTATTTAAAGACAATCCACTAGGTAATGAACCACTATTAACTGAATAAACTATTGTATCTCCATCAGCGTCACTAGCTGTAGCACTTAATGATGCAGAAATATTTTCAATAATAGTTCCTAAAGAACCTGCTGAAGTAGTCCAAGTTGGTGCAATATCATTATTGTTTACTAAACTAAAAGACCTGTCTGTAGTTTTTGAATTAGCAGTTGCTCTAATTGTAAAATTGTATGTAACATTTGAACTTTCGTCAGGTAAAGTTCCTGAAAGAACTCCTGTAGAACTGTTTAATGAAATTCCTGATGGCAATGCACCTGATTGTAAAGAATAAGTTACTGTATCTCCATCTGGGTCTGTTGCAGATAAAGTTACATTTAATGTATCTCCTTCACTAAAAGGTGAACCACTCAATGCACCTGCTGGAGTTTGCCATGCAGGTTCATTATCAACATTAATTGCATCAAATAAAACAGCAGATAAACCATTTTCATTAATAACTTTTACATCATAAGGTTCGTTAGCATTTACAAATTGATTTTTTGCATGAGTAATTGTAATTTGTGTTGCACTATTTCTTGTAACTGTAGATGGTGTAATATCAGAGCCACTATTGGCTATTAATAAAACTGTAACTGAATTAGAAAAATTACTTCCTGTAATAACTATTGTTTGATTACCACCACCTGCACTATCTATGTCACCATCATCAATGCTAGTAATTACTGGTGGTGCATCAATAGCTTTAAACTCTGTGCCTGTATAATATTCAGCAAGATTAGTCGTAGTATTAAATCTAATTTGACCTGCTGTAGACCCTCGTTCTGCTGTCGTACCACTAGCTACTTTAGTACCTTCAGTACCAGAGTCAACTATATTAGTTGCTCCTTCTACACCTCTATTAAATTTTGTTTTTATTATTGCCATATTATTTTATTACCTTGCTGTACATGGTACATTGTTTGAACCTACTAATGGTGCTTCTGCAAATGCCATGTAGATGTATGTTGAACCAGTTCCATTAGTTACACCATCATTACCTTGTGGCGAAAAACCATTTGAATATTTTTGTATTGATGCCCAACTAGTATTTGTAGATTCTGCTGAAGTACTATCTGCTGTTAATCTTGCACCAGTTCCATTGCCACCACCACCAACAGCATTATCTCTAGGTATATCTGATATTGTCCATTGGTCGGCTACATCAACACCTTTTGTCATAACGAAAGCAGGTTTAAAACCAGTATAAATAAATGGTGTTGCTGTGGTTGAACCTGTGCCAATATATTTTCCAAATTTTGAAAAACCAGTTTTTTCTGCGAAGCAGTAGGCTATGTAAGTTACACCACTATCATTAACATCTCCATTTGTACCTAAATTAATTAATGAACTTGTTGGTGCTGTATCGTTAAATCTTGAAGATGTAGTTGTTGCATCATTATTCGTATTTAAAAACATAATTTTTGTAATAGGAACATCTTTATGATATGTACTCCAATTACGACCTGAAAGACTTCTACTTTTAAAAATCATTACAGATGGAGCAACACCTAACCCATGACCAACTTTAGTATTATCAACATCATTTCCTGTATAAGACACAATACTAAATCCACTTGTAGTATTAGCACTAACAGTAGAAGTTATAGTACCATCTGTATTAGTTACACCTGCACCATTTGCTTTCCAGTTCCATGATGCATAAGTATCATTATTAGCATTTACATCTGAATTAGTACCAAGAGTAAATCCATCACTATTAAATGAAGTTATTCCTTGAGATTGTGTTTGTTCTGCTTCAGTACCATTTGGATAAACTACTTTTGTTGAACCTCTAATAGCGTCCATCACCCAATGGTAAGCTGTTCCATTTCGTCTTTTAAGCCATGTAAAATCTGGTTGAAATCCAACACCTGTTATGGATTGAGTTGAACCATTACCTGTATAAAGTTTAGTATTAAAATGCTCTGAAGATTTATTGATAGTTGTATAAGCCATTATAAGTTTAATCCTTTTGTTGATAAAGCAGTATAGCCTGTTGGTACATCATATTCAAATATTCCTATACCACTTGCGTTAGTTCCTGCACTAGATACTGCTGTTGTTCCGAAGTAGCCATTGCCGAAGTTTGCACTCCATTTTGAACTATTAGCGGCTGTGTTGTCTCCTACACATAGGAAATAGAAACCACTACTTGTTAAAGATGGAGCAGTTATTGTAAATGCACTTCCTGTTCCTGTAGCACCACTTGTAGGGTCGCCACTATTTTGCCAAACACCATTTTTAGAAAAATAAATTTTAAGGTTATCTAAATCTACAGCACAGCCAATAATGTCATTGGTAGTGTAAGAATTTCCATAAGAAGTTTGAGAACTATTGTTTATTTTATAACCATCACCATTTTGATACCCATAATCATAAGCATTAGTTCCTAATGAATTATTGTTAGCAGGAGATGGTCTATCAGAAATACCTATTGACTGCCAATTAGCATTGGTTACATTTTTAGCTTCAAAATAAAATTTACCAGATGTCATTCCTAATGTGCTTCTTGCATAAGAATTTAAACTACCTGTGCTACCATTATCAACTGTGTTATTTCCATGTGAAAATACCATGTGAGAAACATAACCATCTAAAGGATTTAATGTAGCAAAAACATTGCTTGGATTATCTTCAGTATTTGAAAGTGTACCTAAACCAACTGTAAAGTTATTACTATTACCAGATTGGTCTGTAACTGAATTACCATCTTTTAAAATAAAAAAACCATTAGTTCCATAAGATACACTAGGAGAAGTATTTATTTTCCATTCTCCAGTTGTGCTGTCTGTTGAACCAAATGCTGATGCGTCATAAGCTGTGCCATCTATTCCATGTATATGACTTAAAACACCATCAAAATAGTCAGTATCATTTACCCTTCTACCAATTTCTATTTGTTTTGAAGCAGTATTAAATAACATTGTTTGATTTTGATTTACATATTCAGCATTTGAAAATGATGTTATTTGAGTACCATTTACATAAATTTTAACTCTATCACTTGCTGTAGCTTGTGTAGTATCCCAAGCAATAACAATGTTATAAAATGCACTACTATCTCTAAATACTTGATTAGTTGTAATGGTATGGTTTCCAAAATCATCATACCAATTTAAGGTTAATTTGTCATCTGTACCAAATCTTGCATCAGTATAATAATTTGCACTTGTTGCATTACCACAAGAATATAAAGCACTTTTAACACCTGTTGTACTTTTTTTTACCCAACAACTAAAAGTAAATTTAGTTTGACTACCTGTTGAACTTGGTGTTCTTGTTAAATATGTTGTTGCCATGATTAATTAAATTGTCCTCCACCTGTTGCACCGAAGCTAGATGTTAAGCTAAAAGCTCTATCTGCTGTTTGACCTTCGGCATCTGTAATTCTTAAAGTAAAATTGTAAGTAGTCGCTGTTGTAGAACTACCACCAAAATCTGTTGTTGTAATAGCACCTGTTGAACTATTTAATGCACAGTTAGCTTGTGATGCGTTAGTTAATACTGAAGTTGTTTCAGAATATGTAACTGCACTATCTGAAGTACCTGCAACTGTTGCAACTGTTCCAGAAAAATCTCCTGCAATAGTTCCTAATGTACCTGCTGCAGTTGTCCATGATGGAGCTGTAGATGCAGTTAAAATATTGTTTGTACTTCTACCTGCATTACCATCTGGATTTTCTACTCTAACATAGTAGTTTCCTGTAGCTAAAGTTACATTAACTGAAAGTGTTGTTGAGTTTGTAAATGAAATTGTATTAGCAACTGTTACTGAACCATCTGTCTTAATAAATTCTACCTGTGGTATTGAAACAAAGTTTGTTCCTGTAATACTTATTGTTGTAGCAGTAGCTGGAGCAATCGTTTGAGATACATCTGCTACAGTTGGTTTAGTTTCTGCTGCATCAATCCAAGATAATTGGTTTGTAGAATTACCATTACTAGCTAAAACTTGATTTGCAGTACCTACTGAAGTTGGTAAAATTAAATTATATGATTGACCTGCTGAATGAGCTGGTCCTGTTATAGAAACTCCATGACTGTTTTGTGAACAGTTAAGAGTAATCTTTCCATCAGCACTTGAACCATCACCTTTAATAGTTAGTCCAGGTGTAAATTCTGTTTTAGCATTTGTTATTGCATCTGCATTTACTTTAACTTCAGTAACAGCATTAGTAGCTAGTTTGTCTGCTGAGACAATACCATTATCTAAATCTGCTGCTGTTAAAGCTGCGTTTGCAGGAGTTCTTCCAACATATGCCATAGTATATTATTTCCTTATTATGCTGAGATAGTATCTACAACACTAGTAATTATATCAACAGATGAAGCTGCAGAAGCATAAGCTTCAACTGAATCTCCAGTCTGTAATACAACTTTAGAACCACCATCAATTAATTCTAAAGAACCACCAGTAGGGATTGGAGCTTCTTTAATAATGTGATAAGTGTCACTACCATTCTTAACATATACAGTTATATCAACTGCAGTACCAGAAGTGTTTGCACATCTAATACCAATAATAGCATCATCTGAATCTGCTGCTGTTCTTAAAACAGTTGGAGAACCTGATGAGTTTGATATGTCTTGTTGTAAATATCTTTCGAAATCTTGTGCCATAGAATTATCCTAATTATACCTTTTTTTTATCTTATTGTCAACACAAATTATAAAGCAATTGCCATTGCTACAGCAAAACCTGCTGAAGCTTTAGTAGCTATATTAGTATTAGCTGTATTAATTTGTGTTTGTATTGCTGAAGTTACACCATTAATGTAACCAAATTCAGTATTATCTACTGAACCATCTCCTACTAAATTAGCATTTAATCTAGCACTTGAATCTATTGTTGCTTGTTTACTATCTATCTGTGTCTGAGCATTAGAAGATAAACTATTAATAAACTGAAATTCTGAATTTGTAACTGAACCATCTGCAATTTTAGTAGCATCAATAGCTGCTGCTGCTTTAATATTAGCATCTTCAATATTAGTAATTGAGTTACCAGTACCATCTGCATCAATAGTTTTATTTGTTAATGTGTCAGTTGAACTTGCAGTAATTAGTCCATTTGTTAATGTACTTAAATTTACATTGTTACCATTACTAATTGTTAAAGTTGGTGTTGAAAAACTTAATGTTTGACTATCTGTTTCTGAAGTTAGATAACCTACATCATTTGTCCATTGTGATATATTACCAGTTTTATTACTTAAAGCTTGTGAACCTGTTAATGTAACAACTGAACTATCAATAGCTATATCATTTGCATTAGCTGTAATACCTGTACCACCTACAACATCTAAAGTTACAGCACCAGATGTTCCACCACCTGTCATACCAGCACCAGCTACTACTGAAGTTATATCGCCAACTGGGATTGTTGCTACTTGTGCATCTACATAAGTCTTAATAGCTTTTGCAGAAGCTAGTGTATCATCTGAACCAGATACTGAAGTTATGTCTGTATCTAAAACTCCTGATTTTAAATTATCTACTTCAACATTTGATAATGTATTATTATCTATATCAATAACTTTATTAGTTAATGTTTGAGAACCTGCTAATGTTGCAACTGTATTATCAATTGCAAATGTCATAGTCTGTGCAGAACCTGTAGTATCAATACCAGTTCCACCAGTTAATGTTAATGATTGTGAATCTAAATCAATTGATTGAGAACCACCAGCATCACCAGAAAAATCTAAATCACTAGCTGTTACTTGTGCATCAACATAAGTCTTAATTGCTTTAGCACTTGCAACTGTATCATCACTTGCTGATACTGCAGTTAAATCTGTATCTACATCTGTAATAGAAGTAGCTGAACCAATTACTAAACCATCTAAAGTTACAGTACCATCAAAGTATGCATCTTTAAATTCTAAAGATGATGTTCCTAAATCAATATCATTATTTGTTGTAGGTACTATTGCACCATCTTGTAAATTAAATTGTTCAGTAGAAGTACCTGATACATCAATAGAAAAATCTATTGTATCATTAGTTGTATCTATTTGAATTTTGTTTAAAGGAGTTGCTAATCCTGCATCACCAATTAATGCAATGACTGGACCTTCTGCAGCAGTACCATCATGTTTATGTCCTGAAGTATTATTAAATGCTGCTAATAATTGATTATATTCATTATTAAAGATAGCTGCTGTTATAGTATCATTATCATTAATAGAACTTTGTCTAGTATATCCTGCCATAATTTATCTTCTTCCTCCTGCTATAAATGAAACAAACATTCCATTTACTGAATATGGAGCATTAGTATCATCACTAAAAAATTTAAAGTTATTAGAAAAACCACTTCCTGTTACTAATATACTTTTACTTGGTAAAGTTGTTGCTCCAAATTGAGCTTGACTAAACTTTGCTACACCAAATAATGCAGCAGAACTTAAATTACCTACTGCAAAGTTTCCTGGTTGTGGAACTTCTCCACTTTCAAAATCATATCTAATTCTTAAATTTAAATTATTTTGAATACCTTCAGGTTCAATATTAGCTTTAATTTTATATAAACTTTTTCTTAAACCATTATCACCATAGTCCATATCTGGTGTTTGAAATTCTGCTACAACATTTGAACCATTAAAACTATCACCAGTATCATGTTGATAAATATATCCTGATTCATCTGCATGAAAAATAACTTCTGTACCTGAGCTATTTAAATTTGAAGTACAAACTGTTACAGGTAATCCTTTTGTTTCACTCCATTCAAAAGCAGGAACACCTTCAGCACTATATTTAAATGTTCCAATAAGTCCTTTTTGTCCAGAGTCAGCTTGACCAGATTGATAATAAAATAATCTGTATTGACTTCTTTCTCTAATAACCATACTAGAAACAATGTAGTTTCCAAAGTTGTTTAATAACTTATTTATAAGAGGTAATATTTTTCTTGATATAGAACCTAGTTCGACATCATCAATTCTAGCTGTTCCAGCAACTGTTCTCAATCCATCAGGAGCTAAGAAGATTAAATCTCCACCTATCTCTTGTATTGAGTTACCACTTACACAACCTATATTTTTAGTTACTGATTTAATTATAGGAGTAGAATCAAGGTTTGTCAACTCATATATACTATTTTTACAGAATATAATTAAGCTATTTCTAAATACTTTAATACCTATAACAATATCTCCTACATCAATAAATCCTGCAGAAGCTTCTTCAAAGTCATAAGGTTTTAATCTACCACTATAATATACTACACTAGGATTAGCTGCTTGACCAGATACAATAATTCTTTCAGCATATCGTTCTATTAAAGAACATCCTACTGGAGAACTTCTATGTAATTCTTCAAAATGATATTTATTATTATCATCAATAAAAAATTCACCTATTCTGTTATTACCATCTACAAAATATAAAGTTCCATTTACACCATGAGATTCAAAGTTTGTAAATTGAATATTAGTTTGATTAGTTCTAGGAATAGTAGTAGCTCCAGCTAAACTAGAAGAAGGAATACCACCAATAAAATAAGCTAATCCATTTTGAGTATTAGGAGTATCTGCATTAGTATCTAATGTTAATATAGTATCACTTGTTATTGATAATACTTTATAAAATTTTCCATCTATTTTAATATCATCACCAACAATAAAACTTGTAGTAAATGTTGTACTTGTTCCTGTAACTGTTGGAGAAGCATTACTAATAGAAACTGTACCTGTTCCTGCAGTAAATGTATCTTTGTTTATTTTAACATAAGATGTTCCTGTAGTACTAAAATATAAATCATCTGCTTGAGCAACAACTACTCCATTAGCATAGTTTATAATACCATGAATAGTTTCAGTAGATACACCACTAGGTATAACACCACTTGCTCCACCCCATTTAGTATAACCACTTACTCTTCTATAACCACCAGTAGTAGATGATTCAAAATTTTGTAAAACTGTTGCAGCTCCAGGAGTTCTAAATAAAGCATGAGAACTTGAAACTAAATCCAAGCCACCTTGTACTGTAATTGAAGCTCCCTGTGTTGGCATAGTTTATCCTTAATATAAATATGTAAATCTAACATCTGACATATACTCTGGTTGAGGAGAGTTTAATTGGTCAGCCATATTTTGTAATCCTTTTTTATATTCATCTAAAGCTAATTGTGATTGTGCAATATTATCTTTAAATTGATAAATATAATATCTAGCTCTTGCTAGTAAAACTGGTTTGTATTGTTCTGGAAATAATACTGTATCTGTATCATTAGTTAATTCAGAAGGTCTATTATAAGCAAAGAAATAAATTTTATATACACCATCTGGTATTGGAGATAATCCAAATCTTCTACCATCTGAACTTCTTAATACTCTTAAAGGTGTTGAATAAGTTTGTGTGTTAGCTTTGTTTGCTTCTTCTCCTTGTGCAAAGTTAGCTCTCCATGCTGATAGAGTTGTGAATGCTAATTTATTAATTGTATGAGGAGCTGATTTACCTGATACTCCTTCTGTAGTTAAAGTAAAATCATCCCAGTTAACTGAATCATAATCTGTATCTACATTAGTTGAACCTGCTTTCATAAGATACCATCTTTGTCCAGCTACAGTTTCAACATAAGTATTACCATAATAGTTATCTTGAGGAGCTGCAGTTTTTAACCAAGACCATTCATCTACTGAATCTACAATATCAAAGTAAGCTCTGTTAACACAGTTAGCTACAAATTTTTGTACACCTAATGCTCCTGATATAGTTGTTACTTCTGGTTCATTTATTTCAACCAGTAATTCATTTGTCATTGATAGATAAGTTTTAGCCATTTAACAGTTCCATGCTCTTAGTGATTTATTAATTCTTGAATTAGGGTCTCTTGCAGTTT
>WLWH01002573.1_pt1 | contig 9998 bp, 21 predicted proteins | sample 6712741 | NCBI WGS metagenome assembly WLWH01 (sample SAMN12718694, study PRJNA515312) | sponge metagenome | isolation source: marine sponge | host: Mycale hentscheli | place: New Zealand: South Island, Marlborough, Capsize Point | collected 2003-05-01 | reverse complement strand
TCGCTAGGTCAATACTCATCTTCGTTCTCCGTTTCATCTTCTAGTTCCTCTGCAAACTTCTCTAGTCTATTGATTAACTTGTCTTCAAACCTGTCCAGCAGTTCCTCCGAAGTTATTTCTAGTGCTTCCACAAAGTCTTCAGGGTCGTAGTCACGTAGCAGACGTTCCTTAATTTCCTCCATTGTTAGAGACATAATCCAGCAACTCCTGTATTTTATCTATATTAAACCACTTAATTTCTTCTTTGTCACACCATCCTGCCATTGTCATCTTGGCTCCCTTCCTAATCTTCTTATTGGGGTACATGAGTACAAACACTAGCTTCTGGTTTTTCGGTAGGCTGTCCCTGACACTCTTGTACTTCTTGGTGTCTCCTTCTCTGAAGAAACCCTTACATTCGACTAGTGTATTACTAGCGATGTGTACGAAGTCAGGTCTGTAGTTTCTGTGTATTGTGTAAGGAATCGTAAACGGTTCGTACTCAAAACCCTTCAGTACTTCCGCTGTGTGTTCCTCAAAAACACTACGAAACTTCGATTTCTTGGACCTTCGGCTCATTGTGTACCTCTACTAAATAACGTGGACCTGATGAATATGCGAACCCTCTGACCGAAGGCCAACATTCCTTTTTGTAAGAGCAGTAAGAACATCCTACGGCGAGTTTCTGGTTTCCACTCTTTCCATCTGCGATAGGTTCGTAGCATACCTCTGGTGGCTCCTCCTGCTCTACCATCTTTTTTATGTGTTCAATCCTGTCCCTAATGTCGTAAGAAATCAGGTCATGGATAGGAGCCTGAGTGTCCTCTGTATCGTACAGCAGGTACGTCAGGTGTCCATTTTGTTTGTCCATTGCCAACCAACCAAACTTAGTTTCGCCTTCGGAGTGCGCGTATCCTTTGATCTGCGCCACGTACCCAAAAGGATCGTCATAAGCCAGTGTGCCTTCCTTGAACTTCTTGAAGCCGAAGGTGGACGTAGACTTCACGTCAGTCACAACTCCGTCAATCCTGCAGTCCATGGACCCTTTGATACCGTTGACCTCACACTTCTTCTGCTCGTCTGTCACCTCGTGACCTGCAGCTCTTGTGAGGAACAGTAGTAGTTCTTCAATGATGTGTCCGTAGAGGAACTTGACGTACGTGTGTGGCTGTATGTCTTCACCTTTGTCTACATCGTTGTACACGTTCCACAGGAATCGATCCTCACGCCCTATGTTGGACATACGTAGCTTACGTGAGTCGTCCCTCTTCTGTGTGAACTCTTGACGCATGAGTACCTTCACGGCTTCACCGAACTGGTCTATACATGCTTCAATGTCCACTCCTTCTGCTACTTCTTTGGACTCCACAAGTTTATATATGTCACTAACTAGGTTGTAAGTGCTTTTCATTTGTACTCTTCCGCTGTACTAGAGACGACGACTCTGGCCTCCTCCGGTGTGCATTTGAACCACTCGCCTTTACGTTCGTAGGACTTCTGTAGCTCTGTGTGTGCCTGTGATTCTGCCTTTCGACGATCACTGACATCATACCTATATTGTAACACATAATCCCTAAAAGGTGAAGAAGTTTGGTAGTTATTTAGGCGGTCCTCAGCGTCAATAGCCATCCCTACTTTAACCCAGTCAGGGAAGTTAGGATTAGTTATGACGTACACCTGACCCTCGACACTCAGTTCATACTTAGCTAAACTACTGAACGCTGCGTCTTCAAAGTTCTTGTAGCGTCCGGGTTTGTACAGAGGATGGGACTTTTTTACATACTTACCATTAACGTACATTCTATTTTTATTGTCTCGATGAGCTATTTTTAACTGACATTCTTTGCAGATAAAGTTAAACCCGTCGTTGCAAGTAATGTTTCGGTAAAACTCAGAAGTAAACTTTGTTTGTCCACAGCTTGAACACTTCTTCATTGTTTCTTGAATCTGTTGCAGCATGTCCTACTCCTTAGTGTGTCTCTGCCCCTGTTGTTCCCTTTAAATATTTTATAGCTCTGCTAAGTATATCTACGCTGTCATCAAAACCTCCTAAAGACCTGTTACATTTATGACACAGCCATCCCCTAAAAACATCTGTTTCATGACAATGGTCTATAACCCACGGACCATTCTTTGTATTTCCTTTTCCTTTTACCTCTTCTTCAGTGCCTAAACATATAGGACATGTATATTCTCCTTTAGGCATCCCGTATTTTTCTTTCAGAGATGCTCGTACTTTGCTTAGATCATTATTACACTTCTTACACTCAGGTCTAAGATAGTTACCGCCACTATGTCTACTAAAACTAGACAAAGGTAGAAGAGTTTTACATTTGCTACAAAACTTATTCTCATCTCCTATGTCGTAATGGTTATCTTCAAAGAACCCTAGTTGGTACATTAGTGTGTCTCCGACCATGTTGTTCCCACTTTGTATTCACCGTCCAGAGGACACCTCAAGTTAAACGCAATACCTGCAGCCTTGAGGCACTCCACTGCTAACCAACCGTACTTCTCTGCGTCTTTCTCTGCTACTTCTGTCTGCACTTCGTCATGTATGTTACCTATGATCTTGTAGTCCAGCTTCCATAGCTTTGCGTAGTCGTCCAAGATCACCAGAGCTTTCTTCATTACGATGGCTCCTGCTGCTTGCAACAACGTGTTCAACGCTGAGTGTTCTGACCTGACTAGGAGTCTCCTTCCGTCAAGACCTGTGAGGTATCCTCTGGCTGATGCGTTTGAAACTCTCTCCTTAAGAGTTGCGAATGATGGCAGATTATGTAGGAAAGATTCTCTAAGGTTTTTGCCAGCTTTTCTACCTCCTCCAGCCACAGACCCAAGCTTTTCATCTCCGGCTCCGTATAAGAGTGCATAGATGAAAGTCTTAGCCTGATTTCTTGATTCAAGTCCAGCAAGTCGTTGATTTGCTGTGTGGATATCACCGTTAATGATTTCATTGGTATAGTCCTCGTCTTTCATGTAGTGTGCCAGCATACGCAACTCAAGACCACTGGCGTCGAAACCCACTAGCTTCTTACCTTCAGGCACAGTCCAGCAGGAACGACACTCGTGTCCGTACGGGCTGTGACTTGCGGGTACTTGGGCCATGTTGGGTGACTGGTGTGTCATGCGTCCTGTGACTGCTCCGTTGCTTATGACACGTCCGTGTACTCTACCGTCTTCCTGCACATGCTCCAGCCATGAGTTTACCTGTGCGTATCTTTTTTGTAGCATCAAGTACTCACTCACAACTTTTGCTTCCGGTAGATCAATGGTGTCTAGGACTGCTTCATCAACTATTGGGTTGCCCTTCTCCGTGAGTTTGTCGAAGCGAACCCCAAGGCTCGAAAGCCTCTTCGCAATCTGCTGCCTAGACCCCACATTGAAGACCTCAACCTTGTCCTTGAGTCGCTTCCCAGTCTTCTCTGACCATCTTTCGTGAATGATAGGTGGAAACTTCTTCTGCAACTCTTCCTCAATGTCATTCATCTTCTCCTTAAATGTGGAACACAAGTCTCTAGCCAAAGACTGATCCAGAACCCAACCGTTTTTCTCTTGCTGCTGCACTGCTACTTGCACTTTATGCTCTAGCTCAATGCTTGCAGGTGAGAAGCAGGTCATCTCCTCCATCAACTTCTGGTGTACTGCTTCCGTTACTTCTACGTCTCTGATACAGTAGTCAATCATCTCCTGTGACAACTGGGACCAGTCACTATGGTCACCTTTTGGGAACCCTAATTCATTGCCCCAGTTCCTCAGTGAGTGTCCTCCTGACTTGCTAGGCTCACACAAACGTGACAAAACCAGTGTATCGATGACCCTCTCAGAAGCCACTGAGACGCCCCAGAGACGCTCTAGGACAGGGATATCGTATCCTATTAGGTTGTGCCCAACGACGCTCTGTGAGCCTCTGAGGGCCTCTGACAGGCTATCTGGGTCCACATGTACCAGTGTTACGTCGTCTTCCTTGGTTACAACGCACCAAATGGTGTCAGGAGTCAAACCATTGGCCTCAAGATCAAGATAAATCAAAAGTCGTCTCCAACGTGAGGGTTAGCGACTTCACTCAACCTGCCGGTAGACCTGTCATAAGAAAGGTAGCAAGCAGGACCAGTTTCGCCAGTGTAACGATTCTTGAGAACCCTAACAGTCGTGGTGTTCCTGATGTCTTCGTTCTCATGTTGTTGATCTCGCTCCATACCTATTACGATGTCGGACAGTTGTGCAATCGCCTGTGACCCTCTGAGTTCACCTAGACTGATCTGGGCACCGTCTTCATGTGCTTTGCCCTGTGAACGTCGTAGGTGTGACACGAGGAACAAGCAGATGCCTGTCTCTGCCACGAGTGTCCTGAGTTTAGTCATGATCTCGTCGATTGCCTTACGTTCGTCACCGGACTCCTGAGAAGAAACAACGATACTCAGGTGGTCCAAGATCACAAACCGGCAGTCCAGAGCCTTAGCCATGTACCGCACACGTCCCAGAAGGTTGTCAGCAGAAGTAGAACCCCAGTGGTCAAACAAGTAGTACCGCCCTGTACCCATGGTTGATTCCCAGAAGGGTCTGAGGTCTTCCACGGGTGTGTCCTCTTCCAGATGTAGAGGTCTGTTGGCGGCTACTGACATGATGCCCAGTGTCGTCCGTGACAAGTCCTCTTCCAACGCTAGGACACCAATGTTACCTTCGCAACGCTTGAGTAAGTCGTACTCGATCTCACGTATGAATTGAGACTTACCCATGCCACTGCCACTGGTGATGGTCACGAGTTCGTAGGCACGATGGCCTCTAGTGATGTGATTCAGGCCGTCCCATGGGTAAGGGACCGACTTGACGTTTCTCTTTTCAACTAGGTTTTCCCATGTGTCCGTACCAGCGACGATACCGTCGGGTCTGTAGGTCTTGGCGTTCCACCATGCTTGCGTAAAGTCCTTGACTCTGTTAGCCATGAGCATGTCGCCAGCGTCCTTGAGTGGTAGCTTGACGATCTTGAGCTTGTTGGGGCTAAAGAGGTCCTTGACTTGATCTACTGCAGAGTCACCTGCTTTGTCGTTGTCAAAACACACGACGACATTCTCGTAGGACTCAAGCCACTCCAGTTGTTCCTTGACTTCCTTTGCCGCATTGGAAGCACCGGACCGAAGTGAAACCACGTCCCACTGTCTGCCTGACATCTCGTACACTGCCAAGGCGTCCAACTCACCTTCAGTGATGGTGATGTACTTGTTTGTTTTACATTGGTGTTGACCAAAGAACCCAACTCCGGTTACGTCACCGCTAGTGTGGAAGTTCTTGGTCTTCACCTCACGTACTTTTGCTGAGGCTACTTCACCTGTATCTAGGTTGTAGTACGGGTAGTAGTGCCTCACGATGTCGCCTGTAGTCGAGTACTCCACAGTCACACCAAACCTACCACAAGTGTCGTGTGACAGACGTCTGTGTGGTATTGCTGCTACGACTCCAAACATGTTCAGAGGTTTAGCAGTTGTTACTTTTGTTGCTTGTGTAGTCATACCTGTAAGGCCATTGTAGTGGTAGTTACAACCAGCGCTGAAACAATGTGCGCCGTCGTCGTCATAGATAGCTAGGGAGTCCGAAGAACCACACTTCGGACAACCCTCATGTCTAATGAATTTAGCCATCTTTAGAAGTCCGAAGCGTCACCTTCGGTCATCTCTGCTTCCTCCAAGACCTTCACAGCTTCGAGGTAAGTCGCAACACCGTGTACAGGATGAGGCTGACCCAGCTTGAACTTCAGGCGCACCTTAGAATTGTAAGGTACTTCTCCGTTGTACTGGTTACCTTCAGCGTCGAACCGTTTGATGTCGTACTTTGACTTGAACTTGCGCTGTTTGTTGCCTTGGTAGTCCTTGATCTTCACACCTTGTGCTGCCAGTGTTGAAGCGTCGTCTTCGGACAGAGTGATGGTCATTGAGAAGGCTCCGGTGTCCTGACCGTTGTACACGTCGTGCTGAGTCAGGTTGCTGAAGTTTACAATGCCTTCGATAGTAGTAGCTGCTGCTGCCATAGGAATAATCTCCGTTGTTTGCTTTTGTTTTGACCAATGATTCTCACTGGCCATACTAATAGTATACCACAGTTTTGGATGCCGTGTCACCTCCTGACTTAACTTTATTTTACTACTGTAGTTACTACAGAAGTACTCCTGTAGTAACTACAGTAGTAACTACTACTGTTTACTTCTTTAGTTAATTACTTAAGTTGTAACCTAAGTACTACTTTAGTAGAGGGTATCATAATCTGTCTCTGGTGTCAAGAGGGTTCCTCTGATTTCTTCAAAAAAATTATCGTCCTCCATTTCACACGCATGTATACTCTTGAGACAGACTCCACACAGATCGTAGAAGTCACCTCTGGCGTCCTTACGTGTCAACTCTGAGTCTTCCAAAATTTTATTACAGGCTTTGCATCTCATGTTACTTCTCCTTGTATTCTCGTGTCATTTCGTCTGAGTAGACGTAGTAGAACCTGTCTCTGTGCAACTGTAGCAACTGAGTAGGCACCATACGCCTGTACTTGTCACGCAGTAGGTCCTTGAGTACAAACTGGATGTCACCGAAGTGCAGATTGTGCATCTCGTCTAGTGCCAGATTGTCAGCCATGTGTTCTACTGCTTCCTTTGTCACGCAACCTTCGTCATGACTAGTGATGTCTAGGTTTTCCTTGTTTAACATGTGTATCACTCCCTTTCAGTTAGACATGCCCAAGAGTAGCTTATTTCGTCTGATATTGCAAGTGCTTGATCTATCTTTTGTGCAAGTATTTGGCACTCGTATTGAGCATCACTGGAGATCCTTTGTTGGACAACACGGGCAAAGGCTGCCAAAGAGCCAGTCCAGTACCACTCAGTCATCATTGATTGAGGTAAGACCATACGGGCTTGCTCTGGGGCTACACCGCTGGCTATCATGTTGTCATAAACAGCTTCAGCTTTATCCATCAAGTCTTTGTATCTCATATCAAATCTTTCACCGTCGGGGCCTGTAAAGGATTCATCCGATGACCCTTGCTTCTTGTTGTCCGCACGTTTACGCCATGCTTCCGGTTGGTGAAAAGTAGGTAAAAAGTCTACGTATCTTCGGCTAATCTCATTCCAAACTAAACCCACTTGATGCTTCACCAGTTGCCTAGCGACAAACACAGGTGCTTTGATCCTAAACTGAACCTGTACGTGACCAAAGGGTGTCCAATGGTTATGGTTAGCCAGATATCTAATCAGTTTCTTGTCTCTACTACCAAACTCCTCTGACTCAGCAGCAAAGGACACTCTGGCAGCATTAACTACCGTCAGGTCTGACCCCATGATGTCTAATAGTTGTACTTCCATGTCACATAACTCCTATGGGTTGTAGTGGTGGATCAAAGGTTGAAAACATGACGACGATGAACAAGCACCAGACCACCATGGCAGTCCAAAAGATGAGATCAAAGTCGTCTTCGGTCACATTGCCCTCTGCAATGTCTACAAAGATACTGTGTATGGCTCTGTAAAGCCTCTTAAATATGTTCATCCGTTCACCAGTTCGTCTTTTATAGTTAGCTCCACAGTTACGTCTCCGTCAGGATAATACGCATACGCTGCGAGAAGGGAATCTCTGAGGTTTAGCATTTCTTTGAGGTGTTCGTCTGGGTCATCATAGTCCCTGAAAGTAGTGAAACAACCAAGAATCCTTTTCTCATCAGAAACTTTATGCACACCGTCTATACAAACATAGTCCCTTGTGTAAGCCTGAAGAATAAAGTCTGCATCCAAATCAATTGTTGCTGTGTTGTTTTTTATAGCCATGCTGGTATCTCCCTGTTTGTCCATCTCATGTCAATCTCACTCCTTCTCACTTTGTAATAATTACGGTACGCCTGTACTGTGTCGTCAGCCTTGCAATCGTCATAGATGCACTGAGGTGGCGGCTGAAATGGTAAGTCAGGTAGCGCTGTTGGTACAACTTTGAGATACTGCAGTTTTTCACGCTCTGTCTTGTGAATCTTGCCGTATCTGTGGGTATACTCTGCAAACAACGCCTCTAGGTACTCAAGACCCCATTTGTAGGCAGCCTGAGACGATCTGAGCCACTTTGTGCTTGGGTGGTTCTGGTGGGTCATCTTGTAGACAAAGGGTGCCTGTGGCGTCTCTGCGAGCCTGTGGGCAGTACTGAGCATTTGGGCAGTCTCAAGTATCATCTTGACTACGTGTTTATCGCACTGCATTTGTGCTGCAATATGTGGGTCCTCATGGGTGTAAAATAGGTTCACTGCTACTTTCTCCTTTCGTTTATCAATTGTGCCAGTTGCCTGTGGTCATCCAGCAGCACACTAGCATTGCCCAATGTTACCACAGCATGACGGCCTAGGTCCAGCAAGATCTTCTGTAGAAATGCTACGGCCTCCCGGTGCTGTGCCTCTGTAAACTGCCTTCCTTCTACTTTGATTCTCACCCTATGCGATCCTCCTCTGCTAACATGCGTTCACGTTGTGCAGTGTTTAGGACGTCCAGTGCACACAGTAAGACGTCACCGTCATCTGAAGATAGGCTAGGTTCGCTTTCTTTAAACTCAAGTAGTAGCATGAAGAGATCAAGGACCTCGACCCGTGTGAGTCTTTGCTTTTTCATTGTAACGCCTCCAGTTTTATAATGATTTCTTTTGCGTCTCTGGGTGTGATCTTGTCACCTGTTTTGACAAAGTAGCCATCTGCTGCCGCCTGTTCGATGGCAGAGTAGGCGCTAGGTGCGCGGTAGGTGCCTTTATTAGCCCAACTGAGGCCATCACTAGGCAACCAGTCGGCTTTTGGTACACTGGCCCAAATTGTGTAGAGCTGTAGTTTCATAGGATGAATACCTCGACTAGGATGATGGTTCCGAAGATAGCACAGGAACCTATGAAAGACAATAGGGCATCGAGTGCTACTGTTTTGTAGAGTTTAGCCTTTGTCATGCTGTCAGCTCCTGTTTTACTCTGCGCCAGTGTTTATGGTGTAACCTGCTAACAGCTTCCCGCTGAAAGTACCGGACCTCTTCGGGATACAGACCCGCGCAAGAACCGAAGGCACACCAGTTGGCGTACTCCCGTTTTTCTTTTGTTGGTGCTGTGTACGACTCAACAAAAAATTTGATTATTGCCTCGCTTGTTTCTTTTCTGCTCATGCTAAGATACCTCCTAATCTTCTGTTAATCTTTCATAGACTTCACGCCAGTTGACCTGAGACAATGCCTCAAGAATCATATCTTGTCTGAAGAAATAGTCGATTTCGTTGTGGGCTGCTTCTTCTGGGAACATGACCCCATCGACCATTTCCTTGAGTTCAATACAGGCATCGTATGAATCACCACAGCGCTGCAAGATCTCCTGTGCAGTGTTGTAATAGCCCTCATTGTTGGCTATGTATAAAACGATTGTGTCGGTTGCTAAACTCATGTTGTGTTGCTCCTGTTTATTGATCTTTATTTTTTGTTGTGCTGTTTTTCAGACACTTGAACCGCTAACAGTGTGAAGACAGGCATCCAAAGAAATAGGCTTAATACCGCTACAAGCTCAAAAAATTGTTCCACTGTGTCGCCTCCTGTGTTGTGAATTGTGTTGTTAGCTATTAAATTCCAATGCGATCTGTTTGTCAACTATTTTTGAATCTAATTTTGAATATTCGCTGATTGTGAAAAAGCCATTGTCAAAGATACGATCAAGGCTTGCTTCTACTTTAACCAATGCTTCCACTGTGTTGGCTTGGTTGATACGTTGTGCCATTGCTTGGTAGTTTGTCATCTTGTGCTGTTCCTTGTGTTTTCGTTGTGTTGTTGCCAGTGTACCACAAAGCCTCAGAAGTTCCAAGGCTTTGCGTTTAATTCTCTGCATATTTTGTTGGCTTCCCTTGTTCCTTTTACGTTGAACTTTTGACCATTAGAAAGCTCGAGTATCATCTTTTTACCTTCGATTTGCTGGTGCTTTGCTGCGTTGTATAGGTTAGCTGTTGTCATCTTGTTTGCCTCGTGTTGTTAAGTGATGTACCTA
>WLWH01002572.1_pt1 | contig 10004 bp, 18 predicted proteins | sample 6712741 | NCBI WGS metagenome assembly WLWH01 (sample SAMN12718694, study PRJNA515312) | sponge metagenome | isolation source: marine sponge | host: Mycale hentscheli | place: New Zealand: South Island, Marlborough, Capsize Point | collected 2003-05-01 | reverse complement strand
TGTTTCTATCAGCTACATTTAACGGAGCTTCTGAGTCTAAAACTTGCCCGCTTTTGTGTGTAATTTCTGTTCTTAATACCTCGCTACCATCTTTTATTAAAACTTTTTGAGTTAAGAAAAAGTTATTATTATTTAATGCTGGCTTTACTGCTGCTAAAATATCAGTTAAATTGGCATATTTTTTTTTAAAGTGTGGATTTAATGAAGATTTCCCGACTGACTCTAAAGCGGATTGCACTTTGATTAAATCATCGTAAAAAGATAGTTCTTGTTTTTGTTCTGACATAGTTTTATTCTGATTTTGGTTTTAAGGGAGGTTTTTTATTTATCCTCCCTCTTGTATTATATTTTATTAAGTTGTAATTTGTCTTGATCAATTACAACTTCACCCATACGAATCCACAAATCAACTACTTTAGTTAAATTGCGTGATATATTATTTAAATTCACTGGTGATTTATTGAGTGCGATTGCTAAATTTCTGCGACTTTTAATTTTCATAGTTTTATTTATTTAAGTTAATAACTGGTTGGTTATATAAATATAATAAACTAAATGATTTTAGTTGTCAAGTCTTTTTTTTAATTATTTTAACTTTTTTTTAATTTATTTTAATTCAAGACTAAAAATTAAATTCCTCTTTATTTCTTTTTATTGAATATTTTTTACCCTCTTTTTCCATATAGTTTTTCCATCTAGTTATTACAACTCCGCAATAATGCTCGTCAAGTTCTATACCATAGCATTTTCTTTTTGTTTGTTGGCAGGCAATAAGGGTTGAGCCAGAGCCTAAAAAAGGTTCAAAAAATAATCCTTTCTTTACAAAATTATCAACAACACCTACTATTAAATTAATAGGCTTTTCGCAAGAATGAACAGTTTTATGAACTTTTGCAAACTCAAAAACATCAGCTGGAGGATTAATTGGCTTTTCTGGATTGCCATTTAAACAAAGAAAAAAAGGCTCATATTTAGGTCTTGTATAGTATCCTATCCCAAAATTATTTTTTACCCATATTGGCATTGATTTAATTAAAAAATTTTGTTCTAAAACTTTTTTAAAACTTGGGATAGTAGACCAACCCATAAAAGATATTAAATAAGTATCATTTTTTAAAATGATTTTACAGTTATTAAAAATATTTAACAAAAAACTTTCAAAATCTTCATTGCTCATATTATCATTTTTGATAATGTTGTGTGTTCCTCTTTGTGGTTTAAAATTAATATTATAAGGTGGATCAGTAAAAACCATATCAGCCTTTTCCCCATTCATAACCTTTTCAACATCATCAATCATAGTTGAATCCCCACAAAGTACCCTATGCGTCAACCCCTGCTCTTCATCTATTAATTCAAATAAATCTCCTTTTACAACAAAATTATGCTTTACCTCTGGCACTTCGTCCTCTTTTACTTCTTCTTGCTCCTCTTCTGCTTCTTCTTCTACCTCTGGCAATTCTACATGTAATTCCTCAATATCTATCTTTAAATCAGTTGCTAAGTTAATTTCTAAATCTCCTAGCCAGTTTTCCATATTAAAATGGTTAATAGGGTTTGTTTTCTGATTAAAGACTTGTAATAGATATTTAATGGCTGTTGTTTTATCTGGTAAATCTAAGAAAGTACAATTTAATTTTTCGGGTATCTCATAACCGTCATTTTTTAATTCTCTTAATACATCGCTTCTTAAATGGCCATCTACTATATAAATATCTTCTTGATCCTGCCATACATAAATAGCTCTAGCAAATCCATTTTCTATAATAGATTTTTTTGTTTTATCAGAATGATAATTGTTTTTCAAGTCTACTGGTTGTAAATCCTTTAATTCTTGCCAGTCTACTTTTTCTGTTTTTAATATTAAATCTTTTATTTTCATAGTATTTATTTTAATTTATTTTAATTACCAAGTCAATAATAAAAAGATATTGAATAGTATTAATAAAGACAATAAACAAGGTGCAAGCATTATTAAAAATACAATCTTACAGCCGTGTCGCTTCCAGAATATTTTAAATTTTCTTCTTGTTTGTGCGTTTAATGGTTTTTTCATAATTTTATTTATTTATTTATTAATATATCGTACATATCTTCAATATGTTCTAATTCAATTTTTAAAGACTGTTCGCTTTGCTCTGCGTTAATTCCTAGCTCCAATCTTTGTTTGTGGCCTTGTTCTGCTCTTTCAGTTCTAAGCTTGTGAGCCTCTAATATTTCTTCTTGTGTTAATTTTGTCATAATTTTATTTATTTAATTGATTAATAACCTTTTTTCCCATTCAGTAAAAATGGTATTACTGATCCAGTTTCATTGCAATTTTTACATTGAATTTCTTTTATTTTCTTTTCTTCGCAAATTGCCTTCCAGATATGGTGGCATTTTTTACATATCAAATCTTTTAAAATCATAATTGTTTTATAAAAAAAGTTAATATTATTACTATTGTAATTAAAGTAAATATAATGTCATTGTTTATTTGCATAATTACCCCCTGTTACTTTCCCAGTCAAAGACAATCTTTTGTCCTCCGCCATCTTTCATTCTGTCAATAACTCTTGCCGTAGTATATTCTTTTATGCCTTTAATATCTAAGTTGCTAATTAAAATTGTTGGTTTAGGTTGCAAATATCTTTCATTTAATATTTCAGATAAGATTATTTTTTCTGCCTCTGATCCGTATTGCAATCCTATTTCATCAAGTATTAATAAATCTGGTCTAATAAAATAATTGATTGCTTCTTGCTCTCTTTCGCCATCTCCGCCCCAAGTGTTTTTAACTCTTCTTAATGCTTTGCTAGTGTTTGCATATAAAGCAGAATAACCTTTTTTCATAATCTCTTGAGCTATTGAGCAAGCAAGGTGAGTTTTGCCCGTTCCATAATTTCCTACAAATATAAGGCTTGTTCCTGCTTCTAGTTTGTTTTCAAAATTGCCAGCATAATCAAGGCAAATCTTTTTGGCGTTACCTTGTTCTTTTGTGGTGGTTTTATAATTATCAAAATTAGTTTTTAAAAAGCGGGGCGGTATTTGTGAATTAATTAAATTACTTTGCTTTACAAGCTCCCTTTTTCTTTCTTGCTCTATTTTGTTTTTTTGCTCTTCCAGCTCCTGCTCCTTCCTCTTTTTATCCTCAAGGCATAACTTGCAATATGGTGACGACCAAGTGCCATTAAAGAGGGTTATTTTGCTTTCTTGCTTGCCGTGTATCTCGCAATCATAAATTACTGTTTCGTGTTCTATCTTAAAATTTGCCGCTTGTTCCATAATCAATTTCTTTTGTGTTAATATTTATTGGTGGTTTAGATTGTTTGTTTTCTCTTTTGCTGTATTCCTCAATGCTAAAAAACTTTTTTCTAAAAGCTGTGCCACTTTGCACTGTAACAAAATATGGTTTGCCTGTGTTTTCAATAATTGATTTCATAGCCTTTTTTATATCTTCTTCACTGCTCTTTCTAGGCGATAAGTCTTCTTCTTGCAATAGTCTTATATCATCTGCCCATTTTTTAATATTTCCTATTGTTAAATTCTTTTTGTAATGATTTTTTACAAAGTTTCCTAACTCGTTTGCAATGCTAAAATGAAAATCATTATATTTTTTTGCTTTAGTTTTTTTATCTTTATCTTTATCTTTATCTTTTACTTTATCTTTGCGGGGGTTTTCTGGGGGGTTTTTTGCTTCATCGTTAGGGGGGTTTTCTGGGGGGTTTTCATTTCTAGGCCTGCCCCCTTTTTTTCCGTGTTCCGCTCCTTTGTTTCCATGCTCTGCTCCTTTGCAGCCATTTAAAAACTTTTTATGATTAGCTTCTAGTTGAGGTTTTATTAATGTAAAAATACTTTTTGAAATTCCTTCAAGTTTTTTATCTTTTTCTTCAAAAGAATACTCAAAAATTGCTTGATAGATTTCTAATTGTTGTTTATTAGGTAGTTCTTTTATTGCTTCGTGAAATGACTTGTAAAATATAAATCCTTTTTTCTGCTGTGTCATGGTGTCTAGCCTATTAAAGTTGGTGTATGGGGGCTAGACGATCCCCATACATAAAAAATATTTTAATCTTTGTCTAGTCTTAAAATAATTATAAATGATTAAACAATAATAAAAAAGCATACAATAACAAATTGTATCATTTTGAACAAGTAGGTTGTGCAATTTTGAACAAACAAGCTGTCAAGCCTTGATTTTATTAATTTAAATAGTGATAAGGTTATTTTGGTAAAAATAGTATATAATTAATAAAATTACTTTATATAATATAATACTATTTATTAAAGTTAGAAAAATAAAAAAGGTTTTTTAAAAAAACAAGGCATAATAAAAGGAGTGAGAAATAAAATTATACCCTGTTTCCGTTTATAAAATAACACAAATAAAATAAAATGCAACATTTTTTTAAAAAAAAGCTTGACAAAGAAAAAGATAATGCTAGCCTTGAACTGACAAGGGTTTTAATTATGGTAATACATTTTTGAAATTAAGTTAGTAAGATTGGTTAGCCCCTAGAGTTTTAATTAATTCTAGGGGTTTTTTTATAGATACTTCTTTAATTCTTTTGTTATAGTAATATAATCTTCTGGATTTAATAAAGATGTTTCATAATCATTTCTAATTTCTTCTATCTCTTCTTTTAATACTTCGTAATATTTATTATCAAATTCATTTAATACTGATATAAATTCCCTTTCTTGTAAATTCATATACTCAAAGCCATTAGCCGTAATTCTTGGTAATTCCATTTTTAAATATTATTTCTTTATTATTATTAAAAATATCTTTGGTTAAATCTTTTACCATTGAATAACTTGTATTAGTTTTATATTCTGATACTTCTAAATTATCAATTTTTGCATACTCCATATTATCAAGTAATTCTTCAATAGTTTTTCTGTCTTGTTTATGGTGATCAAAATAATGGTATATTTCATTATTTTCTATTGTGCATTCTAATTGTTTTTTATTTATACAATCGTTAATATAAAAATATTTACTGCATATATTAATTGTATTTTGTATATCTTCTTTAAATTCATAAAAAGATGAAATGTTTATTTTATTTGCCATTGTTTTAATTATTTAAGTTATTATTAATTGGTTGCTTGTTGGTATATTTTAGACTGTCGCCTATATATTGCCTGTGCATAACTAACATTATTTCTAGGGCTGTTTAATATATCTTCAAATAATTTGCTTGTCAACATATTAAAAGCGTCATTTTCAAATAATATTTGTGCCATTCTTTGTTTTGCTTTATTTTTATTTGTCATTGTTTTTATTCCTCTATTATTGTTACTCTATGGACTTGTAATAAACTAATTAATTCATCTTTATTTAAATAAGAGCCGTTTAAATAAACTTTATCTGAATCCAAATAATCCCCTTCTAATGAAGCTTGGGGTAAATAAGCCATTTTTAACGGGAATGTAATCCCTTGTTTCTCTATTTTTTTTAATAATTGCCTAGCAGTAGTATTTTTATTAATTGTTATTTGTGTCATTGTTTTATTTATTTAAGTTAGTAAAGGGGTTTGTGTGTGGTTGGTTGTTTTATTTATTTAGATTAATAACTAATTCCTTGAGGCGTGGTAATATGTAATGATTTACCGCGAACATACAATTATTATTCCAAAGTCTTTGCCAACAATTATTGTTTCTTGACCATTTAAAGCCGTGTCTTTTCATCAGATTAATTATATCTTGTTGCGGCTTACCATCAAAAAAGAATTGCACTCGCTCCTCTTCTGCATTTTGAATAATATTTAAATTATATTTATCAAATCTGGTATTTGTGGTTTTTCTTCCTGCTTGTGCCTCCAGTTGTTTCAATCTTTGTTTTGCAGTTCTTATTGAAGAATTGTTGTTCGTTAACTGAAAGCTTTCATAACCTATTATTCCAAAGCAGGAGGGTTTTAAAATTTCTTCTGCTACTTTTTTACTTCCTAATATTTCAGATAATCTTTCAATTTTATTTTCTTTCTTATCTTTAATAATTTTATTACAAGCTTTCATTTTCTCCTGTAATTTTTCAAGTCCTGCTATTTTTTCTTTTAACTTTGTAATAGCGTCTTTATCATCTGACCTAATATCAGTTGAAGGGTTATTTTTTTTATGAATAGCTTTTTTAACTTTATCAATAAAATCATACATTTCTTGAGTTCTTGCTCTCTCTCTGTTGTTCATCTTCTCCATTCTAGCCACTGGAAAATTAGCTGGACCAGTTATCATTGCAGACATACAATTGCTTTTTGCGTTTAGTGATGCTAAAAATAAAGTTTCAAATTTAATGAAAGCTCTTTCATCTGCTCCCAGTTCTTTAAATTCTTTATTTATTTCATCAAAAAAATTACATTCTGATATTGCTCTTTTTTCTGGTGAAAAACTGATTGAATAATAAGCTCTATATGCTGAGTCATAATGTTTATGTTTAGTCATAGTTATTTTATTTAAGTTAATAATTAATTGGTTGTGAATTAATAATAAAACAATTGATTTAATATGTCAAGCCTTTTTTTAACTTTTTTTAATTTTTTTTTAACTTTTTTTAACTCTAACATAATTTGACTTTTAAAATAAAGGCTTTAAAATTATTTATAATTTTAAAAAAGCAACCTTATGCTAGCAAAAACATTAAAATAATTATATGCCATTAGGAAAAGAAGATATTATCCATAAGCAATTTGCCTCTATAATTAAGATGTATCAGAAGATGAATAAATTAAATGCCGTTTTCTGGAGCTATGATGCCTCTGGAGAGTATAGAAATAAAATTACAGGGGCTTTACTTAAAAGCAAAGGATTAACCGCAGGAAAAGCAGATTACGAGTTCAGAGTAATAAAAGAAAATAATATCTGCCATCATATTTATATTGAGTTTAAAACAGATACAGGCAAGCAGTCACCTAATCAGAAAGCATTTGAGGCCACTTGCACGGCAATAAATAATAAATATTATATAGCTAGGTCAGTTGAGCAGGGATTGTCTGTATTGCAAAAAGAAGGTATTTTATGAGGTGGTTGCTGGTAGTAGTAATATTATCAGCCTGTAACCCTTTTGATTATCTTAAGTATAGAATGGATCGTTGCAACTCTATAATAGATATATATTATTATCCTGCGAATGTTAAATATAACTTTCAAGAAACTGAAAATTGCAGATATACTCTAACTGTTTTAGATGTGAATGTTCCTACAATGCGATTAAATAGAAAATATTATAATAAATATAAAGCAGAATATGAAAGCTACAAATTGACTTATCCATACAAGCCTGCAATGAATAAGCCAATTTTAACCCCGTTTAATTATCATTAAAGATTCCATTTACCTTTTAAGTAATTACATATTTCTGTTGACTTAGCCGCTGAAACATTGCCATTTATAATTATTGCTTCTGCAAAATCATTAATTAAAAATTGAGAAACTGCCCTGTTACAAGCTAATCTAAAATTAGAAATACCATTGCTTAAATCATTTGCATAAAACACATTAATCTTAACTTGATCATCTATTAGTAAAGAAGCCGCATTTGTATTTCTATTTAATCTAATATGATAAACTTTAAAAGATCCTTGATAAGGTGGATTAGAGGCGTTTGCATTAGAGTTTAAAATCCCCCCATTAATTCTAGGATTAAATTGTGTTGCACTTCCTGCGTCAAGTTGGAAATCGTTACTACCTGCAGGATCATCATAACTAAGTAAAGATTGAGCAGCATTGCTAACTAGTGGCGTTACATTTGAAACGACAAAGAAAGAGCAAGTATTGCCCATTACATAAGATAAATTTTCTAAATATGTTCCACTAAAATTAATAACATTCAAATTATTTTGCGTGCTTGCTAAGGTTTGAGGCTCAAAACTAGTATTAGATACTAAGTTTAAATTATTAGTTGATAAGTCATCTAATTGCGTGATTAATTTAGTTGTTGTTCCTATTGTCTGGAAGCTGTTTATATTTGATGGATCATAAACCGCTTTAATATTTGTTTCTGCTCTTGGATCTAATATCGCCCATTTTGAAGTAAAATTATTAATTATTGTTGTGTTTTCTGCTACTGTTGGTATTCCGTTATAATACTTAAATTCAGCCAAAGAGCAATCAGCATAATTTGAGGCTGTGGAGTCTACGCCAATTCTAATAGTACCTTCTTCTTGTATTGAACCATTATAAGCAACCTGCCCTACCTGAACCCCATTAATAGACAATGTAGCTAAATTGTTTGTTGCATCTAGGCTATATTGATAAATATAATAGTTATATTCATAAGGCGCATTGCTAGGTATAATATCAGCGTGTAAATTAGATTCAGCAGTTCCATCAAATTTATTAGTATTATTAGCTTCAATATTGAATTTATTACCTATACTATCCAATATAGAAAATAAGGCGTCTGCTGTGTTGTCAATTACTCTTACTTTTGCTACTGCATAAACAGTAAAAGATTGATGTAATTTAAAATTAGCAGCAGAAGTTAAGCCACTAGAACCGCTAAAATCAATAACATTTAAAGAATTAGTAATTGAAGCGTTTGTAACTGGCGAGCCAATAGCTGTAAAATTGTTGCCCTCCCCTGACTTATCGTTTATTTGAGAAACAACTCCACCGCTTTCTGTTATTGTTGCAGCGTCTGAGGAATCAAGCCATAAACAAAGCTCGCAAGGCTCTGGAGTTGTACCTCCTGAAAATATTAATTGATTAGTTAGATTACTAGTTAAATTATTTATTATAGGTCTCATAATTATTTATATTATTAATTCAATATGATTTAGATCATTAAAGGTTTGATCTTTAAAATTATTATCACCGTCCCAATCAGCCCCACATCTTATTTTTATTTCCAGGCGGTCTGCTGTTGCTTTTACATAACCTATAAAATGATAAAATCTGTGTAGGTCACGCCAATCAATAGGGTAAGGTGCTATGTCTACCGCCAAGCTAGGGTAAATATTATGTTTACTCTCACCGCCTTTCTTTGTGGTCAGATTTTCTTTAAATAATTTATCTTGTTCTTCGTTACTTCTATATCCAGATAATATAGTAAAATCATAAAATTTTAATACTTCATCTAATAATCTTTGTAAATCAGAGTGTAGTGTTTCCCTATTTTTTAAGGATTTTTTTCCGTATCTATATGCCATTACAATATTTGCTATAATTAACTTGATATAATAAAACTTTTCTTTTACTAACTGTTGATAGCTTTTTATATTCTTCAATAGTTACTAACTCATTATCTAACAAACAAAGACTATCTAGGTTTATTTTTGTTGAGCATCCTGATATAACTAGCAATAAGACTATCACCATTTTCTTTATTAATTTCATTTCTTTTCTTTTTTGTTCTTATAACTTTTTTAATATAATCTTCATTAATTTTATTTTCTATTTTCTCTTTACCTCTTTTTCTACCAAAAGAATATATCAATCCGCCTAAGGTGGTTATTAAAAATATTAAAATATAAATTTCTGTCATTTTATTTCTTCTTTTTCAATAATTCAGCAACGCCAATTCCAAGCAATACCGAGCCTGCTAAGAATAAACTGTCAATACTTGCATCTAATTTATCAAATATTGTAAAGTCTTCCGACATTTTAACACTTGCCCCATAAATAACAAGTCCTACTTTAACCAATACGCCAATTAAAATCATTAATAATCCTGCTAGTCTTTTTGAGGATTTGCTCCCCTGATTTGAATTTAAAAATCCGCTCATAATTTAAAATAAATAATTAATACCAAAAGCCAAACCACCTTCAAACCCAATAGATTCTCTAGGTGCTATATAGTTTATATTAAAACTAATATTCTTGTCAAGAAATACATTCACTCCTGCCCCATAAAGATACACTCTGTTTTTTTGTTGTGAAATTTTGATATCGTTAAAATATAATTCTTGTTTTAAAATTGTATCTGCTACAAACAAGGTAGGCATAATATTTTTTCTAATATAGCCAACTTGAAATAGATTATATCTGGTAGCTGAATAATAGTTAAAGTCATTAGTTCCATT
>WLWH01002567.1_pt1 | contig 10019 bp, 16 predicted proteins | sample 6712741 | NCBI WGS metagenome assembly WLWH01 (sample SAMN12718694, study PRJNA515312) | sponge metagenome | isolation source: marine sponge | host: Mycale hentscheli | place: New Zealand: South Island, Marlborough, Capsize Point | collected 2003-05-01 | reverse complement strand
TCATGTAAAAGCCGTTGATAACATTCGACGAAACACGGGCGCGACAAAAGAACAATTAACTAGAATGTTTAACCAATTACAAACGTATTAAATTATGGCAAGTATTATGAAGGCAAACATAGATCTAAGTAAAATCCCTAAGGATAAGATCTATAAAGGAAAGAAAGGTAGCTATCTACCAATTACAATTACAATTAACGATGAGCTTGGAAATTACGGGGACAATGGCCCGATAATTGTAGAGCAAACAAAAGACGAGCGTGACGCTAAAGCAGACAAAGTTTACCTAGGTAATGTAAAAGTTGTTTGGACAAACGGCACGAACGTAGATGCAGCGCCCAGAGAGGGTGGCGGTCAACAAGCTGCCCCAGCTCCGGCTGCGGTAGAAGATGATTTACCTTTCTAGTGGCAGAGCAATGCGAAATGTGCGGCGAGGTCATGACTAAGTGTGACTTCGAATATTGCGACATCTGTCCAGAATGCTTAGAAGGAAATTAATCTAATTAAATTTATCGGGAGTATATAGAAATGTATGCTCCCTTTTTTAACCCATATATATTATGATAGAACAATGGTATCAACAAACAATAGGACAGCTAGTAAATGAAAAAGCTTGTTTAGAATTAGATAATACGAGTCTAACAGGCTACATTCACGCACTACTGCAAGATGAATGTCCAGAACAACTTAAAGAAGAAATTAAAGAAAAAGTATTTAGATAATGGTAACTGAAATTAACGGCTTTGCAATTGATCAATACAATGTGCATAAGCTAGAAGAGAAGAAACAGGGTATATGTCCTTTGTGTTCTCATAAACGAAAGCCTAAGAATCAGAAAGCAAAGTGTGCTTCTTATGATTGGGAAAGGGGTATTGGTACGTGTCACAATTGTAATACACCTTTTCAACTACATACATTTAAACGCAAAGGTAAAGCAGAAAAAGTATATGAAAAACCTGCGCCTTTTGTTGAAAAAGAAATATCATCAAAAGTAGTTGAATGGTTTGCATCAAGAGGTATTAGTAAAAATACTTTAGATGAGGTAAGAGTTACTGAAGGCATAACATATATGCCTCAAACGCAGAAGAAAGAAAATGCAATACATTTCAATTATTTTATGGGAGGTGAATTAACCAACATTAAATATAGAGATGGACGTAAAAACTTTAAGCTAGTATCAGGTGCAGAAAAAGTATTCTATAATATAGATGCAATAGTTGGATTTGAGTACTGTGTGATAGTAGAAGGTGAGATGGATGTGTTAGCATTACATGAAGCGGGAATAACAAATGCAATATCAGTGCCTAACGGCGCAACATTGAATAGTAACAACCTAGAATATCTTGATAATTGTATTGATTACTTCGATGATAAAGAGAAGATCATATTAGCAGTAGATACTGATGATGCTGGATTAGCATTGCAGACAGAACTTATACGAAGATTAGGATCAGAAGTTTGTTACATAACAACTTTTGAAGACTGTAAAGATGCAAACGAATACTTACAAAAATATGGAAAAGAAAGATTATCAGAGCGTATTGCAAGAGCAAACCCTGTACCAATGGAGAATGTTACGACGTTTAGGGATATCGAAGACGAAGTTACCGATTTTGTACGTAATGGCTTTACACCAGGATTTCAGGTTGGGCTTGAAAACTTTGATAATATCTTTTCAACTTATACCGGTCAATTTATTACTGTCACTGGTATTCCTTCTTCCGGAAAGAGTGATTTTGTGGACCAAATGGTTGTGGGATATAACAAACGTTACAATTGGAAAACAGCGTATGCTTCGCCTGAAAATGTACCGACCTTTCTACACGCCCACAAACTAATGCGTAAGCATTGGGAGGGGATGCCTGCTAAGGAAGATATTGGCACAGACAAGTGGAATCAAATAGCTGATCATTGTAATAGCAATTATTTTCATATAGATATGGAAAGGTATTCACTAGAAGCTGTTCTTAAAAAAGGCGCAGAGCTTGTTAAGCGTAAAGGTATTAAGTGTTTAGTTATAGATCCATTTAATAAAGTACGAGATATAGATGCAGCAAGTGACGATGTTAACAGATACACTATGGACTATCTAACCAAGATAGAAGTGTTTGCTAAAAAATATGATGTGCTTGTATTTGTAGTTGCTCACCCAACTAAAATGTATAAAAATCAAAAGACTGGAGAGATTGAAGAGCCTACAATGTATTCTATTAAAGGTGGTGGTGAATGGTATGATGCTAGTTATCATGGACTATTGGTACACAGGAACTATGAAGCTAACACTGTTAAAGTAAAAGTACTTAAATGTAAGTTTCAAAACCTTGGTACTAATGGTGCTGAAACACATTTTACTTGGGAAAAGAATAGTGGCTGTTACATACCACACACCCAGCCTGAAGAACAAAATATGCCCTGGGAATAATGCCTAAGATTAAAAAGAGTATGATGGGATCTCACAATCCCAGCGAGAAAGAAGAGGCAGCAAGACGATGGTGTATTGGTCACAACATAAAAATATATCCTAAGCCAACAACATCAGGTGTACCTACAAGATGGAAATTAGTATTACAAATAAATACTAAAACAGTTGAAGCTCCAGATGAATTAGGTAAAGGTATTATATGGGAAAAGATGTATGAATATTATATGTATTACTATAAAAAATATAACAAATGAATAAGAAAGAAATTGAATTTAGAGATCCAATAGTTGAGAGTGTAGTTGATCAATTAGTAAGTAGATCAGATGTTGGCTACGAAAAGTATGGAGTAACTCTTGAAGAAGACGCGTCAGACATTCATAAATGGCTACAGCACATACAAGAAGAACTACTAGACGCATCAAACTATATTGAAAAACTAAAAAAAGTATTACCAAAGAATGATTAACATAGAGGAACAATATAAAGGTCTTGTTTCCGGTATATTGCACGGAGGAAAAGATAAGTCAGATCGTACAGGAACCGGTACTAAAAGTGTATTTGGTAGAACTATTAAGCATGATATGGCTTTAGGCTTTCCTATACTTACATCAAAAAAAATAAGCTTCAATGCTGTAAGAACTGAAATGCTTTGGATATTACAAGGTAGAACTGATCTTAAATATTTAGAAGATAATGGCGTTAAGTACTGGAGACCAGATTACGAACGTTCTGGCAGAACAGACGAAACACTAGGCCCTGTATACGGCAAACAATGGCGCGATTTTAATGGAGTAGATCAATTGTATAATTTGATCAATGCTATACACTATGATTCTAATAGTCGCCGTATGATGATTTCCGCTTGGAATGTTAGCGAGTTAAAAGATATGGTTTTACCTCCCTGTCATTACGGTTTTCAAGTTTATGTAAACAATGGCGTTATGGATTTAATGTGGCAGCAAAGATCGGCTGATGTTTTTCTTGGCCTGCCGTACGACATTGCAATGTATGGCTTATTACTTGAGATGTTAGCCAAAGGCTCTAATTTGATCCCCGGACAGCTAATAGGACAGCTTGGCGACTGCCATTTGTATAACAATCATTTAGATCAAGCTAAAGAATATTTAAGCAGGCCAAGAAGAGTTATGCCATCACTAAGATTACACAGTGGATTGTCTATTGGGCATAGTGGTAGAGTATATATTCCAGACGCTGAAGATATTGAATTAATTAAGTATAATCCTTTACCTGCTATAAAAGCGCCACTAAGTGTAGGTAATTAAACAATTAAATTATGAAAGACAAAAGATATTATATTTACCACGTTTTTGGTAAAAAAATAGGAATGACAACAAATATTCAAAGAAGAGTTATTGACGAGCAAGGCTATGATACATCTGAATTTGAAGTTTTATTATCTAGTCCAGATATGGAAATAGCTTCTAACTATGAAAAAAAGTTTCAGCAAGAATATGGATATAAAGTTGACAGACAAACATATCAAGAATTAATTAAATTAAATGACATGAAGATAAAACAAAAAATAAACGTTACAAATCAGACAACAACATTTCCATGCCCATTGCATAATCTTAAAAGGTATATTACAAACAACATGCCGATGAACATAGATGTAGATGGTAAGCCTGTTGAAATAACTTTAGATAATTTAGAAGAAGTTATTGTAAATGCTAAAGTTTCTATGTACAACCCAGAAAGAACTTACATATATAATAATAAGTTAGTTCAAATTGCAGGTACTGGTTCAAATGATTTTAAAAGCATGGTTGTTAATGATCCTACTTATGCGTATGATTACAAACCAACTGCTGCTTGTGGCAAATGTATATTTCCTAAAATACGTGAGTGGGCAAAAGAAAGAGGTATATTTGATAAAGGTGATGTTAAAACACAATATGTTAAACTTTTAGAAGAAGCTGGAGAAGTCGCAAAAGCTTTGCTAGCGAATGACAAAGCTGAAATAAAAGATGGTATAGGCGACATGGTTGTCGTTTTAACTAACCTAGCGCATTTATCAGGCTTTACTATAGAAGAATGTATTGATGAGGCCTACGATGTTATAAGCAAGCGACAGGGCAGTATGATTAACGGAACTTTTGTGAAGAATGAAACGCTTTAAAAAGTCAAAAAAGAAAGGTCCTGTTCGTGCTAAAAAAGCCAGCGCGGATGGGATTCAATTTCGATCAGGGCTTGAAAAGCACACGTATTTAGCGTTGAAAGAAGCCGGTCTATACGAAATGTACGAAGTAGAAGTATTTCAAATTATAGATGGTTTTACACTCCCTAATTTATCTATCGAAAAGCAAGCTAACGGCAAGGGCGAGTTTGTAAATAGGGGTGGTAAAAAGATACTTGGCATTAAATATACACCGGACTTTACAGGATTTGATTATATAATTGAATGCAAAGGTAGAGCTAACGAATCATTTCCATTGAGGTGGAAACTATTTAAAAGATGGTTAGTAAACAATGGTGAAACAAGAACATTATATAAGCCGCAAAATCAAAAAGACGTAGCAATAATGATAAAACTTATATTAGATGGAAGAAAATAAATATAACAAATACTTAGCTAAAAAAGCGTATGGAGAAAGACAAATAAATAAATGGATTAAATGGTCCTGGAATAACAGCGGCCGTATATCGTGGAAAGAATTAGTAAAAAAACAAGATGAGTTTAACATAAAAATACATGAATAATGGGATTATTTGATGAAAGAATACCTTACAAACCTTTTGAGTATCCGGAATATTATACTGAAGGTTGGTTAAAACAAGCGCAAGCTTTTTGGTTACACACTGAAATATCAATGCAAAGCGATATTAAAGACTGGAACGAAAAGCTTACTGAAAAAGAAAAACACTTAGTAGGTAATATACTATTAGGTTTTGCACAAACAGAATGTGCAGTGTCAGATTATTGGACACAAAAAGTTGTAGGATGGTTTCCTAAGCACGAGATACAACAAATGGCAATGATGTTTGGATCACAAGAAACAATACATGCTGTTGCATATAGTTATTTGAATGAAACATTAAAGCTAGAAGATTATGAGGCATTTTTGCATGAGCCTGCTACGGCAGATAGATTTGATAATTTGGTGGCATACAGTGGCAATTCTCCTGTTGGTATTGCGAAATCGTTGGCGGTATTTAGCGCCTTCGCAGAAGGTGTTAGTTTGTATTCTGCTTTTGCTGTCTTGTATTCTTTTCAGTTACGCAATCTACTTAAGGGGATAGGCCAACAAATGAAATGGTCAGTAAGAGATGAATCATTGCACAGTAAGATGGGATGTAGATTATTCCGTCATATGTGTGAAGAAAATGATCAGCTACTACATTTATGTAGAGAAGATATAATAACGGCTGCCGAAACAATGGTTAAGCTAGAAGTAAAATATATTGACAAAATGTTTGAGATGGGTGATATAGAAGGTATATCATCAAATGATCTTAAACACTTTATTAAAAAGAGAACAAATGAAAAACTTGTGGAATTGGGTTACGTTGACCTGGGAAACTATTTTGCGTATGACAAACAAGCAGCGAGCAATTTGGATTGGTTTTATCATCTTACCGGGGGCGTTACCCACACTGATTTTTTTGCAACTAGGCCGACTGACTACTCGAAAGCAAACGAAGGAGAAGATTTTGAAGATATTTGGTAATAATAAAAATAAATAAATAAATAATATGTGGAATGAAAATTGGGAAAAAAACAAGGATTACCCTGCGTGGGGTGATAACGACGTGTACAAGAAGACTATATCCGGGGGATATTTATTTGACGGAGAAACGCCGAGAGAAGCTTACCTTCGGGTTGCTAAGACGGTTGCTCGTAGATTATATAAGCCGGAGATGGCGGAAACTTTCTTCGAGTACATCTGGAATGGCTGGCTTTGCCTCGCTAGCCCAGTACTATCTAATACAGGCACTGATCGGGGTTTGCCTATTAGTTGTTTTGGTATCGATGTTGCTGATAGCATCCAAGATATAGGACAAAAGAATTTAGAAATGATGTTGCTCGCTAAGCATGGCGGTGGAGTTGGCGTCGGTATTAATATGATTAGACCCGCCGGCGCTAAAATTACAGGAAATGGAACATCAGACGGAGTCGTACCTTTTTGCAAAATCTATGATAGCACGATCCTCGCTACCAATCAAGGATCTGTCAGAAGAGGAGCTGCTTCCGTTAACATTAATATTGAGCATGACGATTTCGAAGAGTGGTTGGAAATACGAGAGCCTAAAGGTGATGTTAACAGACAGTCGCTTAATTTACATCAGTGCGCAATTGTTGGCGATAAGTTTATGCGTAAACTTGAACAAGGAGATTCAGAAGCAAGGACTCGATGGAGTAAACTACTTAGAAAACGTAAGGCAACTGGAGAGCCGTATATTATGTTTAAAGGAAACGTTAATAAAGCGAATCCACCGGCATATAAAGATAACGGATTAAAGGTACATATGACAAACATATGTAGTGAAATAACATTACACACCGATGAAAGCCACAGTTTTGTATGTTGCTTATCATCATTAAATTTAGCAAAATATGAAGAATGGAAGGATACTAACCTTATATATGACGCCACGTTCTTTCTTGATGGAGTTATGGAGGAATTTATTCAAAGAGCCAAGGGGTTACGCGGGTTCGAGAATGCTGTTCGATCTGCACAGAAAGGGAGAGCACTGGGCTTGGGAGTCCTTGGATGGCATACATATCTCCAAGAGAAAGGTATTCCTTTTGAAGGTTTACTCTCTCAGTTTGAAACTAGGAAAATATTTTCGCAAATTAAAATTGAAAGTGAAAGAGCTTCCAGAGATCTTGCGGATATTTATGGCGAGCCTTTATGGTGTGTTGGGACTGGTATGCGTAATACTCATTTACGTGCTGTTGCTCCTACTGTTAGCAATAGCAAGCTTAGTGGCAATGTTTCGCCAGGTATTGAACCGTGGGCTGCAAATGTTTTCACAGAGCAAAGTGCTAAAGGCACTTTCATTCGGAAGAATCCGACGTTAGCAAAAGTATTAACTAAACATAATTTAAACAATGAGGAAACATGGAATAAAATACTGGATGACTATGGTTCAATTCAAAATATTGACGGGCTGGATAATATTACCGTGGGTGATCATGACATACCTGCCAAAGAAGTTTTTAAAACATTTAAAGAGATCAATCAGTTGGAACTCGTTGCCCAGGCCGGATTAAGGCAACAGTATATAGATCAGTCTGTTAGTTTAAATTTAGCGTTTCCTGCAGTAGCAACTCCTAAATGGCTTAACAAAGTTCATATAGAAGCATGGAAAAAGGGTGTTAAAACTTTATACTATACACGCACTGAATCTGTGCTGCGGGGTGACATTGCTGCTAAAGCAATGGACGAAGACTGTCTTGCATGTGACGGTTAAAAAATTAAGGGGCTTCTATATGAGGCCCCTTTTTTTATTCATTATAATTCTTAAACATAAGCCAATACATTAGCTTATTCCAGTAACTTTTTAGTTTTTTCATATATTATGTTTTTTTCTAAGCTTATCGCCTAATTTTCTAAGTTTTCTTAATTTTTCATTTTTAGGTGAAGGAGTATAAAAATCTTTCTGTGCTTGAGAACCTTCCTCGGTGCTGGTATCAAATGTTGGCAAATGATGTTGATCAGTTCTAGGTAATCTCCTAAGACTATCATTTTGCTTTTTCATGTCGCGTATATAAAGCTCTCTGTTATTCATTTTTCTTAAGCCTTTACCGTCTTCTTTCTTTTCAGAAGGGGCAATGTCCCTTAGTTGTTTAGCTGGGGATTGTTCTTTAGAAGAAGATTTGAAAGGCTTCGGCTTTGGCTTTGCTTCATGCTTGTTAATTTTTACGCTGTTTGCTTTTCTTAATTGTTTAAGTGGACTAACCCCTAACCCTCTAGGTCCTATTCCTTTGAATCCATTGTATGCCATAATATTTTTTTTTTAAAATTTAAACGTAGCGTTAGCGCTTACGTTGCTTCCTTGTTTATCCCTGTTAAAGCTAGCACCGTAATTAGTTTTACCGCTTTTAGAACTGCCAGAAACCCCTACACCATATCCGCCGTCTGAATTAGCGTTGGCTGATACGTTAAAGTTTGGCTTTGGGCTAAACCTGACATTACCCGAGTAATTAACTTTAGGGTTTTTATTTTCTTCGGTGGGCTTACTTCTATTAGCGTTACCTTCAAAGCTTAAACTTTTTTCTGATTTTTTTTGTTTTAGCGGACTGGTACCTAGTCCTCTAGGCCCTACGCCTTTAAATCCATTGTATGCCATAGTTATGATTTTTTATGTTTGTTAACAATTCCATCTTCTTTTAGCTGCTCTACCTCTCTCAGAGGTCCAACTTTTTGATCTAGCACAAAATGCTCTTCTTCTTTTAGCAGCCTTGCCGCCTGGGGCTAGCTTAGACGGATCTTTAGTAACTGCTGTTTTTAATTTACTGCCAGGATTTTTTCTTCTATATTCAGCCGTGCCTTTAGCGGTCATACCACCTCCAGCAGCTGCGCCAGTTCCGCTTTTATTAGCTTTATTGTAATATCCTAAAGACTTTTTGCGTGATGGTGCATCGCCTTTCTTTTTAGCAGGTGAATCGCAATCGTGACAACCTTCATCTCTGTTGCCGCCACCTAAACCTCTAGGTCCTATTCCTTTAAATCCGTTGTACATGTTAATCTATTTTTTATATTTACTTACTCTACCTTTAGTATTCTTTTCTCTTTGTCCTCTTGCTTTTTGAGCAGGAGTTAATTCACTCCAAGTTGCAGGTGTATCTTTTGAAACTCTTTTAGTTGGTCTAAAAGTATTTTCACCTTTCTTGTAATCTGTATTACCTTTAGGTGTTTGCCAATCCTCTTTAAACCATCTTTTAAGAGCTAGTCCTTCCTTTGATTTTCTAACCTTAAAAGGTGAACTTTTCATTTGAAACGCCATTATCCTATGTTTCCTTTCTTTTTTCTACATTTTGCAATATATCCAGAAGCATAAGCAGATGGAAATACATCATACTTTGCTTTAGCTTTACGATAGCAAGCGTCTTTCTTTTTTGCAGGAGATCCTATACTGTATCCATTATTTCCTTTTAATCCTAAGCCCTGGGGCCCTATGCCTTTTGTTCTCATAGTTTATTTTTTAGTGTAATTCCATCTTGCTTTATTTGGTCGGATATCTACGTGAGTAAATGTATTGTATCTACCTAATCCTCCAAATTTTACTATATTATTATTTATGTCTTCTTCTATAACATCTGCCAACTCATCAGGCGTAAGCTCCGCGGTTATATCAGCAGCTTTACCTAAAACATGCTGACTTGTAGAATTACTACCGATGCTTTCGTTGTGGCTCTCACATCTATATGCGCTGTTAATATGTATAGATCCATATATATCCCTTAATATCTGTAGTTGATCTGACAGCTTAAATATGTTTTCCATTACATTGCGAGGCATATCACAGCCACACTTGCATTGGAATTCTTCTAATTTAAAGTTATCAGTTAGTATCATTTTTTCTTTTTTAAGGTTGCCCATTTTGAAATAGTATATCCTATAGTTATTAA
>WLWH01002560.1_pt1 | contig 10039 bp, 7 predicted proteins | sample 6712741 | NCBI WGS metagenome assembly WLWH01 (sample SAMN12718694, study PRJNA515312) | sponge metagenome | isolation source: marine sponge | host: Mycale hentscheli | place: New Zealand: South Island, Marlborough, Capsize Point | collected 2003-05-01 | reverse complement strand
TTTTTAGAGGTAATACAAAATACAAGAGAGAATTTTTAGCAAACAATCCACAACTGTTAGACTATTTTAATAGTCTAACTGAAGAAGAACAGCAAAGTAATAAAGCAATGGTTGCTTTAAAAGACATAGAAAATCTAGATGGCCAAACATATGCTGATTTTTTAGCGTTTAATAAAGGTGCACCTGGATTAAAAGAAGCTGGTAATGTAGGTAATTTAGAAAAGTTTGCTGTTAAAGATGCAGACGGAAATACAATTGGATATGATTATAAAGAAACAACAGGTCGTGGCGACGGTGCTATGTCTGATTATGAAAGAAGATTATTAGAACTTGAACAAGCTGTGGCAGCAACACCTGACACAACACCAGTGGAAGAAGATCAAATTATTAATTACAGATTAATGGCCGATGGTGGTAGAGCAGGTTTTGCAGAAGGTGGCATGCCTTACGAAGGTGGGATCATGGATCTTGAATCAGCAAGACAGATGTATGGTTTAGGTAAACTTGTTAAGAAAGTTACACGTGGTGTTAAAAAAATAGCTAAGTCACCAATAGGTAAAGCAGCAATAGGTGCAGCGTTATTTAAATTTGGTGGTGGATTTAACAAAGGTCCGGGTAGTATGTTTGCAAAATTATTTGGAGCAAATAATACAATGCCTGGTTTTGAAAATATAAGCACTGCAAAAATGGGTGGTATTTTAGAAAAACTAGGTTTAACAAAAGGATTTGGGTCTATGATGCCAACAGCTTTAGGTGGTATAGCAGCATCAACATTAGGATCATATTTTTTAACACCAAAAGAAGAAGAGGATGATGAAGAATTATATGCAGGAGCAGATATAGATGATCCAAGATTTATTATGGCTAACGCTTCTAAATATACTAACCCAAGACTAATGGCTGAAGGTGGTTCTACAGAAGAACCAGTAGCTAAAAAGGTTATGCCATTACTAGATATGGATGGCAAAGAAAAAGATTACAGGGAGACAGGTGGTTTTGTCGATATGGGTAGAATGGAAAAAGCAGATGACGTACCTGCAAGATTGTCTAAGAATGAGTTTGTATTTACAGCTGATGCTGTTAGAAATGCAGGTGACGGAAGTGTAGACAAAGGCGCAGAAGTTATGTATAACATGATGAAGAACCTCGAATCCGGAGGTGACGTATCTGAAGACTCGCAAGGATTAGATGGCGCACGTAAAATGTTTCAAACATCACAAAGATTAGAGGAAGTATTATAATGGCCGAAACTACACAAATATCACGACCAGCACCTTTTGTAGAAAAACTAGGAACCAACCTAGCAGAAAATGTATTAGCTCAACAAGGTGTACCAATAGTAACAGGTGGATTAGGAAGTATATCACAAGGTGCAGCTGAATCAGAAGATGCATTTAAAGCAAGACAAGCTGCAGCACAAGCTTTTGATGTTAGAAAACAAAGTTTAGCAGGACTTGCACCACAAGTAGCAGGTCAAGATGCATTACAAGGAACAGCACAAGATATTGCAAAAGCAGCAGCAGGAGTTGGAACTGCTCAAGAAGGTTTAGGAAGTTTTCAACCATTTTTACAACAAGCACAAACAGCAGCAACAGACGCAGGAACAGCATTAAGTGGAGTAGGTTTAGGAGCAACAGCGTTCCAACAAGGTGTACAAGATTTTATGTCCCCATATCAATCACAAGTGATTGATGCAACGCTTTCAGAGTTTGATCGTAACGCAGCTATACAACAACAAAGTATACGAGATCAGCAAGCAGCTTTGGGTGCGCTCGGCAGTGGTCGAGCGGGAGTGCAACTCGCAGAGTTTGGCACAGGGGCTGCGAGAGAACGAGCTTTATTACAGGCCGGTCTCTTGCAACAAGGATTTGGTCAGGCAGCAGGAGCCAGACAACAAGATATAGCTAACAGAGGAGCTTTATCATCACAACAATTACAGTTAGGTCAATTTCAATCTGGTCTAGGTGGACAAGCGCAAGGAATTTTAGGAACAAATATTGGACGTTTAGGTCAGTTGGGCGCACTGAACCAAGCGCAAACACAAGCAGGTCTTGATGCAACAAGAGAAGCAACAAGACAAGCAGCTTTCCAACCACAAGAACAGTTAGATAGATACGCTGCACAAGTAACAGGGATCATGGGTGGTTATCCTGGTCAAACAGTTTCAACAAATGTACCTAACCCTACACCATTACAAACTGCATTAGGTGTTGGTACAACACTTGCAGGTATCTATGGTGCAGTAAATAATCCAAGTAATTTAAGTTTAAATATGGGACCTAGATAATGAACAGGACTTTAAAAAGACCAATGTTTAGAATAGGTGGATCAGCAGGGACTGGTATTACATCAGGACTTGATCAACCACAAAAAATGGCGAACGGTGGTAGAACAGGGTATCAACAAGGATCAATGCCTAACTTTCAAATGAGTGGCTTACCAGGTTTCTTAACTGGCTTTGGTTTAAATCTTTTAGCAACACCACCACAAGGTAATATATTTCAAACAGCAGGTGTAGCTGCAAGAGAACCTTTTAATCAATTACAAATAAGTCAAGCAAGATCTAGAGAATTACAAGGTGAAAGAGATTTTTTAAGAGGTGAGACTGATAGAAAATTAACAGCTGCAGAAGAAAGACTAGACAAAGAAATAGCATCAAGAGAAAAAATTGCAGGCATGACTAAAGGTGATGAAAATGTCATGGCATATGCAGAAATATATAAAGATTCTAATGGTGCACCGAATTTAATTAAAGGACAAAACGCAGTAGATTTTTTTAAAACAGGATATAATGAATTAACAGGTGAATATGGAACAGAGTCTGTCGCAGTAGAGCCAATAGATGCTTCTGTTCTTCAAACTCAAAAAGCATTAAAATTATTTAGAAAACAAAACCCAGGTGCAGAAGGTAAAGTATTCTTTGATGTAGCATCAGGTAAAGCTGTTAAATTAGCAAAAGATGCTGAAACAGGAGATCTTGCATTAATACCAGCAACTGGAGATGTAGATACAGAAGGCGATGACATGCCAGAACCTAATACAACAACACCAGGATTATTTAATCAGAAAACAAAACCACCAAAAAAATTAAAAGAAGTTTTACCAGATTTTACAGAACCAGGGTTTAACGAGGACTTCTATCAAAGTTAGGAGTTTTAAATGGCAAAATATGTCCCATTATCAGCAGCAGAAGAAAACAACGACAGTAGTATATTTGCATCTGTAGGTGCAGGTTTAGTATCTGGTTTAATTAAAACTGTAGAAGGCGTCGTATCTCTTGGAGCAGAGCTCGTGGACTACGGAGCAGACAGTAATACAGCAGCAGATGTAGAACAATTTTTTGATAAAATAAATATATTTGAAGATACTGCACAAGATAGAGTTGCAGGTAAACTTACAGAAGTATTTACACAGATAGGTATACCAGGTGGTATTGGTTTTAAAGCTGCAACTAAACTAGCAGACAAAGCAATTAAAGCAAAAAAGAATGGTATATACGCAAACTTAAAATCTAAAAATGTAACACTAGCAGCAGCAAAAGCTGATGAATTAAACAAAGCAGCTAAAACAAAAAGATTTGCAGCTGGTGTATTTGGTGGTGCAACAGGAGAAACATTTGTTGCAGACGTAGAAGAGATAGGTACCTTTGGTGATTTCTTTGATGGACCTACAGCAATAGATAGTTCTGAATTGGAAGGTAGAGATGAAGCCGGGAGAAGATTATTAAATAGAATTAAGTTTGGATCTGAGTCTTTACTGTTAACACCGTTTGTTTATGGTGTTGGTAAAGGCGGTAAAGCTCTTGCAACACGGGGCAAGGAACTTGCATACAGTGATAGTGCATTTGAAAGATGGGTTAATAAATACATTGGTTCACCTTTTAGACCACGAGGAGATTTACCACAAGAAGTATTTGAAGCTGAAATGGCAAAGCAAGGATTAAAAGCAAGAGATACATTTAGAGCAAAAGAACTTGTTACAAACATTACAAAAGAAGTAGATAAGATATACCCATCTTCAGGTAAATTTTTTGATAGCTCAACTAATGCAGAACAAAAAAATTTTTATAAACAATTAAACGACGTATTGTTTGAAGGCGATCTTAACAAACCTATTAATCCTGGTGCAAAGGATGCATTAATTAAAACATTAAAAAATAAAGAAGTAGGTGAAGAAGCTATTGGTAGAATAACATCAAACTTAGATGCAGCTAGAAATGAATTTACAAATCTAATAAGTATACTTGAAAGAAACGCAGAAGGTAAAATATCTGCGGGTGCAAAAGATTTACAAAAAATTATGAAAGAAAGAATAGAAGGTTGGCTAGGTGGTACGTATAGAATATTTCAACAACCAAAAGGTTTGTTTAAATTATTTCAACAGTTTAAACCAACAGATGAAGCATATGTAAATGCAATAAATTTATTTAGAAGATATTTAGCAAAGACAGATAAATCAAGAAAAACAGCTTTTGATCCAGACGGAACAGAATATTACGAACAAGCAAAATTTGCAGTTGATGATATTATAAATCAAGTACAAGTTAAAAAGAAACCAGGTGGCTTACCTGATGTAGCATACCAAGATAAAACGGGTATGTTAAAAACAAAAAGTTTTGAGAAAGCAAAAGGTAGAGGTAGTAAAGTATTTAGAGAATTGTTTGGTGAGATACAGGATCCACGTTATTCTATATTTAATGCAATGACAAACTTATCTTCTGTAGCAAGAACAGCTACATACTTTGAAGATGTTGCAGCACAAAATACAAAAGTACAACAAGCAGGAGGTAGAGGATTCTTTTGGGATTCAGAAGATCTTGGAAAAGCGGCTGTACAATCACCAAGCACAGGTATTCAAATTGTAAAATTAAGTGAAGTTTTAGAAAAATTACCTGGTAGTAATTCTATTACAACTCCTTTATCAACTAAATGGACAACAAAAGAAATAGCTGATGGTATCAGAAACGCAAATGATATTGGTGCAGGTCTAACTTCTGTTATTAGAGGTAGAGAAGGTGCAAACCCTGCAGAGAAAGCAGCTACATGGTTTTATAGAAATCTTTTATTATTTCCAAAAGGTATATCACAGATGGCTAAAACAATCTTTTCAATACCCACACACTTACGTAACTTCTTTAGTGCTGGTGCGTTTGCAGGTGCAAACGGTATATTTTTTGAAGGTCTAACTAACCCTGGTTTATTAAAGAAAGCATTTGCAGAAGGTATAGATACATCTGCATTATTAAAATTAGGTCCAGGTAGTGCAGAAGCACAAGCAGCTTATAGAGAATTACTAGAGCTTGGAGTTGTAAACTCACAGGTACAAATAGGAGATCTTATTGGTCTATTAAAAACAGCAACAGGTGATCCTGGTGTTGTTAATACAGATACAATCTTACGACCTTTTATGTCTAAATTAAAAAAACTTGGTAGTTTTTTTCAAGGTAAGTATGTTGCAGAGGACGACACATGGAAAATTACAAACTATGTAGTTGAGTTAGATAGATTAAAACAAGCAGCTGTTAAACAAGGTATTGAAACAACGCCAGAAGTTATACAAGGATTAAAACAAGAAGCAGCTAACATTGTAAAGAATACTGTACCAAACTATGCATACGTTGGATCAGTTGTTAAGACTGCAAGAATATTACCAATTGGTAACTTCATGTCGTTTCCATCTGAGATAATTAGAACTACAACTAACATTGCAGAACAAGGTTTAAAAGAGATGAAACATTCTAGACCTACAAAAGGCAGTAATGTTACACCATACGTTGTAGATGCAGAGACAGGCCAGTTAGTTAAAAATGATGCAATGGACAGAGGAACATACGGTACAGGATTTAAGAGATTGTCTGGTATGGCAACTACATTAACTGTAGTTCCGGCTGTAGCTGTTGAAGGTGCAAAAGCTATCTATGATGTAACTGAAGATGAAATACAAGCTTTACGTCAATTCGTACCTGAATGGTCAAAAAACTCTACATTAATTCCAATTAGAACAGATGATGATGAGTTAAGATACATAGATTTTAGTCACAGTAATGCTTACGATGTAATCGCAAGACCATTTAGAACATTAACCAATAATATTATAGCTGGAGAGGCAACAGATCAAACATTGTTATCTGGTTTTGTAAATGGTGTAAACGAAGCTGGCGCAGAAATTATGAATCCATTTATATCAGAGTCTATCTGGACAGAAGCTGTAACAGATTTAACGGTAAGAGGTGGTAGAACAAGTGAAGGTAGACAACTGTACACGGACCAAACACCAGCAGGAAACAAAGCTGCAATTAGATTTTTACATTTAGGTCAAGCACTTGCACCATCATACAGACAGTTTCAAAGAATAGGTCAAGCTGCATTTGGTACACCTGATAAACGTGGAGAAATATTAGATATAGGACCAGAGCTAGCAGGATTTATGGGACTACGTCCTATCAAAGTAGATCCATTGGCATCCATGGGATTTAAGATTGCTGAATATCAAACAGGTATAAGAAATGCTAGAAGAGAATTTACTGGAGGTTATTTTGGAATACTTAGAGGTGGTAGAATAAAACCAAACGATGTCATACAAGCTTTTTATAATTCAAACAGAGCAAGATTTTTAGTTCAACAAGAAATGAATAAAAATATAAGTGCTGCAAATATTTTAGGTGTAAACAATAATAGATTAAGAACAGAATTTAGTGATAGACAATTAAGTGATGCAACATTTAGAAATTTAGCAAGAGGTAAGTTTGAACCATATTTTCCATCTGATGATATACAAGAAAGATTTAGAGAAATTGCAAACAATCTTGGTGATCCAAATATTTTTAGAGAAGTTGAATCTACATTAAGACTAATGACTAGTGAGTTTAGATCATTACCTTTAGGTGGTAGTTTTGATGTAGAGTTAAATGATTATTTATTTGAAGATATTGCGACACCACCGCTACCAAATTTACCACAACCAACTGTAAATATACAAGCAAATGCGCAAAATGTAGATCCTACAACTAACTTGACATCAACTGAAACTGCATTACTATCCCCACAAGAAAAAGAGATTAGACGAAGGTTAAGGAGAGTATAATGGTGAAAAAATCAGCATTACAAAAAATTGAATCACATGAAAAGCTTTGCAGAATAATGCAAAAGCAAACCTTTGAACAAATAAAAGAAATGCAAGATAGAATTAAAAGATTAGAGTATTGGATAGTTGGAGGTATGGGAGCTGTCCTTATAACTTTACTAACAGATATTTCAAAATAATGGAACTTACACGAAATTTTACTCTTCTAGAGTTAACCAAATCAGACACAGCAATCCGTAAAGGCATTAATAATAATCCTAACGCAGAGCAGATAGAGAAATTAAAAGTATTGTGTGAAAAAATTTTACAGCCGGTGCGTGATCACTTCGGTAGAGTTAAGGTGACTAGCGGATTCCGTTCACCTGAGTTGTGTCAAGCTATTGGTAGCTCTGCAAATTCACAGCATGCAAAAGCTGAAGCCGCAGACTTCGAAGTAGTAGGTGTAGATAACTGTGAGTTAGCAGATTGGATACACAGAGAATTAGAATGGGATCAATTGATCCTCGAGTACTATGTTCCTGGCGAACCTAACTCGGGCTGGATACATTGTAGTGTGACGGAAGGCATGAATAGAAAACAATTTTTACATGCTTATCGAGAAGAAGGTAAAACAAAATACAAACCTATATTAGGAAAAGCAAAAGATATATTCGTTTAAATTTCAGCGCGCTACGCGCGTATATCCTACTAAATCCAGGATTTAAGTTCCTCTCCAAGAACTTCAGAGGCTATATTTATTTTTTTACGTAATGCTTTCGTTATCTTTTCATCAACTGTATCTTCACATATAATATCAACATATGTTACTGATTTTGTTTGTCCTATTCTGTGCGCTCGATCTTCTGACTGTAAACGCTTCTCAAGGTCATATCCGTTAGAATAGTAAATTACGGTGTTTGCAGTTGTTAAAGTTATCCCATAGCCGCCCGTAGAAGGGGTTCCAACGATAAACCGGCACTTAGGGTCGGACTGAAATTGACGTATATTATCTTGTCTATCTTCTTGTGGCGTTAATCCATAATAATCGACCACGGACCCTGGACCATATTCTTTAACAATACTTTCTATTATGTTTGTAATATCTCTTTGGTAGTTAGCCCAGATAATAGCTTTACCTTCGGTCTCTTCTAATACGTTCATTAGTTCTGTAATTCTATTGTTTGGTATTAATTGTGTGGACCCATCATCAGCAGTAAAATGTCCACAAGTTATTTGATGCATTCTCATAAGCTGAGTCAACACAGTTACCGTAGATGTAACTTTACCATTGAGTGTAGCAAGTGCTGTTTTTTTCATTTGATCGTAAATTTTTCTTTGCTCACCACTAAGAACAATATGTCTTTTTGTAAAATTTTTAGGTGGTAAATCTAAACAATCTTCTTTTAATACTCTGTAAGAAAATCCATGTAATTTATCAGATAACTCTGCAAGGTTTTGAAAAGCATGAACTACTTGTATTGTTCTACCTCTTACATGCATAGATTTCATTACAGCATATCTATTTCTAAAAGAATAATATGATGCATGGTCTAATAAATAAGGATCTAAAAATTCACACTGTGTGTATAGATCTAATGGGTTTTTAGTTACAGGAGAACCAGTCATAATACGTTTGTATTTAGCATACTTACTAAGGCCAATAATATTTTTAGTACGTTTTGCTGTTGGTGTTTTGATTGTTGTAGACTCATCAATAGCCATTAATACTTTGTGTGAGTTTAAAAACTTAGATGCAAACTTCATACCTTTGTCTGTACTAAAAGCTTCAACATTCATAACTAAAATATGTAAAGATGTTTCTATTTCAAATAAACTTTCTAGTTTTTCTTGTTGTCCTTTTGTAATATTTGGTTGCCACAATACAGTCACATTTTCTATGTGGTCTGGTAAGTGCGCAGGAAGCTCTTGCTCGTACCAGGTTTTTATAACACCTTTGGGAGCTACAATTAATGCACCATCTATCTTGCCTTTATCATAAAGCATAGACATGTTATCGATTAAAACTTTTGTTTTACCGGTACCCATCTCCATAAAGTATGCATACGTTTCTTTATGCCACGACTTTTCTAAAGCAAGCATTTGATGCTTGTACGGCTTTGTCTTAAATTTATAATTCATCTTTCTATTGACTTATATATAAAGGATGTTATATGATTTGTCAATGTCAGAAAGTACGAAATATGAAAAGCTACAAGGAACATCTAGTCCTACAGTTTATGTTATTCAAGAAATAGCAGGAACAAAAGCAGGTGCACCAAAAATAAATATTATGGGTGCGTCTCATTATGGACAATTTAAATTTGTGTTACCTGAGTTTTCTCAAATGATACATTCTCCTGGACCATTAATTTTTACATTAAGAAAAAAATTAAAAGATTATAAACCTAGAGATTATTTACTACTTACAGGCGATCCTGCAATCATTGGTGTTGCATGTTCTATTGTATCTGATATTACCCACGGCAGATTTAATTTATTAAAGTGGGACAAACAAGAAAGAAAATACTATCCAATAGAAATAAACTTATATGAAAGAGGAGAAATAAATGACTATTGATTTTGAAAAAGATCAACAAGATGCAATGAAAAAAACTGGTAATATCCAGTCACTTGCAGATCAAGTTGAATCGTTAGAGAAAGTTGTTTCAACAATAGAAGCAGCAGAAGAAAATATAAAATTATTAAAAAAGAAAAGAGATCATATATCTGGTGACATTATACCAACTATGATGTCAGAAATGGGTCTTGCAGAATTAAAACTGCATGATGGATCACATTTAAAAGTTTCAACGACGTATCGTGCTACTATTACAGAAGCAAATAAAGAGACGGCGTTTAACTGGCTTCGTGAAAATGGCTTAGGCGATATAATCAAAAACGAGATACTCGTATCGTTTGGTCGTAACGAAGATAACAAGGCGGCTGATTATGCCGAACTTGCAAAGGGTCAAGGGTT
>WLWH01002557.1_pt1 | contig 10056 bp, 15 predicted proteins | sample 6712741 | NCBI WGS metagenome assembly WLWH01 (sample SAMN12718694, study PRJNA515312) | sponge metagenome | isolation source: marine sponge | host: Mycale hentscheli | place: New Zealand: South Island, Marlborough, Capsize Point | collected 2003-05-01 | reverse complement strand
AAACCTCTTGCTGCTAAATTTTTTTCTACATTTTCAACAGCACCTCTTGCCCATGTAGGAATAGTTCCTGAATCAATACCTTTTAATAAAGTATCCATTTGTGTAGATACTAAAGCATCTGTAGGTAATGCAGCAACTTGTGCTTGAACAGAACTAGGTTGTTGCATAATAGTTGCTGTAACTTGTGCAGGATTACTTGCAACTGCAGCTTGAATATTTGGAGGTAATGTAGCAGTCTGTCCACTAACAGTAGCAGCAGTACCCTTAACTATCTGAGCTAAAGCACCACTAGACAATGTACCTGTAGCTGCTTGAGCAATTGCTGAACTAGAAGGACCACCTGTAACACCTGTAGCAGTTCCAGATAATGTTCCAGTAACTGTACCTACTTGTGATTGAGTTCCAACAGTACCAGTTTGTGCAGTACCAGTTTGTGCAGTACCTGTAGCACCTGTCATTGTTGCTACATTAAAAGTTCCAGCACCTGCTGTTTGAGCTGAAGTACCAGTAGTAGGAGTTGCTATTGTACTTTTAGTAATACTTGTATTTGCAATAGTTCCTGGTGAAGACATTGTTTGTCCACCCATTAATTCATTAGTTTGTAGTTTTTGTGCAGTATATTTTTGTTTAGCAGCATCAGCTAACTCAGGTGATTTAACTTGACCTGCAACAAACTTATCTATAAATTCATTTCTTCCACCTATCTTTTGTTGTACAGGTTCGGAAGCTACAGGAATATTTTTAAAGTCTCTAGCTGTATCACCAGCAGCAAACTTCTGTCTCATTTTATTTAATCTCATTCTTTTTACTTTTGTCAACATTGTTTTCCTTAGCTATTAAAATAATTATATACACCACCTACAGCACTTGCTAATATTAGTAATATCCAGATAGCACCTTTGCCTTTATTAATATCAGCTCTTAGAGATTTAGTTTCAGATTTTAATTCTTTAACCTCTCTTACTAAAAAATCTATCTTTACTTCTGTAGCTGATTTTCTTGCCATTATCTTCCTTGTCCTCTGTATTTTTTTACACCTGTTTGTCTTCGTTTATTTTTGTTCATAGTACTAGTATTAGGTCTTCGACCAACTGAACTTCCTTTTTTAATTGGTACATGAGCTAAAAAATCTTTAAATTTCTTTGCCATATAATACTAGTACTACTACTACCACTCTTTTGTTTTTGATGTCAATGCAGGTGATTTCTGTTCTTCGATTTGTGCAGACAAGTTGCTTTGCATATCTTCAATTGTAGTATCTTGATTTTCAAGAACACAATTTTCGCAATGCTCCTTAGTCATAGCATCAAAGTTCATTCCATCTGAACCTGCACAAGAGCCATACATAGATGCAGTATGAGTATCTTCTCCTACTGTTTCTGTAGCTGTATATCTCCAGTGTATTGTCTTAACTACATTCTCTGAGTTTGTCTCAAAGTTTGGAAAAGACCATTCGTATGTTGTTGCCATTGTTTTCTCCTTTGTTGTTGTTATGTGTTTGTTATGTATGTTATTTGACCTTCAAAAGTATCATTACTAGTAATACTATTATTGGCATCATAACGAATAATAGTTCCAACAGTATTTGAAGCAGATATTCTTATAAAATAAAGGTCACCAACAGATTCTGTTTCTCTAGATACTCCTTGTTGTTCACATCCACTGCCTGAAGTAAATGGAAATCCTGTAATATTAATATTACTACCAGAACCATCTGCACTAATTTTAAATTTAGCAGTACATACATTTCCAATTTTGGTATATTGACCATGAGCATTTGATGAACTAACACTATCTAAACCAGGTGTCCAAGTTCCTTCTTCGTAATCGTCTAATTTGTTTGCTGTGCCTGTGCCACCAACATATAGACCACCACCTAAGTATAAATCTTTAAAAGCATTTCCATTACCACCTAAATCAACAGCATTGTCTATTTGAGCATTTTCTTTCATTGGAAGTATGATTGGAGATGTTCCACCAGCACCATAAAATAACAAACCAGAACCACCACCAGTAGTTGCTCCAAAAGTTAAATTATCACTACTAGCAACACCAATACTACCAACTGTTGTTCCATCTTTTCTTAATTGAACAATATCTCCATCAGAACTTAATCTATTAAATAATCCTGCATAGTTTCCACTAACTACTGAAAATATACGACCATCTGATTTAAATTCTGCTCCTGCTGAACCTATGCCTGTAGCAGTTTTTCCCACCATGAAATTTCCAGATGAGTCGATACGCATTTTTTCATCTGAATTAACCTGTATTTGTAAAGAATCATTAGTATGGTCGTATAATACTTTACCAACATTATCTGCTGAAGTGTCTCCAAAGAAAACTGAAGAATATGTATCGTTGCTAGTTTTTACTGATACAACAGAATTTGTATCCACAACTTGTAATTTTCTTGATGGCGATGCAGTTCCGATACCAACACTTCCACTTGAAAGAATACGCATTCTTTCTGAAGCATTTGTAATAAATTGCATTGAATTATCACTATGGTCATATTGCAATCTTCCTACATTATTATCTCCATCATCTCCAAAAATAAGTTGACCTTGGTTTGAGTTACCACTTAATATTGATATTCCTGCATTAGCACTATTTTCAGCAATTATTTCATCACCACTACTATTAACAGAAGCTCCACTACTAGCACTTTGAACATGAAGTAGTCCACTAGGTGAAGTTACATTAATACCAACTCTACCAGAATTTGCTATATTCATTCTCTCACTAGAGTTTACAACAAATGATAAACTATTAGTTGAATTAGCATATTGAATTTTTCCAACATTATCTGCACTACTATCTCCAAAGAAAAGTGAAGGTGTACCAGAAGTTCCTGTGTCTACTATAGCAATTACAGGAGCAGTTGAACCACTTACAGTTAATTGTCTTGATGGAGATGTAGTTCCGATACCTAGTCCAGTTGTAGTTAATCTCATTCTTTCACTATCTTCTGTATAAAATCTATGGTTTGTTACATCAACACCACTTCTAAGAACTTGATATGCTACTTGATTTGAATTAAGAGCATCATTCCAAGTTTGTATTCTGTAAGCATCATTAAGACCATTTACTCTCCATATTTTTTCATCTGTTGCACCAGATGTATCTTTAAACTGTATTATAGGAGCATTATTTTTTTCTAAAGATAACAATGTATCTGGGGATGTAGTACCAATTCCAACTTGCTCTGATGAGTTAATAGTTATAGCAACCGAAGTTGCATTGTCATCTATTCCAGCAGAAGTAAAACCAGATACTGTAGCACCAGCAGGTACAGTAATAGTATCTCCAGATGCACCAATAGTAATTACATTACCTGATTCATTGATAATATTATTACCTGATTGGTCTTGGATTGTATCTACTTTTAATATACTGCTCATAATTTTTCCTATATGTTAATTATAGCTTTTACCTCTTCTTCAGTTAGACCTAGATCTAAAAGTTTTTGTTTGCCAGATGCTTTTTTATTTATTGCGTCTTGTTCAGCATCTTTTAATTCTTGCTCAACAGTTGGTATCATAGCTTCTATATCTTCTTTTGATATTGGAGTTGTTCCATTAACCCAAGTAATTTGATTTATGTCATCTGCATTAATTGTACATTCTGCGTTAGGATTTATTTTTAATATTGCTTTATCAATCATTATACTGCTATCTCCATTAAAGTTATTGATGAAACTGCACCTTGGTCATCATTTAATCCCCACCTATTAATATATCCACTTCCTGCTGATGTTCTTTTTACTCTTATTTTATAAGTTAATGCTGAAGTTGATGATGGTGAATCTAAAAATTGTATAAAAGAAACATCATTTTTTCTATTATTGTTAGTCATTCCTCCACCACCTCCAGCACCAAAACAATCAGATAAATTACCTTGTGCTAAATCATAAATAGAAGAACCACCTCTATCTACTTGCGCACCAAAACCACCACCATCATCAGTTGCTAATCTACCTAGTAGAACTGTTACTAAAACTTTATTAGATGATGAAGATGGAGTAATATTTGCAGTTAATCCTGTAACATCTACAAAACTTGTAGATGTAGTTATAAAAGTATCATTTTTAGATGCTGAAACTACTTGTAAAACTTTTCCACCACTAATCCCAGTTAATGCAGAACCATCTCCTTGAAATGTTGTAGCTTTAACTGTTCCATTAACATCTAATGCTGTTGTTGGATTATCTGTAAGTATTCCAACTGCATTTGTTTTCATTACATGTTTTGTAGTTCCATCTTTTTTAATTCTTAAAACATCACCATCATTTGTTAATCTGTTTAATTGTGCGATTGTACTACCAGATTTTGTTGCTTGAAAATCTCCACCAGAAAAAACTTCAAATCCTGCTGTAGCAATACCACTACTTGTTTTGCCAATAAGTAAACCACCCCCACTTGGAATACGCATTCTTTCTGCAGCATTTGTATTAAATGACATAAAATTATTGCTATGGTCATAAGATACTCTACCTACACTTCCATTAGCAACATCGCCAAAATATAAATTTCCTACTCCATCATTTGCACTTTGAATAGTCATTCCAACATTACCAGTATTTTCAATGACAAATTCATTTGCATTACCACTAACTGCACTTGCTCCAGTATCAGCAGTTTTTACATGAAGTAATCCTATAGGTGTAGTTTCGCCAATACCAACATTTCCAGAACTATTGATACGCATTCTTTCTGCAGCATTAACTCTAAATTGCATGAAGTTGTCAGTATGAAAATACGATACTGCACCCACATCAGCATCACCACTATCTGAAAAATATATATGACCTTCTCCAGTAGTTGCTGAACCTATACAAATTCCACAATTGGTATCTTCAACCATTATCCCATTAGAATTTCCATCATTTAATGCACCTACATCAGTTCTCAAAACATGCAACTTTGCTTGAGCAGTAGTTGTACCAATACAGACTGAGTTTTCAGAAGCATCTACAAATAAAGTATTCGTATCAACTATTAAATCTCCACTAATTGTAGCTGAAGTCAAAGTCCCAAGAGAGGTTATGCCTGACTGTGCCGCCTCAACATTTAAAGTAACGTCTCCTGATGTACCACCACCGGATAAACCTGTTCCAGCGACTACTGAACTAATATCACCTGGTAAAGGTGAACCATTACTTTGTAATGTACCAACTAAATTAATAGTATCTCCACTATCACCAATAGTTAAGGTAGTTCCTGATTGAGGTATTACTTTATCTACTTCTACTTTACTCATTATACTATTACCAATGTTCCTGTTACTGTTTGTGTTCCTGAAATTGTAACTGGTCCTGCAAGAACTCCAGAGTCCATTGTTTGATTAAGACTTAAAGTTGAAGCATGAGTTACAACAAAAGGTGTTGCATCCATTACTGGAGAAATAGTTTTTTTAGCTGGCAATGTACAGAACACAGTTTTAGTTCCTGCACCAAAGTTTACTAACGCATCAGAATTAGAAGATGAAATAACGGACTGTCTTGAAAGCGTATCTGTCCCTGCATCCGTTACAGTTCCAGTACCAACTTCAAAGTCAGTTGTACCATCATGCACGATGGCATAATAAGTTTGCACACCATCCCCGATACCGGCAACAAATGTTTCAAAACCTTGACTAGTAAAAGTCCCATTTAAATCAATTGTTCCTGTGCCAGTAGTCGTAGTGGATTGCTTAACCCTATCGTTAATTACAAAAGCCGTCATTTACTACTCCAAAAATTTTACGCGTTGCCGAGTCTTATAATTGCATTAGATGAATCTGCAGCTGGAAACTGAATAACGAAATCACCGTTAGTTGCAGTTTTTGATCCGCCAAAGTCCAAAACTAATACAGCATTATCAGATCCGCCATCTTTATAAATCAGTGCTCCTACTGCTGTTAAACTCACAGATGAAAAAGTACAATCTTGAAAATCTGCAAATCCAATATTACTTCCTATACCTACAGCATTATTAGTTAATGCATTTCCACGAGCTGAATAACTTGTACCAGATGAAGAAACTTCATTGGTAGCAGTGTAAGCAGATGTAGAAGTACTGAAACCACCTAAAGATGTATACAAAGCAAGTTTAAAAGAAGTCCCACTTGTATTGAAGTTAAACACTCCTTTTAGTAGGTCTGTTTTAAAAGAGTCAGGTACTATATTTGCCATTTAATTATCTCCTTAATTTATTTATGGTGATGGTGATTTTAAAGGAGTTCGAATAACACCATCTTGATATTCGTCTCGGCGTCTACGACCTTGTTGTTCGATCGCGTACGATTGTAAAGCTCTTTTAAAAGATCCTTCGTAGTATTGTAACATATCTGCAGGACCTTTCAAGTATCCATATGCTTCTACCAGACAACCATACAAAAGTAAATCCTGATATTTATTAGATGTGTAAGTTCCATTTGTACTTGGTGGAGTTACACCTGTAGTTGTTGTAATACTATCTGGTTGTTTTGTATAGGCTAAAGTGATTAAATTTGTACTATTTGGAGTAGGTGCTACCACCCAAAAATTAGCATCCCAGTTAGCATAATACTTAGGTATACCTGAAGCTGTTCCAGGTGTGTCATAAAAAGTAGCCATATAACTAGTATCTTTTTTTTCTAAAAAAGTTTGATCTCCATTTGAATCTGTTAATTGCACATATCTAATAAATCTTAAATCAGATGGTATGGTTACATATCTACTACCAGCTGCTAAGTTAGATGTTGCATAAAATCTATTATCATCAGAATCAGCTTCTCTATAAATTCTATTTTCTGCATTTTTAATTATAGTATCTAAAATAGTGTTAGATAAAACTCCACTATCTACTTCAGTATAGTTTCTAACATCGTCTTGTAAGTTTGCTAAAGTGTAGGCCATTACTTAGAATCTCCTCCATGTTTTCTACGTATTTTATCTGCTTTATCAGGACGTAGTTCTTCATACATTTGAAGATGAGGGTCTTGTCTCTCACATTTAAACATATTTTTAATGAAGTTAATAAATTTTTTAATCATGGTGTTATAGTTATGGGTCCTACTGAACAACCATAGCCTCCTCCTTTAATATCTCCCGTTGTAGCAGTATCTGCATTAACTGTAAAGAAGAAGAAATTTGATAAAGCAAAATCTGTTGTAACTCTAGCACCATTATCATAAAGTCCAGTTGTAATTGCATAACCAGATCCTTGAGTTATTTGTGCTCCAGTTATTCCATCAAAGTTTGGAATTGATCCATAAGCAAATACAGGATTAGTTGGAGTACCTGTTCCAGGTGATGTTGTAGGTGCACCTCTAAATAAATAAGTTGTACCATTTGTTAAACCATGTCCTGGCACATTAACATTTATAATACCGGACCCAGCTTGGTAAGTTTTAAAACCATCTTGTGGTATCATTACAGTTGTTATTGGTTCTGTTCTATCTGGTCTTACCTGTAGCAATGCAACACCATCACCACCAATTGGTTTTGGTTCAAGTTGTGGTTGCTTAGGTTCAAACTCTGTGTAATGAACAAATGAACCATTCCACTCTCTTACCATTTCTCTATATGGAAATTCTAAACCTGATCTATCAGATATAGCTTTTGAATGTTTTCCTGTTGCGTACTTAGACATTAAGTTCCTGGGTAATAAGCTTTAGGTGTAATAAATGTACTTGAAGCTGAACCATCTTCCTGAAGTGCTCTTTGAAATTCATCTTCATAAACTAATTTCATTTGTTGAGTTAATTGTGGAGCATACTTCATTGATAAATAATAAGTTAATCCTGAAACCATACATGGTACAAATCTAAAAGGCATATCAGTTGCATTTGTATAAGCACCAATGTCTTGAATTCTTTTTATATAATAGAAATGCATGTCTTTGGATGCACTAGTAGAATCAGGAGTAGGATAAACATTAACACTAACGTGATCTATAAATCTCTGTACCCAGTATTGATTCGGTGTACCTTGAGATAGTTTATTTGAAAAAGCTGCATACGTTGATCTATCAACTTTAGTCATTGGACTATCTGATTGATCACTTTGAGTTCTATCTGATCTTAATTGTGCTTCAAGGACATCGGACATTCCATAAATACCATTAGGATTTGAAGTAGCACTTGTACCATCAGCAGATGATCTAAAAAATTTATATTCTGCTTGTCCTTGTATTAAATCAAGATCAACTTCTGCTATTTCCCAATAGTGAATACCTCTATTGCCCCATTCTTGAAGCATTATATTCAAAGATCTTCTTGAAGTTTTTAATTGATAACCTGATACTTGTTGAATACCTAATCGTTCAAAAGATTCTTCTACTATTTCATCAATAGAAAAGTCTTTATCAAAAGTAGTTGTACCTGAGGTAGTGTTAGCCATTTAACCTCCTAGTCGTATACTTTAATCCACTCGCAAACAACCGTAACTGTATCTCCACTTGTGCAAGCTGGTAATGTTAAATTAACATCTCCTGTATATCCACTTGCTTCAGTGTTTTTAAGACCACCAAAGTCTGAATAATCAAAAGCCATTTCTCCTGCCAATGTTTGAAAAGCAACATCTGTAGTTGCATCCCAAAGTAATCTCACACCATCCGCTGGTGCTGTGATTGATACATTGAAACTAACTTTATTAAGTCTAACTTTAGCACAATCTTTACCATTGTTAGCTGTTAAGTTAGCAACTGTTACAATTTTTGTAGTTCCACCTGTTCCATCAGAAACATTGTTGTAGTGTGTTATAAGTTTTTTTGCTCCGTCAAATACTGTAGTGTTTAAAACTGTATCCGCCATGTTTTGTCCTCCTTTTAAAGAGCGCCTGCATTACCAGACGCTCCGAGTTTGTTTATTTATTAACTAGCGTCCGAAGAACTAGCTATACCGATAAATTTTAAAACTATTACCGTATCGCCGCCTGGATCACCACTAACAACAAGTTCTACTTCATCTGCTGTTGCAGTTGATGCAGTAGTTGCACCACCAGACATCCCTAAAGCTCCATTGCAAGGAAAAAATCCTTTAAAGCCTGTTGAGTTAACAGCTACTGTAATTCCGTCTACGTAGCCATCAGTGTCTGCGTCAGTTCCAATGTCAACTAAGTTGACAGCGTTTGCTGCTGCAGTTGTTACTGCAATCGTTACACCCATTGGTATAAAGTTAGATGGTATTCCGACTGCTGCTTCTTTCCCTGTAGTACCACCGTTAGCAACTGTGATAGTTGCAGTGTACTCAGACATAGTCATTGAGTTTGTTACAGCGCCAGTAGTTGCACTTTTAACGATTGTTTGAAAACCGTTTTCCGATCGTACCGGTCCTGTAAATGTAGTATTTGCCATAATTATATCCTCCTAGTTTCCGAACATAGTCTCTAGGCCGTCGACTATACGCGTCTATGTTCTAATTAATTGTATAGTTGTTGTTTTTATATACTAGTTTTGAGTAGAGTGCAAGAGAGCCTGTAGTGTGGATTGGATTTTTCCAACGATGTAGCTTTTGATTAAGTAGCTACTGAAACTTCTGGAGCAGAACCTTCAATTGTGTTCTGTCTATGGGCAATTGCTGCTTCTTCCAGCTTAATGTCAGTGATGATTTTTTTAACTTTGTCATCAATTCTGACCATTTCAAGAGTGTATCTATTATTAGATAGATGCTCTTGTTCCCACTTCAACTCCAAGGACCTTTTTGCTTTGTATAGGTCTTGTATCATCTATAACCTCCTCATAGGTTATTCTATTTACCTTGTCATTATAACTATTTCCAAGGTTTTCCCAAACTATACTGTTTTCTCCAAGTTTGTCAAGGATAGATTGTTCAAGGCTAGTTGGTGAATCTTCTGATTCTACTTTAAATTTAGCGTGATGATTATACGCCCAAATGTTTACTATAAATTTTGTCATGGTTTTGTCTTTCTATTTTTAAATTGTGGCGAGACTATGTCCCGCCACAAAAATTATTGATTACGCTCCTGGCGAACCAAAAATACCTCTAGGGTCAGAAACTCCGAAAGAGTATCTTTCTCTAGCTTTGTATCTTACGTTACCAGTGTCAAAGTCGCCTTCCATTGCAGTTGTC
>WLWH01002556.1_pt1 | contig 10057 bp, 16 predicted proteins | sample 6712741 | NCBI WGS metagenome assembly WLWH01 (sample SAMN12718694, study PRJNA515312) | sponge metagenome | isolation source: marine sponge | host: Mycale hentscheli | place: New Zealand: South Island, Marlborough, Capsize Point | collected 2003-05-01 | reverse complement strand
TCGATGCTGACAGTGCTTCTGATATGGAAGACGATGACACAATGTGGGTATCCTACACTGTAGCCTTCTAAATCAAACTACCACATATACACAAAGTTGAGGGGGTCACAGACCCCCTTTTTTGTCTACTATTTTTCGTTCACCATATGGTGGTTTATGATAGTAGAAATATGACCTGATTTCATAAGTTCATCGAACTTGCGCCAAATGGTCAGTTTGGCTACTATGCCCAGTGGCTTCACCATGACCTTCTCCTTTTATAATAACAGATGTTACAATCCTGTTACAAAGATATTTATCAGACAGAATACGACCATTTGTTGAAAACCAGTTGACTTCTATCAGACCATCGCTTATCATAGTATTATGTACTGTTACCCAAGGACTGGAACAATGTTTAAGATCGTATTAGCAATCACTCTGCTGACCGTTTGCGCTCAAGCGGTAGAAGCCAAAGATGGCGGGCCGCGCGTTCGTGCAATGGCTGAGCCTGAAGTAGACACATTCATGGATATTGGCAATCGCCAATTTAGAATTGGCCGTATAGGACGAGGTAAACTTGGTAATAAAGTTATTACTGGCGACAACTATGACGGCGAGTCAATGACTATTGTGCAGTCAGAAAATGGCGAGTTTGCTGGCAATGTATTGATGGACGGCAAAAACTTTAAAGTTATGCCAAACGGATCATTGATTAGGGCTGGTAGACCCACACAAAACGATGTGGTTGTCAGAGAGGGTCGTCAAATGGGCTATGATAGAATGACTGCTGGTGACGATGTTGGCATTGTTGACCGCTGGCATAACCCAGGTTGGCAGAATATGATATCAGATGCCAAAGGTAACTATTATGGTTTCTGGGGATACACTGATGAAAACGATCGCAGTATCACATATATTGACCTTTATGCATTCGTAGACAACAGGATTCCTAATCATAAAGCATTCCTGGATGCTGAAATTGCTCTTGCTAATCTAATATTTGAGCGCAGTAAGGTTTATATCAGAATAAATCTTGTGGGGTATAAAAGTATAAGTTTGCCCATGGAAAAAGCCGTTGTTACGCTCACTGACATGAGCGAAGCCCAAGGTGCCTTCACAGACATCTATAGTTTGCAACGCAGTAGTGGAGCAGATTTGGTTCACACATTTGCAAGTACTGACACTCGCAGGGATATGTGTGGTATCAGTTTCCTGGGAGGTTACAAAGGACGTTGGAATTACAGGGATGGACACGGCGTCACAGTATGTCACGGAGGTGAAACATTTGTACATGAAATCGCACATAATTTTGGTAGCGATCATGATGATGCAAATGCTGGTGAGGGTTTTCACTTCTGGTACAGTTTGGGATTTAACAAACGAAATCAACAAGGCTGGGACGAGGTTAGTACTATAATGAGTTACGGTAATGCTGAAGTAGGTGTGTTCAGCAACCCAGATTTAAACTGTAAAGGTTTGCCTTGTGGCCGTGAGGAACAGGCTGATAATTCCCGTAGTCTAAATGAAGTTCGACGTTGGGTTGCCGCATACAATGGCAATGGTTCTTGTCAATCCAATTGTGGCGATGTACAACCCAGCACAAACGACAAGGATAATGATGGTATCACTGATGCTTATGATGCCTGCCCTAATACACCCATAGGCACAGAAGTAGATACGTCAGGTTGTCCTGTGTATACTGGCGGTGGTACTGATCAGTCCTGTGGTGGATTTGGTGAGCCAGATTGTAACGATATTGATCAGGACGGTACTGATAATGCTTGGGATAATTGTCCCGACGATTGGAATGCTAACCAAGCAGACTCTGACAATGACGGTATTGGTGACGTATGTGATTCTACACCCAATGGTGGTAATAATAATTCTGGTGGTAATAATAATTCTGGTGGTACTGATACCAACACTGACCCTGACGCAGATGGTGATGGTGTAAGTGATAGTTCAGACAATTGTCCCAACAACTACAACCCGAGTCAGGTTGACAATGATCGTGACGGTCGTGGCAATGCTTGTGACAACACTCCAGACGGTGACCCTACTCCAACTATGTCTGCACTGATTGATGTAAGCACTCATGGTGGTGTTTGTGAGAGGTCCAGATCAACTAACAGAGATTTCAAGACTACTTTCCGTGGCTTTGAAAATAACTCTACATCAGGAAGTGTATGGGCAGTGTGTCCCATTACAAGGGCCAGTGGTAGCAAAATGGTTGCGGCTGAAGTAACTATTTTGCCCATCACAAACTCTGCTAGTAATTACAACATACAATGTGATCTTGTGGAGATTTACGAAGGCAATGTAGAGGAAACTATTAGCCTTAGTGTGAATCCCAATCAAACTAACACTGGCGAAAGTACTCACGTATTTGAACCTGTGGTAGTAAGTAACAGATACAGCAGTAGTTTTGCTATAGAATGTCAGGTACCACGCGGATATGCTATTACAAATATTCGTCAGGTAAGTGGCAACAACTAATTGGTCGCAGGCTCAAGTAAGAGCATGGGGTGCGCGAGAGTTCGGCCCTAACCATAAAACGAGCCCGGGGAGCCCACTTAGTGGGCTTTCTTTATTCTTTTATTACTGTGGTGGATCTTGTTAAGCCTGGAATTTCTGGCACACTTCTTTCACCATATGCGGTAGGATCGTTGTAGAAATTATCAATGTAATCTACCCAAGCCTGATCAGTAGGGAAAGTAAAGTTCTGGTATACTTCAAGATCACTTACCTCAACAAATGGACCAATGGTTGCTCCAAAGTTTGATTCTATATAACTGTTATGAGCGTTGATTTGCTCCTGACAATCAGTGTAGTGTGGGCTTGCCGCATTCCAGGGATAAATTACAGATGTATCTGTTCTGGTAAAAGATTCTCGCATTACGGTTGGCATGTGCTCTCCTAAATTACAACAGTATTTATCGGATCTGTAAGTTATTGATTTCATTGAAGAAAAAGATCGTTGTAAATCAAGCACTTACCGCTTGACAAATACAGGATCTGTGCTATAATGTTTATATAGTGAAGAAACAGGTAAAGGATACCTAACTATGTCAAGAGACCGTTTATACATTCCCGAGTTTTACTCAGAAGACATCATGGCTGAAATTGACTTCCAACGTGCGAGTTTTTACTTCACGCACTGGGGCAATGTCAAGCCTGCGTCCGAAGACGATTGTATGCTGGACAAACTCAAGCGTTTCGAAGAGTGGTACAAACTGACTCTTCGTCAAATCAACGGCAACGTCCATCCGCGTTATGATATGGAGGATGACTTCTATCAAGAATGGCGTTATGAGATTTGTTACTTTAACGTTCTGTTCGCAGGCTTTGCTGAACTGTTTGCTCCCAAGAAGGAGGTAGCGTAATGGCTTATTTGTCCAAGACTCAGGTAAAGGAAACTCGCGAAGCACTCAAGGTTGCCTTCCCTGACTTTAAGTTTTTGGTCCGCAGAGGCAATGGTGGCGGTGGTAGTATTAACGTCAGCATTATGTCAGGTCCTGTGGACTTTGGCGATCTTGATATGCCCAAGCAAGTAAACCCTTACCACGTTGGTACCTTGTTTGAGGATCACCAGGTTAAGTTTTTAGAGGCGTTGATCAAAGTCATCAAGTACGGTACAAGCCGTCAATGGTATGACCGTTCAGACGCCATGACTGACTATTTCGACACCGCGTTTTACCTGGACGTTGAGATTGGTCGCTGGGGCAAGGGGCCTTACCAAAAGACTGATCCCAGAAAGCTCAAGGGATCCACAAACTATGACCAGGCGGCAGACAACGCCATCGCCTGGAACAGATTAGGAGCAGTAGCGTGAGCAATGTAGTAAAGTTTCCCACCGCAAATGAGCGGCTGGGTGTGGATGAACGTCAGCAAATGCATGACCTTGTTAACGTTCTCATGGACGCAAGCGTGGTAATGACCCACACTGATTGCTTGATTGACGATAGCGACCTGGATGACATCTACGAGCTTGCTATCAAGTACACCACTAAGTGTGAGGCAATGTACCCTGACATGTTCGTTAAACCCGCGGACGTAGGTATCAGGGTTGAGGAAGTAGAGGATGAAGATGAGTAAGAAAGTAATTGTCACAGACTGTGACGGAGTCCTTCTCGATTGGGAGGAGGGCTTTGGAGTTTGGATGGAGCACAACGGGCACAACATGGTTCCTGACGGCAAACTCATATATAACATTGCTGAACGTTATGGCATGGATGCCGTCACTGGTAAGCAAATGGTTAAACAGTTTAATCAGAGCGCGGCTATGGGCTTCTTACCGCCACTACGTGATGCCCAGTACTATGTGAAACTCTTGTCAGAGAAGCATCAGTACAAGTTCCTGGTGCTTACCAGCCTTAGCCTGGACCCATATGCCAAGATGCTTCGTGAGCGTAACCTAACTAAAATCTTTGGGGATTGCTTTAAGGATGTCATTTGTTTAGACACTGGTGCTGACAAGGATGAGGCACTCATGGAACTCAGCAAGAAGTACAAGGATTGCTGGTGGATTGAAGACAAACCAGACAATGCTGTGGCAGGTGTGGGTGCTGGATTCCGTAGCATCCTGATTGAGCACGGTCATAACATGGACTGGAAGTTTGAAGATTGGTTGGATATTACTGTAGCAAAAACTTGGGAAGAGATTTATGACATCGTTCGACAAAACTAATATCCCGCTCATGGCGGCACTTCAACTCAGCGTAGCGATTCATGATCGTTATGGCTTTACCAGCAAGAGCACCTTTGACCATGCCACGAGCACAGGCAAAGAAAGCAACCTGGACGGCAACGGCAGGCCCATAGCCAACAGCGCCAGGCTCTATCGTCAACTGTTCCCCAGTGCTAAGGTGTCTGAAGAGAATCGTGAGCAGTTTGAGATCACTCCTGACATCATTGCTCAGGCAGAGGAGATCCGTCACACACTCAAGGCATTTAGTTTTAAAGCCATTGAGCGCCCGCTCACTAACTTTGAGACTCAGGTGCTTGGTATTGTAAACTCTGATACCATCAACCACAAGGACTTGGGTCGTATTGCGAGCTTCCCCAACGTGTATGAGCGTAAGATTAGCCAGGAGGAGTGGGAGGATCGTGAAGCAGATCTCGCTAAGGACAGTACATGGGTAGGTGTTCCCATGACCAAGGACGAGTTCGACATCACTATTGAGAACATTCGTTACCTGAGCCGTACTGACAGTTATCTGATCTGTGCACAAGAGCAGGGCAACATCATCAAGTTCTTTACTGATGGCAACAAGTTGGATGGCAGAGCTGAAGGCGATACCTGCAAGATTGCTTGCTGGGTCAAGAAGCAAGAAGTCAGCAAGTACCACGGTGGTCAGGAGACCATGGTCAACCGCGTCAAGTTTATCTAACAACCTCCAGGCGTGTAGGGGCTTCGGCCCCTTTTTTTGTTTCTGGATAAATAGTAGCAGGCAGGACTGTAGGAGGTTATGCGCTATGGCAGAGACAGGAAGCGAAGTCACAATGACTCGCAAAGAGTATGATGCACTCAAGGCTAAGGCCTCAGGTGATCCAGCACCAGCAGGTGACGGAGACCGATATGATGACAGAGGTTTCCGTACAGTAGACGGTATGGAAGAAGCTGATGTAAACGGAGACGGACACATCAGCAACGGTGAGTTAGAAATGCATCTGGAGTTTAAGCGTAAAGAGCTCGAAGATGCTGACGCAATGAGAGACGCGCAACGTAAGATGGCATGGTTCTCACTGTTAGGAATGTTGCTCTACCCATTCGCAGTAGTATGTGCGAGTTTTGTAGGGTTAAATGAAGCGCAAAAGACATTGGGCGATATGGCTCCAACTTATTTTGTCGCTGTAGCAGGTATTGTAGCCGCGTTCTTTGGAGCGCAAGCATGGAGTAAAGGTAAGTAATAGATGCCATTTGTAAAGCACTTTGTTAGAATGATTACACCAGAGCAACTGGACGATGATGATGTCGTAGAGTTTTATGACATTGTTCAGAGCCATGTGCCCACTAAACTTGTGAGTGCATTTACTGATGATGAGGAAGTTGTAGCGGTTGAAGTCACACATTATGAAAGTGACGATGACCGCAACATCTATGAGATAGTTTTAAAAGAACAGATGTCAGAGTCTGAAGGCATGAATGTAGCTCAAGAGTTATCAGATGAATTCGACTTTGATTACGATATAGAAAGTAGTATGGAAGTATAATGCCAAAGTTAACTATAAATGGCCATGAAATCGAGCACTCAGGAAACCTGATTGATGCTTTAATGGAACACCCTCGTACAGCAGAACTCAGTGGCCATGATGGTGGTAAAATAATTATACCAGCAGATCCAGGTTTTACATATGACGGTGTAAAATACGATTATGCTGGAGTTAGTGGTAGTGTGTTGGGCACTGCATTTAGTGATGTGATCCATACCGAATATGGAGTATGGCAACATGATAACAATGACGGAACTTGGAAAGTAATTTATAGTGATGGTAATTGGTGGTGTATGGCTACAACAACTGTTGATCCAGAGTCATGGGAAATGCACACAAACCCTAATATAACTGATAGAACAATGTTACACTGGTGGGGCAACGATGCACATACTGTAGACCCAGCAAGTAAGAAATATGGACCCAGAGACGGAGTAAGTTGGAGTTAATATGAAGATCGCAGAAATTTTTCACAACATAAAAGAACAGGACGCTGACAGACTCAGAGAGTTAGAGGCTGATATTAAATCAGGCAAGCGCCCTACTATCCATAATGCAGGCTGGACAAGCCGTGGATACTCTTGGAGCGATCTGGAGGATTTGGGCTTTGCTCAAAAGCACATGGAGCGTGGTAGTAGTCCCACAGAAATGACATCCTGGTGGGAGTACACTGGTCCTGAGCCAGCAATGCTTCGCACACAGGGCCGTGAGCAGGCTGAAGTCATGGACACTGGCTTTACTACTGACAAGCATACCAAGGATTACGGTTGAAGAAAAACTTTCAGGTCGTGCTTGAGCGTGGCCTATTCCTGCTTATCGATCCTGATACCCAGCAGGCTGTTACTGACGAAAACCTACTCAATCAGATTGCATTTAGACAATGGCCAGGCAAACCATTCTTTGTGCAATTGGAGGTTGACGAACCCAGTAACCTTAGTGTAAAATATATCAAGGACATAAATATCCAGTTAGACATACAGGAAGATACAAATGGCATTTAACAGAAGTTTTAATGGTGAAGAGCAAGCCCGTCTCAAGCGATTGATTGACGAGGGTTGCCAGGTATCATATGAAATTGATACCCTCAAGGAAGGTCTCAGAGATACTGTCAAGGCAGTATGCGAGGAGATGGATCTCAAGCCCGCTGTACTTAACAAGGCTATCAGAATTGCTCATAAGGCCGCATGGACAGACGAGCAAGACAAATACGACGAACTGGAAACTATTTTGGAGACCGTCGGTCGCACTCTGTAATGCCCTGGGAAACTGAGCGGCATTGCTACGACATTTATTTAGAATGGGGAGTTTGGGATTATAGTGACAAACTTCTCCAGAGCTTCGTGCATGATAATATTCTGTTATATCCTTTGCAACTCACATCATTCCCTGAAGGCCAAAACAGAGTTACGCAATTTTTAGATTCTGATCCTAAAAACCAAGTAGTCTTATTCAGCTTTATCGATGTTAGTATAGATGTAAAACGATATCATCATGATAGAGTGCATGTGCTTGATACAGGAGTCAATATAGTATCTTTTTGGGAGTATTTTTTAAGCCACATGATTACTGATTTTGGTGTAACTGAGCCAAACTATGTAAATGACTTTTTATGCTATCAGCGTAAGCCAAATCATCACAGGCCACAAGTGTACGATGCTCTTAAGGATCGTAACGGTGTTGTTACCATAGGCACACAGGAATTTGCTATAAACTCAAACTTAACTTGGGCTACAATAGATAAAGACTATAATCCAAACATTAGTAATCCTGGTGACATATTTAAAGTGGAACCTGAATTCAACTTTAAAGTATATAATGACATAACCACATTGGGTAACATTGATGTATGGAACGATAGTTTTTTAATTATAGTAAGTGAGACTTTTGGTGATCCCACAGGTTATTTTTACAGTGAGAAAACTTTTAAACCCATGATGGGAAAAAGACCTTTCATTACATTGGGTGCTAATGATGGATACTATCAGGGTCTCAGGGACAAAGGATATCATACCTTTGAGAATGATTTTCCCAGATATGATCAGAGGCAAGTAGATGAGTACGCAGTGGAGTTAGCAGACTATTTGATTACCATGGACCAACGTAGTTACTACCAGGACAACAAACAAAAATTTGATGACAACTATGAGAACTTAAAGTCTGCTATTGATAGGAACACACAAAGTTTGAGGAATTATCTATCACAATTGATAGCATAACTGAAAAAGAGTTTTGGCGCATTAACAAAAAACATTCCATTACTGTTAACCGCAGTAAGCTCTGTAAACTCATGGGCATCAGTATCAGGGAGATGGCTAGCATCTCCACTGCCCACTGTAGAGAATGGATCTATTCCGTAGGCATCAAACCCGATGAGTTTATGGTCAAGAAGGCCGGCTACGATCAGTTTCCCACTAGACACAGCATGGGCTTTGGTGAGGACATAGAGTTCAGGTTCACTGAGGACGCATATTCATTTGCCAAGCTCAGTGGTATATTTGACGAATTACAATAAGGATAGTATAATAGCTGTATGAGTTATGTAGACGCAATCTATGATAAGAAATCGGACACAGTTCGTGTAGTTGAGCGCGTGGATGGCAAAAGAGTGCTTACTGAGCACAAGCCAGAGTATGACTTTTATGTGGAAGACCCCAGGGGTAAAGTCCGAAGTGTCTATGGAGAGCCAGTAAGTTTGGTCAAGTGTAGGAACCTCAAAGAGTTCCGCAAGAACCAGGCTATCATGAATAACAATAAGACCTATGAGAGCGACATAAAGCCAGTGTTTAAGACACTGAGCAAGCATTACAGTGATGCAGAGTCGCCAAAACTAAACACCGCGTTTTTTGATATCGAGGTGGACTTTGACCCTGTATTAGGGTACGCATCCCCTGAGGAGGCCTTTGCGCCTATCACTGCTATTGGTGTCTATCTCCAGTGGCAGGATGCCATGGTGTGTCTCAGCGTTCCTCCCAAAACACTCAACTGGGAACAAGCGACAGTTATCGCAGAAAAATTACCCGAAGTGATTCTGTGTCGCACAGAAAAGGAAATGCTTGAGATGTTCCTGGCCCTCATTGAGGATGCAGATATTCTCAGCGGTTGGAACTCAGACGGATATGATATTCCGTATACAATCAACCGCATCATTAAAACCATGGGCAAGCAAGAAACACGCCGCATGTGTTTGTGGGATCAGCGTCCCAAAGAAAAAGTGTATGAGCGTTATGGCAAAGAGCAACACGGCTACACCATATGCGGCAGAGTGCACTTGGATTACTTAGACTTATATCGCAAATACAACTATGAAGAACGTCATAGTTACAGGCTGGACTACATTGGCGAGATGGAAGTAGGCGAGAAGAAAGTCGCATACGAAGGCAGCCTGGACAAACTATACAAATATGACTATGAAAAGTTTTTGGAATACAATATACAAGACGTTATGCTCCTGCATAAGTTGGATGAAAAACTACAGTTTATTGATTTGGCAAATACTATTGCTCATGATAATACTGTACTACTTGCCACAACCTCGGGCGCAGTCGCGACAACTGAGCAGGCGATCATTAACGAGGCTCACAGACGAGGTTACGTGGTACCTGATAGGCCCAGAGAGCGAGCAGAACGCGACAGAGCGGCGGGGGCGTATGTAGCACAGCCCAAGAAAGGATACCATGAATGGATTGGTAGCATGGATATCAACTCACTGTATCCCAGTGTGTTTAGGGCACTCAACATGGCGCCAGAGACTATTGTAGCACAGGTAAGTTTAGATTTCACAGAGCAAGAGATTGAGCAGAAGATGTCAGGCACCTGGGCTAACGGCAATGGAAAGATACGCAAAGCAATGAGCTTTAGTGAC
>WLWH01002552.1_pt1 | contig 10069 bp, 15 predicted proteins | sample 6712741 | NCBI WGS metagenome assembly WLWH01 (sample SAMN12718694, study PRJNA515312) | sponge metagenome | isolation source: marine sponge | host: Mycale hentscheli | place: New Zealand: South Island, Marlborough, Capsize Point | collected 2003-05-01 | reverse complement strand
AACTCATTGGGTTGTATCCCGACCAGGGCTAGTTTAACGACCTACCGAGTCTGTAACATAACAAGGAACACCTTCAGGATCTAACCATTTGGTGTATTCAAAATCATCAATAGCAGTCAATAACTGCATTTGATTATCAAGAAGATACATGTCACTATATCGTTTAGTGTATTCATTTGCTTTCTGAATACGATAGTCTGGCATATCATTGATTTCCAACGTGCCACACTCAACATATCGATATGGAAAACGTTCTAGTAAAACCTTCACACAACCTCCACAGATGAAAGATCTTCAGCAATACAATCAATCAGGATATCATAATCATCAAGTGGATCACCTGAAAATTCTACACCATCGTTCTCATAAAACTTGCGGATCTTCTTGTAAAGTTTCGGATTCTTTACATCGAGAAAAAAGTCACCTTCGACTGCGGATCGAAGAGTGGTGATGTCTTTCTTGAACTTGGAAGTAATAGTCATCTTCTGTCTTGATTACTCTGTAATTATAGAGTGTCTGACCAGGTAGGTCAAGGGGTCAGTCGCGAAACTGACCGATAGGGATTGTGAGGATCGAACTCACCTTAGGCAAATTATGAGTTTGCTGCATTCACCAGATTGCTAAACCCCCAAGTAGGACTGCTGGGATTTGAACCCAGGTCACACCGTTATAAGCAGTGGGCCTTAACCATTAGGCGACAGTCCCTCAGGAACCTTCGTTATGGTCTGTGTATATGCGTATGAGTTCATCATCCGCTGGTGTCATTACTGCTCTATCTCCGTTCTCATTCTCTACTCCTATTGTCTCCCCATTTTCCACTCTTTCCATCAGAGTTTCCCAATTGCTCTGCCAGTATTCCACGGAATAAAAATGCATCTTGCCATTATGTATAAGACATTTATTTAAACGGAGAGAGTGAGATTTGAACTCACGGAGGACTTGCACCCTCAGTAGTTTTCAAGACTACCACAATAAACCACTCTGTCATCTCTCCTAACGAACATCAAAGTCTAATTTACGGATTTTACGTTTTTTCCTCTCTTCCTGGAAGGACAGATCGGAAGAACTAAGGACACCTTTTTGTTTGATTTCCTTTGTTGATTTTACCATGACAACTTGATTCAAGTCAACGGCTGTAACTTTATCCATAGTTACAACCATCATGTTAGGACACCCACAAGACTGTGGGTGTTTACCTCCTGTAATTTCTTTGTTGCATCTTTTGCATCTTACGATGATCATTGTCCATAGACCTCCTGAGAGAATGGGCGAAGAGGGGATCGAACCCCCGACAACCTCCGTGTAAAGGAGACACTCTACCGCTGAGTTATTCGCCCGACTCCCCCGGCAGGATTCGAACCTGCGACCAGACGATTAACAGTCGTCGGCTCTACCGCTGAGCTACAGAGGATTGTTGTACTCTTTCTTTGTTTTGAAGTAGAGTTTATAATATCTCTTCTTCATTTCATTAAGAGTATCCATATCATCTTGAAACCCCATATATTTACATAGTTGGGACGACCCTTCCAATTCACTAATCAATCTTAGTATACTGACTGGTTGTCTTTCAAGTCCTCCAAAATCATACTCTGACATAACAAAAACTTGGAGAAAGCGGGTGATCGGGTTCGAACCGACGACATTCAGCTTGGAAGGCTGACGTTCTACCACTGAACTACACCCGCATATGAATGGGCCTTACATGAAAGAGGAGGTGGTGGTGGTCTCTTCCAATGCCCAACGACTCAAGTAGGATTCGAACCTACGACCGACTGCTTAGAAGGCAGTTGCTCTATCCTGCTGAGCTATTGAGTCATAGGTAGGGGGGTTAACCCCTTTCAATACCGTCGTTGTTTTCGACAAAATCATCATACTGCTTTTCTGTGATTTCGTCAAGTGATACGACTTCTAAATCTTCTTTGGGATCGAACCACTCATCAAATTCTTCCATGATTGCCATTTGATCGTAGATTCTTTCTACACCCTTTCCATTGTACTCTTGGACTTTACCAATTGCCCATTCACGAACTTCTGATACAATTTCTTCAGTCTCCATCATAATAGTCTTTTCGGAAGTACCTGCTGAGGATGTTGCTATTGTAGTAGGCAGGTCCTCCTGTGTCAAGTGATTCGGTAAGGACTCCGTGGATAAAGAGTTGTCTTGTTTCTTCGAAGTTTGTTTTGCCACCTGTTTTATGTAAAGACAGGATAGTTCTACTAAAATTTTGTCTGCCCAATTTGTCAATGTCCTCTTTAAGTTCTGGACAAGACCCATAATACTTTCTCCAATCAGATTCGGATTTTACTTTTCGTTTCTTTCCTTTAGGCGTTCTATGCTGCCAAAAATACTTTCGCCCAATGTATTGTCGTTGGTTGGTGAGATTGGTAATGTTATAAACAAAACCGTAGTTGTCCCGAATAAGGCTACCATCAAAGGGAACACCCAAATAGATCCATGGATTTTCATAATCAATATCGATACTCATCAATAATGTCCAATACCTTATTCAGGTATTTATCTGCTATATGAGTTATTCCTTGACTATAAGGTTCATGCCCAAGTTCATCTTTAAGTTTGATAATTCTAACTTTAAATTCATCTTTCTTCAATTCATTCTTAGGCATGACTACTCAAAAGTTGCTTTCACTATTTAAACACAGTTTAGAGTTGGAAACCACTGAATGTGTCCTTTTTCACATCTTGCTTGATACCACCAACAACATAGGACTCCACCTCAGTCTCCTGTGGTGCGACCTGAAGACCCTTAGAAGAGATCCAGTGCTGTGTCCAAGGTAATGGGTTGTTGCTTGCTGCAATATCATACTTAGGTCTCAGACCAATTGCTTTGAGACGACGATTAGCAATCCACTCAACATACTGCTGAAGGAGTTTATCATTAAGACCAATCATAGATCCGTCCTTGAACAGATAGTCTGCCCAACGTTTCTCTTCATTCACAGCACGATCAAATGCCTTATAGGTCCACTCTTCCTCTTCCTTCATGATCTGCTTCATTTCGGGGTCGTCCCCTGCTTTCCACTTGTTGAGGATATTTTGAGTAATTGCAAGATGCTGATTTTCATCTCGTGCGATAAGAGAGATGATTTTAGCGGATCCTTCCATAAGCTTGAGTTCACCAAATGCAAACGAGCAAGCAAAGGAGACATAGAACCGTATACCTTCCAGAATGTTGACGTTTGCCACGGCTCTGTAGAGTTTTCTTTTGAGTTCATACTTTCCTTCTAGTGCGGTAGGAACTTGTTCCAGTGCGTGTTGCCAATCATTAGAGTTATCATATTGGTGGGCACTACCAATAAAGTCATCATATGCCTCTGTGACACTGCTAGCACGTTCTAAAATACGAGGATCACTAACAATCTTATCAAAGACTTCTGAGGGGTCTGCATAGACGTTCTTGATGATGTATGTGTAGGAACGACTATGGATCATCTCCATAAATCCCCATACCTCCATACATGCTTCCAGTTCAGGTAAGGAGCAGTAAGGAATGAATGCCATACCAGGACCACGACCCTGAATAGAGTCTAGCATAATTTGATACTTCAAATTAGAAGTATAGATATGCTTTTGTTCTGGACGAAGTAATTGATAGTCACCACGATCCTTCTGCAAAGAAACCTCTTCAGGTCTCCAGAAGTATCCTAATTGTTGTGTGGTAAGTTTATCAAATACTGGATATTTGTATGAATCATATCTCTGGATGCCCAGAGGTTTACCGAAAAACATCGGTTGTTTTTTAGTATTTACTTGTTCTGTATTAAAGACGGTCATGCCTCTAACTTCTGTTTTCACGTTTTCCACTGACGAAACCTTAAACTGCACAGGATTCACACTCCCCCTCCTCTGATTGTTCTAACTCGTTTAACAAATTATCTAATGTAGATTTGTCTTCTTCTACCTCATCATTTTTCATGTCGTGAGTGTTTTGGTAGTAAGAAGTTTTCCAACCGTACTTATATGTAGTTAAAAAGTCTTGTGCCATAGTGGACACTGGGACTTCGTTGTCAGGATAGTTCTCTGGATTGTAACTCCAGTTGCCAGAAATTGCTTGGTCAAAGAATTTCTGCATCACAGCAACAATATTAATATAACCACGATTGGACTCCATGTCCCAAAGAAGAGTGTAATTGTTTTTAAGAGATCCATATTGAGGAACAATCTGTTTGAGTGGTCCCTTTTTGCTTTTCTTAATGGACAAATAGTCTCTAGGTGGCTCAATTCCATTTGTTGCGTTTGACACAACGGAACTGCTCTCCGATGGCATTTGAGCAGACAATGTTGAGTGCCTAAGTCCGTGGGTGGAGATAGATGCGCGAAGACTCTCCCAATCATGAACTAACTCCTCATTAGAAACTTCATCAACATCGTTCTTATATGTATCAATTGGAAGAATTCCATCTGCATACTTTGTGCGACCAAAATCATGACACCATCCTTTCTCTTTTGCAAGTTCATTAGAAGACTTTAAAAGATAATATTGGAAAGATTCCGAGAGACCATGGACAGCATCCCATGCCTCCTGTGAGTCATACTTGTAACCCAACTTAGCAAGATAATGTGCTAGACCAATAAAACCTACTCCAAGGGATCTACGTGCCTTTGTAGCACGTTCTGCTGCCTTTACAGGATACTCTTGATAGTCAATCAGTTCCTCAAGACCACGAACTGAAAGGTCGCAAAGATCTTCTAGTTCTTCATCAGACTTAACCTTACCAACATTAACTGCGGAGAGAATACACAATGCAATCTCACCACACTCATCATCAATGTGATTGATTGGATCTGTGGGAAGAGTAATCTCTTGACACAAGTTACTCATATTAACCTTATCCTTAAAGGAAGAGTGACTGTTACAGTGGTCAATGTTCATAATATATAAACGACCAGTCTCTGCTCTTTCTTTTAAGATATTCAGAATTAATTCTTGTGCGCCGATAGTCTTTCTTGGAACAGACTCATCTCGTTCAAAACTAACATATAAGTCATCGAACCTATCAGTACCAAAGGAATCATACAAACCCGGTACATCATGCGGTGAGAAGAGGCTAATTTCTCCATTCTGGATGAAACGTTCGTAGAAAAGTTTTGAAATTTGGATTGAGTAGTCAAGTTTGCGTACCCGATTGTCTTCTGTGCCTTTGTTGTTCTTGAGAACAATAATATCTTCTATTTCTTGGTGCCAGATAGGAAAGTGAACTGTAGCAGAACCACCTCTGATGCCGTTTTGAGTGCAGCATCGTACAGTTGATTCAAACTTTTTAAGGAAGGGGACCACGCCTGTGTGTTGTACCTCTCCGCCTCTGATCTTAGCGTTGATGCCACGGATTCTACCTGCGTTGATGCCGATTCCTGCACGTTGTGCAACGTATTTACCAATAGCCATGTCACTGCTAAAGATAGAATCGAGGGTGTCATCAACATCAACGAGAACACAACTCGCAAACTGACGCAGTGGGGTTCTGACCCCTGCCATGATTGGCGTTGGGATGTTGAGTCGGTGTTTGCTGATTGCGTCATAATACCTTTTAACGTATGACATACGAGTATCCTTAGGATACTGTGCGAAAATGGTCAAAGCAATCATGATATACATGAATTGTGGAGTTTCATATACTCCATTTGTGCTTCTATCCTGTACTAGGTATTTATCCACAACTTGCCTTAGACCAGCGTAAGTGAACAAGAAGTCACGATCATGATCAATAAAATTATCTGCTTTCTCAATCTCCTCTTTAGAGTATTTGGTAAAGATAGCTTTATCATATACATCAATATTAGTGCAACTGTAGATATGATCCTCCAGTTTAGGCATCTCCTTCATCTTTCCATAAAGACTTTTTCTCACTGAAAACAAAAGAAGTCTTGCAGCAACAAACTGATAGTTTGGATGATCCAAATCAATTAAGTCACTTGCAGACTTAATCAAAATCTCTTGGATTTCTCCGGTAGTAATTCCATCGTAGAATTGAATTCCAGACTTCATCTCAACTTGACTTGCAGACACACCTGCAAGACCTGTACATGCCTCTTCAACCATGAGATGCATCTTATCAAGGTCAAGAGACTCAACTCTCCCATCTCTCTTTTTAACTTTGGTGCCGTTGCTCATATCTTTTTCCAAGTGGTAAATTTAAGTTGTGCTGCTAATCCAGTATATGTATTCGATTCTATCACGGACTGAACATCCAGTCCAGACATAACCATATCATTTATGTCTTTATCGTCTATGTTTGAAGGCCATATAACTACGGAGTCTCCACTATCGATTGTGTGTCCAATACGCCTGACGATTTCATTGTTCCTTGGTTCGTTATCATAGATCCAAATAGGATTACTGATCCCCCAACGATCAACATTAGCATCAGCTCCGCACATAGCAATCGAATTGCGAATGAACGTGCTGTCGAATGGTCCTTCTGTGATATAGATTGGAGCATCCTTTCTGATGTTATCAAGTCCGTAGATTTTTGGTGCATCGTCATTAAGCATTACCGTGATGTATTTAACCTTACTTGGACCTAGAGATCTTCCTTGTAGTCCAATTAAGTTCTTTTCATAATAAAGAGGAATAATAATTCTCTCTTCATCATATTTTGTATCATCAAAGGTTGGTTTGAGTGTATTTACAAATTTCTTAAAATTTTCTGCATAATAGAAATCATTTGAATTGATTTTTCTAGCAGTAAGATATCCATCTGCACTAGGATTTTCTGACGCCTTTGGTAAATTTATCTTCTTCTTAAACTTAGGTGTTTGAAAATCAAATTTAGGTTCTTCTACTACAGTTGCCCTACCAGTTGTTCCTTGTTTAAATCTCTCAAACACATACTGTTTGTGGAGAATAGGATCTTGTTGCTTTAAAAAACTACTAAACGTCATCGAAGCACCACAGTTGTGACACTTATAATTGATATCTGCTTTTACAGAGTAAAGATATCCTCTTGTCTTTGACTTATTCTTATGCGAGTCTCCACAAATTGGACACCGAAAGTTGTATAAGTTTGACTTTACTCTTTTAAACTTTTGTAGTTTTGCTGAAAGAAGATTAATAAATTTTGAATCAATATGATTCATTCACAAAGGCTACCACTGGTGCTATTATAGCATTTTCTGTGGAGGATATCAAGGGTTTAAGAGTTTTGATTGCTTGTGGGTTGGTTAGAATTAAAATTCCTCCCAATGCTCCGATGCCAATCCAAAGTTTCCGTTCCAATAATGATAATCGTTTAGTAACGCTGTCATGATCGCTGTCCATTTTATCACGGAGTTTGTCGATCTTATCAAACAACACCGAGTCGATCTCTTCCTGCTTAGAAATTCTCTCTTCATGTACCGCAAGCATCCTACTCACGTTATTATTTACCTCTGCAATTTTTTCAATAGCAGAGTCAAGTCTAGTAACTAATGCTTCAAAGTTACCAAGTCTTTCTTCTAAGATAGCAACTTTCACATTATCCATTATTAGGTTTCCAGGTTTTTCTTACACCCTTCATGTAGATATATTTTTTCTTCTTCTTCAATCTTACTGGTGGATCATCACCTGCTTCCACAGAACCTGCAATCTTACCTCCACCAATATTATTGGTAGGAGGAACATCTTCACGAATTATTTGTATAATTTTGTCAAGAGGATTACTTTTCATTATAGATTTTATAGAGTTCGGTTAAACAATTCATATCTACTTGAATATCATGAATACCAGATTTTGGATATTCAGGAAACCTACCAAGAAAAATAATAAAACTTTTCATAGAAGACCAAAGTTCACTCTCAATTTTAAAAAACAACATAGCAGTTGTTGCTTCACCAAAAATATTATAAAGAATAATAAAATGATTTAAAAGAAGATGAGTTTTAAGTTGACCGGTATTTTTATATCTCTTCAGTAGTCTTTTGATATACTTGAAGTGATTTAAATCCCGGTCAAAATCTTCCTTTGTTACCGCTTGAGAGTTCTCATAATTTTTAATAGCAAAGAGGAGAAAATTATCCTCATTCAATTCATTAAATATCATATTAAATTAAATCAATCAATTGGATTTGCATCATAGATAGGCAGGTTACCAGTCTGAATACCAGACATTGCAACGAGAATCTCTTTCTTAACTCTTAAGTTACCGTGCATGTCAGTATATGTTGTAACTCCAACCCAACCTGCACCAGTCTCAAACTTAGTTCCAACAGACAATCTTTGTCCATCAGTACCAACTCCAACTACTTGAGATTCCTTACCACCTAAGGTTTCTGCACCTTGAACACTTACTGGATCACTGGCTCTAATTCCAAAGTCAATATCAAGAGCATCTCCACCAGCAATAGTGGTAGAAAGATTTGAATCAAGGATGAGTCTTTTTTCATTTGGAAGCAGTCCAAATCTAATAGTTCCAATTCCAATTCTATCTGTAGGAGTAACTAAAATATCACCTCTTGCGATAGCACCAACATCGTGCTTATCACCTCTAGTTAAATCTTGAGTTATTGTAACTTCAGATGTTCCTGCTGGTGATCCATTAAATCTAGTATGATGATATCTAAGTGTGGTCGGAGGAACTCCTGTTTGAGTAGCAACTCTAATAGTACTAATTCCACCAGATGCCGTAGTTGCAGAATGAACTGTCATTGCGTGGGTAAGTTCACCATCAAAACCACCACCGAAAATTACGGTATCATTAGCTGTAACATTATTACCACCTGCATCACCAGTAATAGTAATAACTGTAGTTCCAATACCAATTCTAGCAGAACTTCTGCTAGTTAATTTTAATCTATCAGGATCATTAAATCTACCACTACTTTGGTTGTGTGCAGCATCCGTAGGAGCATTCTTAGGTGACTGACTGATTTGGAATTGGGAGTCGGTAATTTCTTGACCACTCAATCCCGCAGTAGAATTAATAGTCAGATGAGTTACGCTTGAAATACCAACAATAACTGCGTCACCATGGAAACTTGCTGCTCCACCAAATGCTTGTCCAAAACGAATAACATCACCAACTCGGGCTTCAGTATGTCCAGCACCTGCGGCACCAAAAGTCGTCCCAGTTCCAGTTACAGTCTTATTGGCATAGTTTACTGATACAGTTCCCGAAGAATTCAGGTTATCATTATTTCCCCAGAGTGCCATGTTTCTCTCTCTTGTTTAATTTATTTGCTAATTAATATTTATAAAATTACTCACCCTCACGAGCAGCAATTGCTTTTGTCACAACCTCTAAAAGTTGATCGTCCATATCAGTCTTGGTCAGCTTAACTGCCTTAGAAAGAATAACAAGACAGATCTCAACCATCTTCTCACCCAGTTCTTCATTTTCGGGAATGTTTGCGACAGCATCTTTAACAATCTTTGCTGCTAGTGGAAGTAAAAAAGTAAGCATAGTAAACCTCAGTTGTTAATACTATATATCAATCCTTATTAGAAACCCATTTACCTTTTGCTTTATCATAACGTTTTACTTCACCAGGACGAAGACGATCCCTTGCCTCTTCGGCACGTTTGGAAAACTTACCAAACTTCATTCTTCTATCCTGTTCCTTATGCTTCTTTTTCTCATCAGCATATTTTTTCATTTGCTTAGAGTCAGCATAATCAATTTTTTCTTCAACCCTCTTTTTTTCAGGGAGTTTCTTATGCTTAGTTGATGCAAAGTCTTTCGCATCACTCTTCTTCATTGATGCTGCTGCTTTAGCAACCTCAGGAGAAGGGTTGGTCATGTCACCTTTCTTGGTGGCATAAACCATACCCATAAACCTTTGCTGTGCCTTTGATACGGCAGGCATTACTTCTTCTTGGTGTCCATGATAGCACCCTGTCCATGCTTGGCACGGATGCTTGCCTTTACTTTCTCAAGTGCAGACATACCATCATAGGGTTTTTTCTTTCCACCACCCATAGCAACATTTTTAGAAGCACTCTTGTAACGGTTGTTGCCATCAACACCACCACGTTCCATGCGACGATCTCTTAGAGAATCTTCGGTTGCTTCATCCATAGAAGAACAATCTTTCTTTCCATGAACAGGGCACTCTTTTCCTTTTATGCTATGAGC
>WLWH01002547.1_pt1 | contig 10088 bp, 18 predicted proteins | sample 6712741 | NCBI WGS metagenome assembly WLWH01 (sample SAMN12718694, study PRJNA515312) | sponge metagenome | isolation source: marine sponge | host: Mycale hentscheli | place: New Zealand: South Island, Marlborough, Capsize Point | collected 2003-05-01 | reverse complement strand
TGAGATCAGTGAAGACGTTGCTTACAAACTAATTGATAAGCTAAATAAAATAAGAGACAAAACTAAATATAGTTGGGAAAGATAAAACAAGCTCGCACTCACAAGGTGCGGGCATTTGTAGGTATGATACAAAAATGGAAAAAAATATTAGAGCTTGATGATTGGAAAATAACAACAGAAGCTATTAAAACTGAACAAGTAACATATCCTGATGATCTTGAATTAAAAGAGTTTGTTGGTATAGCTATTAATAGTGATAATAAGTCTGGTATTATAAACCATACAAGACCTCTAACAGACTTTGATGTTGTGCATGAACTATTACACTGTAAATGGCCAACTATGTCTGAGGATGCAATAAACCGCGCTACAAACACTATACTATTCAACAATACAATATGATAGAAAAGTTTATGAAAAAAAGACGATGCTTATCTCATAAAAGATACGTATCACATAGGATGCAAGAACTGCAAAATGAAATATTTCAAGAAGCAATAGATACTGGTCTTGTAAATATGGATAAAAGAAAACAATTATTAAAATATAAAAACCATTTAAAACATTTATGAAAAATTCAGACTGGATATTAAGAAAAAGCCAAGACTGGCTTCAAGAAGAAATAAATTCAAGAGGTTTAAAAAATGAACATGAGTTATATCTAGCTACGTTGCATGGGGTGACACATGGTACTAAAGATATAGAGTAAGGGGCAAATGTCACACAGAGATTTAAGATATTTAAATAATAATAGAATAATATATCGTAGATATTCTTCAGATATACCTACATCGAGCCATAGCTGGGGTTGGTATTATTCTGAAGGTACTTATGGGTACTATGCTCTATTTAATAATAAAGCTAAAATTAACACTATTAGATCGCTTAAATGGCATTTGTTAACTCTTTGGTATTTAAATCCTGTCTTAGATAAAAATAAATTTAAAGAACTTGCTGAGTATATAATTTATAAACAAAATGGATTTGTTACTTTCAGCATAGGAAGTAAACTTATTAAACAAGTTGTTGAAGATGTATTTAAACAAGATCTTGAAGTACCACCTAAAAATAGATTACGTAAGGTAGTATTTAAAGACTCTAGTGGGTTATCTACAACTGAAAAATTACAAATTGTAGGAAAAATAATAGGTCAAGCTAAAGGTATTAAACAAGATGATGTTTATGAAGCTATGCTATATATACATGAACAAGGTAAAATAACAATACCAAAAATAGCAAAAGCATTAAAGTGTACTACAAGAACAATTTACAGACACATGAGTGAAGAACTCAAAGAAGAAAAACAATTATTAAACAAAGAACATGAAAAAAATAATAATTAGTGTATTTATGTTTTTAAGCTTAAACAGTTTTTCTCAAGAATATGATACAATATATTGTGAGAAAGATATTGAAGCAGCAAGAAGAAACATGAGCACAATGATACAATGGGTAAAAGATGATTACCTATCTGGAGATGTTCCTAGATACATATATGATAACTATATGTTAGTGTTAAAAAACACCGAATACTCATTAAAATTACTATTAGAAAAACCTAATATTGAAACTAGATTTACAGAAAAATGAAAAAATACAATGTAAAAAATTATGTAAGATACAAAGAAGATGTTAAAAGATCTATTGAAAAAGTTAAAAACAAAAGATTTGTTGACTACACTCCAAAAGAACTTAAAATAATATTTTTACCTTTAGTAGAAAACATAGCTAGAAAGTTTGCAACTTCACAAGAAGCGTCGGGTGTTATGTCTATTAACGATATAATACAAGAAGGTAGCTTACAACTTTGTAAAGCTGTAGATAAAATAGACAGAGAAAGATTAATAAGATCTGAAGATCAAGAGCAAACATTAAAATCTTTTTTAGCTAAAAGAATACGAGGAGGTATACGTAGAGCTATAGACATGAATAGAGGTACAATGCGTATTCCTGAGCATAAGCTAAATGAGATGAGAAAAAGCAAAGATGAAAAGATGGTTGCTATGTTTTTTAATAGTATATTTTTAAGTATAGACGCAACTCCAAGTGATGAAAATATGGTTTATCAAATACCTGATAAATCAGATCCTTATAACGAAACACTGCTTAATGCTTATTTAATGAGTTTGTTAAATAAACATCTTGATTTTAACGAAATGTTAGTACTGAGCAAAAGCTATGGTTTAGATGGTCCAAAATGGTCAGCTAATGAAATAGCAACAGCATTAGAAATAAAAGGTGTATCTGCATACGTTAGAGTATCAGAGCTAAAAAAGCAAGCAGTAAACAAGCTAATAGATAATGTAGATCACTCACAAGTGATTGATTATCTGTAAATTAGCAAATAAATATGTAATTATATATATATGACAATAAACCAAAAATTAACCCAAATTCAAACGAAGTTTAAATCGAAGAAAAGTAGATTTAACTCATTCGGCAAGTATTATTTCCGATCTGCCGAAGACATCCTAGAAGCAACAAAACCCTTTTTAAAGGAGCTAGACGTATCAGTTGTAATCAAAGAAGAATTAATTTCTTTTGATCCACCTGTTATGCAAGTTACTGCTAGATTATCTAATGGTAAAGAAGAAACAGGTACAGGTAATACTAAATCTGTTTCAGCTGTAGCTATTGTAGGTGTTGACTTAGATCAGAAAGGTATGCAAATGCCACAACGTTATGGTGCTGCAAGTTCTTATGGTAAGAAGTACGCACTAGGTAATTTGTTTTTAATCGATGATACACAAGATGCTGATGCAACTAATAATCACGGTAAAAAAGCAATACAACAGGCTATGAGCTCAGCTCAATTAAAATCTGCTAAAGACTATGTAAAGTCTGGAGGAAAAGTTGAAGCAATAAAAGCAAAATATACATTAACAAAAGCTCAAGAGAAAGAATTAGCAACGTTATGAAAAACAAAAAAGAAGTATTAGAGAAGCTGAAGGATGATGAACATTACTATGGCGAATACGGTAGACAGTTTATATCTAACTCAGATATACGTACCTTGATGACAAATCCGCTAGAGTTCAAAAAGCCAACTCCATCAGCTCCTCACTTTCTTATAGGAGGCTATTTTCACACTGCTATTCTTGAACCAGACAAGATCAAGAATTTTAAAATAGTAGAAGCTAGCTCACGTAATACAAAAGCGTATAAAGAAATAACAAATGGTGAAATATGTTTATTACAACATGAAGTTGACAAAGTTGAAGCTTTAGTTGATAAGATGATGAACAATACTGTTTGTAGAGAATTTATACATACTGAAGGCAATGAGTTTGAAGTTCCAGGTGTTGCACACTTAGGTGGTAACTATTGGAAAGGTAAAGCTGATATTGTAAATCATAAAGAAAAATTAGTTATTGATTTAAAGACTACTGCGGATTTATCAAAATTCTATTGGTCAGCAAAGAAATATAACTATGATTCACAAGCTTTTGTATATAAGAATTTATTTGGCTATGATATGTTATTCATAGCGATAGATAAGAGTACAGGACAAATAGGTATATTTGATTGTTCAGATGAATTTTTATCATCTGGATTTGCTAAAGTTGAAAAAGCAAATGAAATATATGATTTGTTCTACAAAACAGAGGATTTTGAACCTCACAATTACTTTATAAATAAAACCCTATAATATGGCAGGAATAGTAAAAGCAAGTATCAATTTAAATGCAATTGATAAAAGTAAAATAATCGAAGGCAAGAAAGGTAAATACCTACCTATAACGATTACAATTAATGATGAGCCAGATCAATTTGGAAATCAAGGACCTGTTTGTTTAGAACAAACTAAGGAAGAAAGAGAAGCCAAAGTTGCTAAGGTATATTTAGGTAATGTTAAAGTCTTATGGACTAACGGAACATTCCCTGAAAAAGTACCTTATGACGGTAATTTAGCTGCACCACAGCAAAATAATAAACCACAAGCAGTAGCTGCTGATCCAGATCTACCATTTTAATTAAATAAAATAAATGCAAGTCGAAGACAAAGAAATAAATGGTTTTCAAATTGAAAACTTTAATCAACACGGCTTAGACGTAGGTAAATCGCAGGGGACTTGTCCCCTGTGTTCTTCTTCTAGGAAACCTGAAAATAGAAAAGCAAAATGTGCTAGCTATGATTGGGAACGTGGTCTCGGCACTTGCCATAACTGTGATAAATCTTTTCAATTACATACATTTAAACGTAAAGGTAAAGCTGAACGTGATTATGTTGTACCTCAACAAACTACTGTAGGCCAACTTGATGATAAAGTTGTAGAGTGGTTTAAGTCAAGGAGTATATCTGAACAAACATTAAAAGATGTTAAAGTAAGTGTTGGTAAAGAGTTTATGCCACAGACCGGTAAAACCGAGAATACTATCCAGTTTAATTATTTAGTTGGCGGTCAGTTAACTAATATTAAATATAGAGATGGTCGTAAAAACTTTAAGCTGTATAAAGGAGCTGAAAAAGTATTTTACAATATAGACAGTATTGTTGGTCATGATACTTGTGTTATAGTTGAAGGCGAGATGGATGTACTTGCTATACACGAGTCAGGTTATACTCCTGTTATATCTGTGCCAAATGGTGCTACATTAAATACAAACAACCTAGATTATCTAGATAATTGTATTGATTACTTTGAAGATAAGAAAAAGATAATCATAGCAGTCGATGATGATCCACCAGGTTTAGCTCTACAAGCAGAGCTTATACGTAGGCTTGGAGCCGAAGTTTGTTTTATAGCTACATTTGATGATTGCAAAGATGCAAATGAATATCTAGTTAAACACGGTACTAAGGAGCTAATGTCACGTATTGATATAGCACACCCTGTGCCTCTTGAAAATGTTACAACATTTAGAGACATTGAAGATGAAGTTACAGACTTTGTTCGTAATGGTTTTAAACGTGGTTTTCAAATAGGTTTACATAACTTTGATAATATATTTTCTACGTATACTAAACAATTTATAACCGTAACAGGTGTACCTAGTTCAGGTAAGTCAGATTTTGTAGATCAAATGTGTGTAGGTTATAATAAAGAGTATGGTTGGAAAACAGCGTTTGCATCTCCTGAAAATGCTCCTACATATTTACATGCACATAAGTTAATGCGTAAAGTATGGGGAGATATGCCTAACAAAGGCGATATTGGCGGTGACAAATGGAATCAAGTAGCTAATCATGTTAATGATAACTTTTTCTTTATTGATATGGAACGTTATACATTAGAATCAGTACTACGTAAAGGAGCTGAGCTAGTTAAACGCAAAGGTATTAAATGCCTAGTTATTGATCCATATAATAAAGTTAGAGACACTGACTGTCAAACAGAGGATGTTAACCGTTACACAATGGAATATTTAACTAAAATTGAAACTTTTGCAAAAAAGTATGATGTATTAGTTTTTATTGTAGCACATCCAACAAAAATGTATAAAGGCCAAGATGGTAAAATTGAAGAGCCAACAATGTATAATATAAAAGGCGGTGGCGAATGGTATGATGCTAGTTATCACGGTTTATTAGTTCATAGAGATTATGAAGCTAAAACAACTAAAGTTAAGGTACTTAAAGTTAAGTTCCAAAACTTAGGTGAAAACGGTGCTGAAGCTCATTTTACTTGGGAACCTAGATCAGGTTGTTTTGTACCACATGAAATGCCAGGCCTTGAAGAACAAATGCCTTGGGATTAAAAACTGTAAAGTTAGAAGAATACAAACGCACAGAAGAAGATAAAAAAGCTTATTCATGGTGTATAAATCATGGAGTTAAAATAGGTATGCTAGCAGCAGGACCTGGCTTTGATAATGCTACTTGGAAAATACGTATTGTAGCTAACAATAAAGAAATGATTAGCCCAGGAGAATATAGAAAACATGAAATACTACCTAAACTATTTGAAATGTATAGGTATTATTATAATAAACGTAAATGATAGAATATAAATTTAAAACAGCAAGTGAAGTCTTTGACTTTTATTATGGAGTAATACCTAAAGAAGGTATTAGATTTGGTAACACTAAAGCTATGTTTAATCAAGGTTTTACAATTGAGAGACCTTGGAAAAGAAATATAGAAAATGAAGCTAGAGGTTTTAATCTTGAATATGCCGAAGCTGAATGGCAGTGGTATTTATCAGGTGATCCATATACAGCTAAGCTTGGTGAAATATATGGTAAGATACCTAAAATATGGCAAGATATGTCTGATGGTAATGGTAGAGTTAACTCTAACTATGGCTATCAGTGGGAAAGAGGTTATCAATTAGATAAAGTTGTGGCTATGTTAAAGGAAAATCCTGATACAAGACAAGCTTGTGTATCTATATATGATGGTAAAGAAATGAACAGATACAGACACGATACGCCTTGCACTTATGCTATACAGTTTACAGTTATAGATGATAAACTAAATATGTGTGTTACGATGCGTTCTAACGACCTTTGGTTCGGTTTCTGTAATGATCAATATCAATTCAGTAAACTGCAAGAGATGGTCTCTAAACGCACAGGATATGAAATGGGTAATTATTATCATTTTGCTCATAACTTACATATTTATGATGATCAACTACCTGAACAAAATACACTTACAGAAAGGGCTAGGATTTATGGATAAAATAAATTATTATTTATACCATATACCGGGTAAAAAAATAGGTGTTACACGTGATCTTATATCTAGAGTCGTAGACCAACAAGGTTACGACTTAGATGAAGTAGAAGTTCTAGAACAAAGTACAGATATAGATTATATATCCGACCGCGAGTTAGAACTTCAATTATCTTACGGCTATAGGGTTGACAGACAAAAATACAAAGATTTATATATAAACCAAATAAAAAACCAAACAATGAATATAAACGCAACCGAACAAACCTCAACATTTCCAGTGCCTATATCTAAATTAAAAGGTAGGTTAATGGATAACATGGGTAAAACATGGTTAACATCTCACGGTAAGTTTGAGATTAACATGGATACTATTAAATGGATAATGGAAAATATAACAACATCACAGTATACTACTGAAAGATGTTATATATATAATAAAGCATTTGCTAAATACTTTAAAACTCCTAAGTTTCCATTTGGTGAAGATGCATATCAAGCATACCACGATGTATTAAACAAAAGAGCTACATTAAATGGTTCTATAAAATATATGGACACTGATAATAGGTTCCAGCTTATAAGAGACTGGGCAGGCGAAAGAGGTTTATATACTAAAGGCGATACTAAAACTCAGTTCTGTAAACTAATGGAAGAAGCTGGTGAGCTTGGTAGAGCTGTACTTAAAGATGATCAAGAAGAGTTTGTAGATGCTATTGGAGATATGGTAGTCGTGTTAACTAACATGGCTCATCTTGGCGGTACAACTATTGAAGAGTGTATAGACGAAGCATACAAAGTTATAGCTAAAAGAACTGGTAAAATGGTTAACGGAACATTTGTTAAAGATGAAAAGTAAAACTATATTATTCAGGGATCCTGTTGTAGAAAGAGTGTGTGATAAGTTTGTTACACGTTCTGATGTTGGTTATGCTAAGTATGGTAGAACATTACATGAAGAAAGAACTGGTGGTCATAAAGATCTAGCTGGTTATTTAAATGATGTTCAAGAAGAGTTAATGGATGCAATACTTTATATTCAAGCTGCTAAAGAAGAGCTAGCTGATAACTTAGGTAGTGAAGCCATTAAAGAAGCTAGAAAAGCTAGTTTTAGACCACCACATCCTTCACATGCTAGCACAGCACAACTAGACTGGGACGATCATGTCGCGCCGGTTTAAACGAAAGAAAGGTCCGGTAAGATCTAAAAAAGTTAAACATGATGGCATACAATTTGCTTCAGGTTTAGAAAAACATATGTACATAGCTCTTAAAAAAGCTAAGATTAAAGCACAATATGAGGGACAAACTTACGAGCTTGTCCCTTCTTTTAACTTCGAACAAGAAGCTTATGAAAGACAAGGTAATGGTAAAGGTGAGTTCCGTAACAGAGGTAATAAAAAAATACTTAATATTAAGTATACTCCAGATTTTGTGGGAGATAATTTTATTATTGAATGTAAAGGACGTGCTAATGAATCTTTTCCCATACGTTGGAAGTTATTTAAAGCTTATGTACATAAACACTTACCGACTGTTACGTTATACAAACCTCAAAATCAAAAGGAATGCGAAGAAACCGTGAACTTAATTCTTGGGAAAAGAAAGACCTAGCAAGAAGGAAATATGCTGAGCGTCAGTTACAAAAGTTTATTGACTGGAGTATTCAGGCTAAAGGATATTTAAAATATAAAGACTTAATAAAATACTCAGAAAAATATGGCACGCCAACAATTAAGTACTAAAATAGATAAAGTAAAAATTAGAAGAAAAGGTGTTCATGCTAAAACAAAAACATCTAGTTCTAAATCTAGTATATTATATAAAAAGAAATATAAAGGACAAGGAAGATGAAAGAAAGTACTTTGCTAGAAATGCAAAATAAAATAAAAGCGTTGACTAATGTAGCTCAACAATTAATAAATGAAATAACACATCTTAGAGAATTAAGTGTAGGAACTTTAGAAACCATAAAGTTAATGCCTGATTATCAAGATGCCATTGATGCTTTAAAAAAGCAAATGGAAGAAAATGTAGAAGAAAAACAAAAAGTAAAAGAAGATGGAGTTAAGCAATAAGATACTAAGTGATATAACAGTTTATATGAAGTATGCTAAATTCGTACCTGAGTTAAATCGTAGAGAAACTTGGGCTGAATTAGTTACCAGGAATAAGAACATGCATATTAAAAAGTATCCTGCATTAACTGATCAAATCGAAGAAGCTTACAAGTTAGTATATGAAAAGAAGATTTTACCGTCTATGCGATCATTACAATTTGGAGGTAAGCCTATTGAGATCTCGCCTAATCGAGTCTATAATTGTGCTTATCTACCTATTGATAGCATTGACTGTTTTCATGAAATAATGTTTTTATTATTAGGTGGAACCGGAGTAGGTTACTCTGTACAGCAACACCACGTAGCTAAGTTACCTATAGTTAATAAACCTTACGTTAAAAGAACTAGAAGGTTTTTAATTGGTGATAGTATAGAAGGATGGGCTGATGCTATTAAAGTTCTTATGAAGTCCTATATGGGCGATAAGAGATCATCTAGCGTACAGTTTGATTTTTCTGATATTAGACCAAAGGGAGCTCAGCTCGTAACATCTGGAGGTAAAGCACCAGGGCCTCAACCATTAAAAGAATGTATACTTAAAATTAAAGGTATATTTGATGGTAAAGAAGATGGTACACCATTAACAACTTTAGAAGCGCACGACGTTGTTTGCCATATTGCCGATGCTGTTTTAGCTGGTGGTATACGTAGAGCAGCTTTAATTAGTTTGTTCTCTGCAGGAGACGATGAAATGATTGCAGCTAAATCTGGTAATTGGTGGGAAACAGACCCACAAAGAGGTAGATCAAATAATTCTGCTGTTCTTATGAGACATAAAGTAACCAAAGAGTTTTTTATGGATCTATGGAAACGTGTAGAGCTATCAGGATCAGGTGAACCAGGTATTTATCTTAACAATGATAAAGACTGGGGAACAAACCCTTGTTGTGAAATAGCATTAAGACCTTTCCAGTTTTGTAACTTATGTGAGGTAAATGCTAGTGATCTTGAATCACAAGAAGATTTTAACGATAGAGTTAAGAAAGCAAGCTTTATAGGTACACTACAAGCTGGTTATACTGACTTTCATTATTTAAGAGATGTATGGAGAGAAACGACAGAGAAGGACGCCCTTATCGGTGTATCAATGACAGGAATAGGGAGTGCCGCTGTGCTGCAGTTGGATATGAAGGCCGCTGCAGGTATAGTCAAAAGAGAAAATACAAAGACAGCTAAGCTAATTGGTATTAATCCAGCTGCTAGATGTACAACCGTGAAGCCTGCTGGGACAACATCTCTGGCATTAGGAACTTCTTCGGGTATTCACGCATGGCACAATGATTATTATACGCGTAGGATAAGAGTTGGTAAAAACGAATCTATGTATAAGTACTTAGCAGAAAATCACC
>WLWH01002544.1_pt1 | contig 10091 bp, 7 predicted proteins | sample 6712741 | NCBI WGS metagenome assembly WLWH01 (sample SAMN12718694, study PRJNA515312) | sponge metagenome | isolation source: marine sponge | host: Mycale hentscheli | place: New Zealand: South Island, Marlborough, Capsize Point | collected 2003-05-01 | reverse complement strand
GCTTGTCTCTTAAGGACTAACCTGCCGCCAACCCCTAGGACTGCCATCAGAAGTTCCCTTCAATCGGTCCACTGACTTGGAACGAAACGCTGACAGCTTGAGCAGCACCAACAGCAACGCTTGGGCTGACGTTAGTGATGAACCCGTTGCAGATAAACGTCCCGCCACCATCAGCAAAGTTCTTGCGGTTCATGATGAAGGTCAGCTGTTCGCTCTTGCCTTCAGTCTCAAAAATGGTGTTCAGCAGGTCGTTTGTTGTGCTTTCGCTTGGGTCATACAACAGCGATGCAGTACCGGTAGCACCGCGCAAGCCCTCAATGTAAGTTCGGTCATACGTGCCAAGACAGGTGTCTTCCAGCGCGTCTTTGTTGACGGTCAAGCTCCAGTCACGAACCTTGGCAACAGTCCTGCTGTTGTATTTGAGCTGTCCATCTGCTCCTGTTAAAACTGCCATTAGACATCCAGAGTTGCAACGAGATTAATCTGAACCCTTGACCTGTTAGGCAGTACGGATTCAACTGAAGGAGCTTCAGCCCACCTCCAGTTTAGATAGTCCGGCACACCGCAATCCAGCAGGTTGCTAGAGCCAGTGAAGAACTCTTCGGGCAAGATCAACGTGTCGTAAGTGCCCTTGGCGTCGTGCCAGCACTGCATCACCTTGCAGGTGTCCTCATCATCAAGCATGAAACTGAGCTGGAGTGATGCGTCAAACCCTTTGCTGCCATACAAGCGAGTAGTGCCAGCGCCACTGATAGAGGTGTATCTCTTCGTTGCGTAGTTGCCAGGGTTGAACGTTCTCTTGGTAGGCCCGCACGTTGCTAGCTCGCCAAACGCTACTGCCATGCTCAACCCTCGACCTTGCAGTGCATTCTAGGCAGCGCTATAAGCAGACAGTCTTCCTTCAATGATGAAGTTGGAGTCGTTGAAACGCTGCACCATTAGCGAGTTGCCTGCAGCATCGGTTGGAAAGTAAGTAGCCACAACATCGATGTTTCCGTCTTCATCAAATGACAACGACTGGGTCTTGTAGGTCTGCACGTCGCTGATGCTGTTGCGCAAGCAAAACACTGAGCTAGCAGGAGCTGACTTCCCACCTCTAATGCTGATCGTTGTTTCCTGGATGGCTTGCGTCTTGCCGTCCCACAACAGGACAGGGTAATTTCCGTCGCCTAGTGGTGGCCACGCGGTGACCTCACCGTTCTCAGCGATGGCTCCGTTCTGGGGCTGGTTGTAGTTGATCGTTTCCATCCCGACCTTGAAGACAGCGCCGATGTCCAAGGCTGCTTCCGTTGGGGTGGTCTTGAACGTCACGGTGTGAGTCACGTATCTGCGCACCAGGCATTCCCACTTGGCGCGGTCAATCGCGTGGCGTTCGCTGGTGGCATAGTCGCTGATGTCGATCTTCTCCAGTGGTGCATCCTCTGGCGTGTCGTTCTCGCGGACGGAGATTTCACGCGACACAGGGAACAAGCCCTTGCTTTCGATGGTGTCAACCTCTCGTTCCTCGCGCCAGATCACTGAGATGCGTGGCCTGATCCGGTCTTGGGCATCGGTGTAGCTCAGCTGGAAGCTGTCCTCAATGATGTTGCCTGCGGTGTAGAGACCCGTGATCTCCTCGGGGCCGTCGAAGTTGGCGACAGGTTTCAGCGCAAACTTGCCGTTACGTACCAGGAAATCAAGCAGGAAGTTGCTGGCTGTCTCAGCACCCCAGCTGCGGATGTTTACCTTTTCGCTGATGGCACCATCAAAGAAGTAGCGACGGTTCCGGGCCCAGATGGTGGCAGCATCAAAGCTGGGCTTGTCGATCTGGGCTGGGTTTAAGACCTTGCCGGTGCCGTAGCGGTCGTTGGTCATGAGGTCATACAGCACCTCAGGGAAGTTGCTGGTGGCGTTGATGCCTTGGTTCACGTAAACGCTGAACTGGTTCAGGCTGTTGATCTCTTTGCTGGCACGAATGTTCATGCCGACGATTGCCATCTCGTCGTAATTAGGTGTCTGCTCGTTCTCGGAGACGGTGTTTAGGTATACAACATTGTGTTCCGGTTGGGTTGTGGTGGCCTGCACTTCGTTGTACATGAAGCCTTCTGCTAGGCGTGCCCATGCATCCACCATGTAGATGCCGTCGTCAGGTTGAAAATTGCCGTCATTACATTGGATTGCGCAACCCTGAACTTTGGTGCCGTTAAAGCTTTCAATGCCAAACACGCTTTGGTCGCGTGGGATGTTGAACTGACCTGTGAAACGAACGACGGCCAGCGGATTGGTTGGATCGGTGTCAACTGCTTCGTTAATAACGTCGGTGTAGTGCGGATCAAGAACGTGAAGCATCCCAGTCTGGATGTCGTTTCTTACTTCCCATCCGCTGACTGGAGTGAGGCGGATCTCCCAGCGCTTGTCCTCCCGAAACTCAAAGCGCAGGTAGTTATAAACAGCAACGCCCGTGGTGGAGCGGATGCCAAAGAGGTCAACGTGCTCTCGGTAGTCCTCGTTCGTTCCAGCGACACGGTACGCAATGCGGAAGAAGGAATAGCGAGTTTCGTATGTGCTATAGGTGCCGCTGTTAAACCTTAAGAGGTTGGCGTTTTTTGCTATCTGGTCGTTGTCGTTGTCGCAAGCATCAAAGTCAATCTTTCTATAGTCTCTGCCATCTTTAAAATCACAGAGCCCTGAGATGTTGATCTGCATTTGGCTGCGTAGACCAAGCTCAACAATCTTTCCTTGACGCTCAGTGGTGACGTTTGCTTCTGCTATCTGCATCACATGAGATGTTGCTGTTGCGCTTGTGCCGCCGTCGTTAGTCAACGTTCCACCGTCGTAGGCGTCTATGTAGCCGGGGCGGACAATCGTGAACTCTGCTCTGACTGAGTTGCCACCTGTTCCGTCAGCATTGGAAACGAAAGCATCGGGGCTTCTGTACGTGCAAATACCCATTGCACTGCCTAGGCGGTACAGATCGCCGAAACTGATCTGCTCATCGATCGAGCGTTGCCTTGATGAGACTGCTTGGCCTACGTCGTTACACGTAGCTTCTGCGCCATTGCTAGCGGTGAACTTGCGATCAGCATCAGTGCTCTGGTAGATGTCAATGACTACTTTTTCGCCGACACTGACGTTCCCGTAGTCTCCGTCTAGCGTCACTCCGGTGTGGCCAGCAAACTGGGTGTCTTGCTTTAGACGGTTTGCTTTTTCTTGCCAATCCGTTTTGCAGTTGATTCTTATGTCGTCGCCGTCTGCTCTGTTCTGAACAATCCGACCTGGGCGGAATATAGGGTTGACCCTGAACGGCATGTTGTTGCCGATGAAGCCATACAACCCGAAGGTGGTCTGGTTGCTTGGGGTGCTGACGTAGCAGAAATCTGTGGTGAAGGCATCACCCGGACCACGGACTTGGAAGACATCACCGCCGCCTGCGTTCTCTGCGTTACCTTCGTCTTCGCTTGGCTCAATGCCAGCGATGTAATCACCACCGGTAAGACGGCCACCGTCTGAGCTGAAGTACAGGCAGATACGGCCTGCATCACGACGCTCCAGGTCGTAGCCGCTGATCAGGTTGTTGCCGATGGCAAATTGGGTGGCGTCGAGTGATTCAATCTTTGCTTCGCTGACTAGGAAGACGGCACGCAACAGCTGGCCACCGCCGATGCTGTAGATCTGTGACCACAGCAGGTTGGTGTTGACTCTCACCCCGCCGTATGAGATGCCGTCTAACCGTTGACGGTTGGAATAAACCAAGGGCACAACACTGCCCAGCTCCACCACGTTCTGGACTGAGTCGAAGCCGGTCTTGGGTGTGTAGCGAGCACCGTTGACAAGTCTTTGACCTTGAACGTCTCGTATGTTTGCTTCTCCCGCTTCTTGTTGCCGGGGCTTTGGTGCTAATAGAACTGATGCTGCAGTAAGAGCAAGACCAATGACCAGATTGATAACAATCGAAGCGGTCACTGGATCTAAGAATGCAGTCGGCTCCCCAGGGCGGAGCTTGGAATGCATAATTGTTTGACGCACAAAGAAGCGATATTCCTTCTCGCTCATGCCAGTGAGCTGCATGATCTGCCGGTCTTGGGGCAGTAGCGCAATAGGACGATCGGGATTCAGCATCAGTTCAGGTTGATATTGCCGGTGGAAGGGAGCGCTCCAACGAGCTTTTGTGTCAACACTCTGCGTGGAACGTTCTGTGAAACAGCGTCGAGTGGACTACCCAGTCTTACGGATAGCTGCAAGCTGTCATGCTCTAAGCCCGTGACTTGGTAAGTTTCTTCGCCGTAGGTGCTGCTCTCTTGCAGCGTGTCGGGGTCAAGCCATACCGTGCGTACCTCGATTAGCCAGCGATCTTCAGCAGCTTCCTTGAAGACAGACAATGCCAAGCTGTTGACAGCGAAGACCAAGCTGGCGTTGATGTTGGCAGCTTCTAGGTCAACCGTTCCACCGCTAAATCCGAAAGCGCCATACATGTATGAGCTGCCGTTGTAGTTGCGGGTTTCGCCGTAGTGGAAGTTCTGGAAGTAGTAGCCCGCATCAGTGCCGTCTTCCTTGATCAGCTTGATGTACGTTCCAATCGCAAGCATTAGCGCATACCTACTGCTGCCCTTGCGGAAGGCTTGTTCTTAAGGTCGGCGAACACCTGAGCCCTTGCTTGTTTGGCTGTGGCTGCATTCGATAGGCGCATCTGTTCCACCGTTGCATACTCCACATTATTGATGACCTGCGTCTCGATCACCATTGATCCGGCGCTGCCGATCGTGGTCTGGCTTTCACGCTCCATGGCACGCTCCTTCATGTAGCTGCTGGTGCTGGTGATCGTTGAGTTGTTCTGCGCAAAGGCAGAGCTGACTTCCGATCCGCCGAGGCCGCCTTCGCCGGTCGCGCTGCTGGAGCTAGACGTGCTGCTCATTGCATCGAAGGCTGCCTCGAATTGGTCGTTGTTGCTGACCGTTCCAGTGACACCGGGGATGAATAGCTCGGGGCCTTCTTCGCCCACGATGTAGGGCTGGCCGCCGGTTGCTGTGCCGCCAGTGGCTAGGAAGCCGCCCGCTGCTGCTGCGCCGATACCCTGAGCACCTGCTGCAGCGCCACCACCTATGCCGCCTGTCAATGCTTTGAGCAGAGCAAGGACTGCTTGCTGCGCCAGCATCTTTGTGGCCATGTCGATAAAGGCTTTGCCGATGTTGGCAAACATGTTGCTGAAGGCTTCTTCGACTGTGGTCGTTCCATCGATTAGGCCCGTGATGGCGTCGCTCATTGCAGTGCCTAGCTGGTCGGTTACGGTCTGAGCCAAGCTGACAATCTGAGCGTCTGTGTCGTTTAGCTCGCCTTGTAGTTGGTTCATGTATTCGCGGATCTGCTTGCCGTCCTCGTTTGTTGCGGCTGCAGATATGGCGGACTGGCCCTTACCTTCGATGATGCCTCTCTGTGCTTTGAGCAATTCGAGCTGTTTCTCTAGTTCGCCAGTCTCCAGTTCTTTTGCTTTTAGTGATGCAATCTCAGTCTCTGCGCGTGCAATTACAGCGTCCAGTTGCTGGAGTTGTGTGGCTACTTGACGTTCGATCTCTACTGTTTGCTGGGCTACGGCAGGGGCTATGCCTTCCTGGAGTAAACGGGCGTATGATTTTTCGTCCTCGAAACGCGCTTGCTGCGTCTGAAGCAAGTTGTCGAGAGGTGCTTGGACACTCTGTATTGATTGAGCAATGGTGTCCGATAGTCTCTTGACGGCTTGATCGTCTGCAAGCGCTTTTGCACTTGCCTCGATTTCTAGCATGCTCTGCTTGCTGTCGATCAAGGCTTGGTTTAGTTGAGCGCTTTGGGTAGTGAGGGCGGAAACGTCGGTTACCCCTGGTGCGCCTGGAGCTGTAGGTGCTGCAGGCATTGCAGGCATCGCTGCAGTAGCAGCTTTTTCTGCTTGGGTTGGAGGTACGAACGTTCCATGCAGGATCTGGTAGACCTGACCGTCAGGTGTCATGAACGCTGTGGCATCTCCGTGCGCTGTCTTCTGGGTATCCATAAACTGAGCGCCGCCCTTCATCGTCAGCGCCGCTTGGCCACCGAAGGCGTAATCCCAGCCTTTGTGGGAACCGTAAGAACGACTGGCTCCAAACTCTCCACCTGGAACGGTGATGCCGCTTGACAGTGGCATGCCGTTGACCTGGACGTATTTATCTAGTTCGGTACGTGTAAAGAAACTGCCGTCTCTCCGTTTAATGTCGAAGTGTGGGCCGGTGCTGGTGGGTCCGATGTTGCCCTGCATGTACTTAGCGCCAGCTCCGTAGTTGCCGCTGCGTACCATCTCAGCTGCAGCTTCGGTAGCTTGCTGCCGTTTCGTGTGGTCCGACTCAAGTCGGATGCGTTCTTTGGCTTTTTCTAGTTGATAATCAGCAGCGCTGCGCTGCAGACTGTCAATCTGTATTTGTACGTCGAGTTTGTACTTGGTGACGCTGCGTTCGTATTGAGTAATGGTGCGTTTGATAGCGTCAATTTTTTGCTGTACTTGAAGCTCAAAATCTTTTTGACGTTTCTCTAGTTCGATTGTTTCTAGTGTAAAATTACGTTCCTTTTGTTGGAGGTCGGCTTCACCTTCTGCACGAGTCTTGACGTACTGACGTACAGCATCGCTAAGAGAATTGGCCAGGTCTTCACCTGGAGCGTTTGTAAATGTCCTTGATCTGCTAAGGGCTAAGTCTTGTCTGTCAATTTCTAGCTGCTGCTGTTTACGGATATTGTCTGATTCTTGTTTGGCTAGTGCCTGGCGCTGGCTGAATATCTGGTTTTCTACGCTGCGACGTAACTCGATGTTTTGTCTTTCAATGCTTGCAACTTTTTCCTTAAATCCGTAGATCGTATCCTCATTGCTCCGTCTGAATGCTGAGACTTGACGCTCCAGGTCGATGCCTCTTTTGCGTAGTGACTCAGCTTTTTCTGCGTTGCTTAGAGCAATCTCAGCGTCTTTTAACTCCTGTTCTGGTGTTAGTTTTACTGGTGTTGGTGTTTTTACTGGGCCGGGGAACCGTTTCTCAAAATCGTCTAGAACTTTAGATACTGCATCTTGGTTGCCGAAGCCGCTACCGCCTTTAATAAGACCTCCGCTAGTTCTAGCTTTTGCTATTTGACTCAGTAAATCGTTAGCATCTTTTGAACCTAAACGTTTAACTAGATCGTTACCTCTTTTGTTGTTGTCTGTGAATTGTCCGGTATCTTTTACGCCTTCTGTTATGCCTTTCAGGAATGCTGTTAAGGGTCCAGCAACAAATAGCTGCAGCTGTGTGCTGAGGTCACTTAGCGCTACGTTGAAATCTTTGCTTGCGGCCTCAAGTTCTGCAAATGTTTGTACTCCGTCCGTTCCGATGCGCTCGTCTAGTTTTGCGCGGATCCGAGCAAGGGCTTCCTCAGAACGTCCCAGCTCCTGAAGGCGTTTTATTGATGCTGCTCCAGCTCGATCGAATAGATACAGCTGTTCGTTTATCTGGTCGAAGTTTTCGAGAGGAGTCTTTAAGGCTTTTGCGGTTTCTATTGCTTTTGTGCCCAGCTCGTCTAGGCGTGTGCCGAGAGCGCTGAGGAGAATCTGGAGACCGAACCCGTCTCCACCTACGAGCGCACCAGCAACACCACCGGCCACGCCGCCAGGGCCTGCACCGAATAAGAGTGGGAAGCCTGCGCCGAGTGCAAGGTTCTCACCAACTCTGGCATTCTTTTTACGTCTGGTTTCTCTAGCTTTTAGTCTTCTGTCGAAGTCTCTTTCGTTTGCTTTGTTAGCTAATCTGTCTGCCTTAAGTTGAGCTTTTGCTTCTTCTTCTATACTGTCTAGTTTCTTTTGGAACTCAAGGTCTTCTAGGCGTCGTGCTGTTTCAGATTTATTTGCGTCTAGTTGTTTGCCTAATTTGTTTACATCTGTAAGAGCCCTTACAGCATCGGTTGTGGCTCTATCTATATCGCCAAAGATTGTGTTTCTCTTGTCCCTCTCTTGACGGAAAACCCGTTCTCCCGCTGGGTTGCCTGGTCCTGCAGGTGAATCATAGGATTGTCTAAACCGTTCGGTTTCACGTAGTTTTCTGTCGAATGCATCGAGATCAGCTTGGTTAGCTTTTTTAGTTTGATTAAGTTGCGCTTCACCTAATAAATTAATTTGACGTAGTTTTTCGTCAAATAAGCGTTTGGATCCAGTAAGTTCGTCTGACTGTATCTTGTCCAGCAGACTTAGACGTTGCTGCTCTTCTTGGGCTATTTGTTTTGCTGTTTCTTCCCCTTGCTGTTTGATGTAGCGGAGGCGCTCCACGTCAGCATCGAGGGAGCCGAGCTGGGACGCTGGGCCGATAGCTTCTTTCTCTACAAGACCTTGGCGACGCAGAGCACCCTCTACTGCTCTTCTGTCCCTACGTGCAGTTTCTGCATCTGAGAATCCTGAACTACCTCTAGAAGCTTGGGATTCACGGATGTTTCTTCTTACTGTTTCGCCGATTGCAAGTTGTTCTGCATTTACGCGCTTGTAAATAATTTCTTGGCGGCGTATTTCTCCTGTTAGTTCTCTTTGTAGTGCTACGACTTCTTCTGTTTTGCTTGTGTACTCAGCCGTTCCAGCGGAAAGTTTCTTTTGTTCAGATGTGGCTGAACGTAGTGCGTCTCGGAGAGTTTTTTCTGATATTAAATCTTGAGTTACGTCTAGGGTGCCTAGTTTAAAACTGTTTTTGAAGTCGTTTACTTCTTTGGTTGCTTTTCTGATGCCGGGGCCAAAGGCCATGAAGGCAGCTGTTGCGGTAGCAATTCCCCCTGCTGCCGCCAGCCCTGTGGGGCCGATAGATTGGAGTCCTTCTACAACGCTGTTTATGGGGGATGTGAGCCCTTGGAGCGTGGAAGCAAATGATTGCAGCCCGCTAGTGCCGCCTGTCAGGTAGCCGGGAAGTTTAGATAGTGCTGCCGCTAAGGCGTTGATTCCGGCAACACCGACGACTGTTTTGCCACCGAAATCAAATGCTTTGGCTACATCTTTCAGACGCCCGCCTAAACCACCGAGTTTTCTATCGAGTGTACCTAGTGTATTTATGTAGTCTCGAACGTTACGGGTGGCTAGCTTTACTCCTCCTGTTGCAGCTTTGCCGCCGATGTCCAGTGTTATACCTGCAGCTTTTGTTGCAAGCTGCGCTATCTGTTTCTCTACCTTCTGTATTCCATTTAGCGCTTCTGTAATCCGTATGCCTAGATTTATAGCTGTATTAAAATCAGACACGCTCGACCACTGAAACTACGCTCCAGTAGTCTAGCGGCGACTGCTCTTAGACTTTTTCATGGCTTTGTCCTGCTCGTCATTGAGGTAACCGAAGTAGGCGCTCCAGAGGAGGAGTTCTTCTTCGGTTACTTCTTCGGTGAGACGGCGCAGGCTATAGCCCAGTTCCTTGGCTACTCCCATGCAAAGGAGTAGCCAGTTGTCTTTACTCAGCTCCCTCTGTAGAACTTTTCATGTCGGTGGGTTCTTCGTCTTCCTCTTCCCCGCCGAGAACAGCCAACATGAGTTTTTGCAGGTCGCTGTCGCGGACTGCGTTCTTGAGGTCGGCTACATCGCCAGCAGCAAACAGGGGTACGCCGTTGCTGTCCTTTGCTTTGCGTATTAATAGCTGGAGCGCAAAGGCGTTGGGGTCCTCGCTGCGGGCATCTTTCTTGGCGCGTTCCCGTTCGGCGGCAGTTAGTGGAGTGATCCACATAGCTACGGCATCACCGTTCTCCAGGGTGAGTTCCCTCTTGACGGGGTCTAGGCGGGCAGCTTTTTTCAGCTTGTCGATGAAACGGACAGCGGCCATGAATAACCTCTAATACATAAGAATTCTAATGCATTGCATTAAAAAAGCCCCACCGGAGTGGGGCTGGAAAACCCTATCAGTTGCCTTGGAGACCGAAGGCACTGTTCACCTGAGTGATGCCGAAGTTAATCGTTGCAGTGGTGGGGTTGTCAGGATCAACGCTGAAGCTCAATCCGAGAAGCTGGATGTCAGCTTCGATGTAGAGAGAATCAGTCTCGTTGATCGTTCCATCTGCATTGGTCTTGGTGCAGACGTACAGACGGACGGTCGCTCCACCTTGGGTTTTCTGCAGGGAACCGGTCAGCAGCTTGT
>WLWH01002542.1_pt1 | contig 10101 bp, 18 predicted proteins | sample 6712741 | NCBI WGS metagenome assembly WLWH01 (sample SAMN12718694, study PRJNA515312) | sponge metagenome | isolation source: marine sponge | host: Mycale hentscheli | place: New Zealand: South Island, Marlborough, Capsize Point | collected 2003-05-01 | reverse complement strand
TGCTTTTTTGCATAATAAGTTATTGTAAAATGTTTATCCATTTCCATATTATCCTTTCTGTTATTATGGGATTATATATTATAAGTAAATTAAAGTCAAGAAAAAAAAATAAATTTATTTTAATTTATCTATTGACATTATGGGAATATCTGATATACTATATCCAGCGCCCTCATTTGAAGATTTATCGGCGCAATAAACTATAAATCTTAATGGGACCTACACCAGCAAAAGTAGGTAGGATCAATGACCGGGATACACGGACAACCGGTCCTGATCCCTGATCTATTAGGTTATTACCGATAATGCGTGCCGGCGCCCTAATAGATCTGGGATCAGTCATTGTTGACTGTGAGAATAAACACTAGAACACGGGTGAAGATAATTGGAGTACCGGCCCAATGAGACTAGATAACATGCTATCTCTAGGCCCCGCGTAGCATAGTGACTGATCCAAAGTTTTTGATAGTTAGGGTTTTATTTAGCCCATCCGCTATCAAATGACAGGCGCTTTTTGGGCTGGAGGTAAGAAGACCAGCCCTGAAGTGATTACAAAATTTTGAAAGCTCAAGGGCGTCCAAATCTTGCTTCTAGCATTTCCCTGTACGTTAGCGATCATGGGTAACACCTAGCAACCTGGAGTTTGGCCGGCCACTAGTACGTGCACGGAACGTGGCTGGTTTCATATGAAAAAAAAGTTACAAGCGTCAAGCTGCAAGCTGCAGTTTAGAATGATTCTAAACTAGAAAATATAAAAGCTTCAAGCTACAAGCAGCAAGCACTTGACAATTGTTACATATGGGATTATATAAGAGTAAACAGAAAGGATAATATGAAAGTAAAAGAAGCAGCAGCAATCACCGGGTCCATGACTCGAACGTCAAAAATGCCTGGCCTATCTTACAGCCTGCCAGCGTGGGAATGCAAGACCGGCAGCAAATTACGTAAAATTAAAAATTCAGTTTGTTCAATGTGTTATGCATTAAAAGGAAATTACACAAGATACAAAGCCATCAAAGCAGCGCAATATGTGAGACTGGCCAGCCTGACTAACAAGCTGTGGACCACTGCAATGGTATCACAAATTCAAAGACAGAAATATTTTAGATGGCACGACGCCGGAGATGTGCAGGACTTGCAGCACCTGAACAAAATTTTTGAAGTATGCAAGCTCACCCCGGACACCAAGCACTGGATGCCAACCCGCGAAGCGTGGGTGAAGGACCACCTGGACAGAGCACCAGCCAACCTGGTGATCAGGTTCTCACCTCCGATGGTAGACATGAAGGCCCCGGACAGCTGGCCTAACTCTTCAAGTGTTATTTCAAAAGATCAAAAATGGTTTGGCGCAACTAGCGTGTTGTGTCCAGCTCCGAAGCAGGGCAACAGCTGCGGCGACTGTCGACAATGTTGGAACCCTGAAATTAAAAATGTTAGTTATTGGAAGCATTAAAAGAATTCCCGCGTGGAATACGGCCATTAGCCCAAAGCAGTCGACGGACAGCGGCGGGCGTGCGCCAACCGTTGAAAGCTACAAGCGTCAAGCTTCAAGCCACAAGCTTCAAGCTACAAGCAACAAGCTTCAAGCGTCAGGTGAAGCTGCAAGCAGCAAGCGTTGGATGTGGTCCCAATCGTCAAGCGCCAAGCATGGCGTTTCGCGATGATCGGTCAGGAGACCGTGGATCGAGGATGACTCATAAAGTTTTACTAGTCCAGAAGAGGCTTCCTGGACTATGATGAAGTTACGTTTAGTTCTGGTTTGATGAAACAGTTTTTGGTGTGGACTAAATGATATTTTAGGGCCTCTTGCTACCTTCATCTCAACCATGAAAAAACCACAATTATCATTGTATCCCAACAGATCAGGTGTACCAAAAGAGGACCAAGATTCTAGTCTTGTCCACTGTATTTTGGGTGTATTTTTTTTAATAATCTGCCAAAACTTTGACTCTGGTTTCATCGTACGAAGCCTTATAAATTTGTTTAAAAACTGTTGTCCAAGGATTCAAATCATAATCCTTTACGCAGCCGGATAGCAGTATAAATATTAGTATTATTCTCACAATTGACTGATACGTTAGATTACGTTATAAGTCAAACATTATGGGAGTACCAGCCAAATTAACAGAACGACAAATAAAGTTTGCAGAGTTATTAGTATATAACGAAGGCAGGCTTTCACCAGCTGAAGCAGCATTTCAAGCAGGGTACAAAACACGTCCCAGACAAGCTGCATCAGAGTTAAGGAATCCAAAAGTATCTCCATTGGTAGTCAAGTATATAGGAGAATTAAGATCAGAAGTACAAGAAAAGTATGGCATCAATTTTGAGAAACACATTTCAGAGTTAGCGCAAATTAGAAATCAAGCACTAGAAAAAGGAGCGTGGTCTGCTGCTGTTAATGCAGAAGTTGCACGAGGTAAAGCTGGTGGTTTGTATGTAGATCAGAAATTAGTTATGACAGGTAATGTAGATAATATGACTCCAGATGAAATCAAAGAAAGACTTCATAAGATCTTAAAAGATAACAAAGAAATTATAAATATTACGCCGGAAGATGTAAAATTAGAAGAGCTAGAATTGCCAAAAGAGTCAAACCGTGAATCCGATTAGTCATCTCATTTATCATACAATAGAATTCGTGGACTCTAGCTTTTATTCTTTTTAATAGTTCCATAATTAATCCCCTGTGAGTCTGGTCCCTTCCTTGGTGGAAGTAGATCCCATTTTACATTAGGCATGTTCTTTGTCAATGTAGGATTTCTCTCTGCTTTGTTTCTTAATGATTGCTTATAGCTTTCATTTAGATCAGACTGTTGTTGTTCTATTTTATTTTTCATTTATTTTTTCCATACGTACTATACAACCTTTAGGGAATACATTTCTATCACTAAATAGTTCATCATTAACTTCATAACTTGCAAAAGTTCTAACGTTCTTTCTATCTTTGTTTAGTAAGTATGCATGAGTTACCATCTCTGATGGCATAAACCCAGATGCTGTATGTAAATCTGCGTGCCCGCTATCACCCGTGATGTCAAGCCATGTGATTTTGTAGAAGTAATATCTTTTCTTCTTAATCACAACTGATTTGTATTTAGATTTTTTTGAGGTTCTAGGCATGTCTATTTATACTATAAGAGAAATTTTAGGGTAAAAAAGTTTTTAAAAATAAAAAAATTGCCTCGCGCGCCGAGTACATAAGCAATAAACCTAGTAAAATCAACCCTTATTTGACTGTGCCACCCTGTGCCAACCCCCTTGGCACACCTATTAGTCAATAATACCAACGATAATAGACCAAAAAAGCACTGTGCCATCTGTGCCACCAATAAAAAGTGATCACTGAAAAAAAAAATTACCCTAGAATTTCTCTTATAGCACGGCACACTACTTATCTTTGAACACATTTGTGCCATATTTGATAATTTTCTTGACTCCAGCTCCTTGAATGTCAAATTTAGCATATGGATTCCACTGCTTACGAATCAGATTTAGTTCTAAAATCAGATTCGACCATTGTTTGGGACTTATGTTTGTCCCGACTATAGTCACCTTTTTCATAATCTATACACAGTTTACCATCTAGGTGGTCCATCTCGTGCTGTATGCACCTGGCCTCTAAATTGTAAAATGTTTTTCTCTCCTCCTTTCCATCTTGATCTTGATACTTTAGAATGATTCTAATGTGTCTACGAACATCTCCTTGTTTACCTGGAGCCGATAGACACCCTTCACTATCACGTAATGTTTCATCAGATTTCTCTACGATCTCTGGGTTAATAAATACTTTTGAATTGTCACCGCTGCGTGAACAATCCATAACAAACATACGAAGCTGATAACCAACTTGTATAGCAGCCAAACCAATACCATGATTTTGATACATAGCTTTTGTCATAAATCTAATAAGTCTACTGGTCTTATCATCTAGTGGAAAAGGCACGGTATTGCTTACTGATCGTAAAAATACGTCAGGATACTTGACCAATTCTATATACATGGGGCTTCCACTCTCGCTTCCACCCCATTCCCAAGGGATATATTAACTCTGTTTATATGTTCTAGATCTAAATAATTCATTTCTATCTGCTTTGATTACAAGTCTTGCAGGATTAAAGTCTCCAATTATATTACTCTCTTGTATTTCAATACGTCTAACATCTTCTAAATGTCCAGACATAGTTTCAATGTAAACAGGACAATCAGATATCATAGTACCCTTTTGCCCGTTAGTGAATTTTTCCAGTATCTGTTGTAGATCTCTTAATCGCATCTATTTTCCTTCCTATTTGTTTTATTAATTCATACCATTTAATTTTCCACATCTCTCTCATCTCTCCTGATGTTGACCAATATGCTTTAGCTATATTATCCAACCTTTTTTGATCTTCCTTTATAGTACTCATCAACCCTCCCTAACCATTTGTGTTTATATTTTCTGTACTCTGCACCTTCAATTACAAATTCTTGATAGTAATTATCTTTGCTACACATCATAATCACAGCTTTAGTTATAGCTGTTCTGTATACAAAGTCATGAGCCATACCATATGCTGCTAACTGCAGACAATAATCTTCAACCCATTCTCTTTTCTTTGGTTTATTAGTTTGCTTAAAATCAATTACAGCCATTTCATTTTTATGACTTGCAATTAAATCTGTTTGACCTGCGTACAGGCCAGGGTAATACAAAGTACACTCACTACCATAAAATTCTGTTACGTTGCATAGTCCTTGTTGAATAACTTGCATTGCCATGTTGTGTGCTTGCTTACCAACGTTTGTAAGATCAAGATAACCTTCTTGGAGAATATACTTCTCAAGAATCTTGTGCATCGCGGTCCCCCGTGCAGCTGCTTCATCCACGATCCGCGTCGCACTATCCTCGCCCACTCGCGCACGCCACGCGGCCAACGATTCGGTCTTCTCGGCAGGCTGTGTCGCGGACAAAATTGTGGTGACTGATGGCAGCTTTTCATTACCATTGATTTCATAATGGCGTTTACCATCTATCATCTCACGAATCGTTTTTGGGTAGATATAATTATTATTTCTTTTCACGTTGCATCTTTCTTAAATAGTAAACACTACGTTGCCAGGCCCACGCATTAATCGCACCGGCAACACCATGTATCTTATTATATAACTTATATAATATTATATTTTTCAACTACAATTTCTCCTTCATTCTCACACGTATCGCAGTTAGCCCACATCTCTTCATAAGCTTCTTCGTAAGGGACTCGGATAAAACCATTACCCTTACAATCTTTACATATTTCTTTAACCACTTTTACCGTTTTTATATCCATTTTTTTTACCTTCTTTCTTTGCTAGTAGTTCTATTGTTTTACTAATTGTCAAGTCAGCTTCGGTCACTTTACCTTCCGATAGATATTTGAGTATCTTATAAGTGGGTACACTTACAGATACTGATTTAAATTTAGCTGGATCAGCCATGTTATTTGTCCTTTCTTGTGTTATTATTATAACTCATATATGGGATTCTATAGTAATAAATCAACCCTTGCAACTAATATTTTTTTAAGATATTATATTGTTCTCTTCTCACACCTTTTGTTTGTGCGTTCCTTTCTTGGAATGCACAGACAGTTAAATAGTAGTTTCTGGAGTACAATAAAACTTAATAAACATGTTATATTTATTAACGTCCGCGGGACCTATTTGTTGCATTTTTACAATAGATTGTTCGTAGCCAAACATTAAACAATCATATTGAGTATCAAAACCGTTTGGCCATTGGAATGGTTCTAAACAAGTACCTGCTACTTGCGAGCAGATAACTAAACTTAATAATATTTTCATTATTTTCCCTGGCCACGATATTTCTTAAAAGATCTACGTTTTGATTTGTTCATTTTGCATTTACTAGGATGACGTCCGATCGAAGTCTTGTGAAAGATAGCTTCGTGTTCCATATGTTCTTTCCATTTCCTAGCCATCGTCTAACCACTCCTTTACAAAAGGTTTAGCACCGTCTGTTGGTGCAGTAATTACAGGTAAGTAAGTTATCTTACCATTGATGTGTTGTTCTAAATCAGAACCACAATTCATACATCTAAAAAAAGATTGTTCTATGCCAACTAACATTGTAAATTGATCACACGTAGGACATTTACCGTTTACAATCTCTGCTTCTACTTTAAATTTTTGTTTCTTTGGCATTCTATTCTATTATCAATTTCTTAATACTCTTGCTACCGTCAATATTGTCCTCTAATTCTGCCATAGATTTTATGCACTGATACTTAACGTGTCCTGTTAAATTACCACGTTGAGCAACTCTTTTGCCTTTCAAACAATCTGACATTGTTGGTTGTATACGGGCTTCCTTAATCTCTCCATTAACAATCATAAGAAGGGCTACAATTAACTCTGTCATTAATGTGCACTCTTTCCGTTTGCTCTTACTTTGTCTTTTAAATCTTCAATATCAGCTAATGCTTTGTCTAATTGTTCTCTTAAAAACTCTATATTAACTTTGTTAGTCATATTCATTTCTTGAGTCTCCTCCATTTTTTCTACAGACTTGTAAAGATCTTCCAATAAAAAATGTTGCTCCTGATCTACTGGCACTTGCTCTGATTTCTTTAATAAATCATTTTCAAACAATTCACGTGAAGTCTCCAGTGATACTAATCTTGCAGTTAATTCGGTATAAGCGAAGACGCCGGCTGCGACGAGCAAAATCAAGCTAGCAACCGTTTTCATCGGCATCTGCACGGCAGCGGATTCAGATATGTTTAATGGTTTTTTACTCATCTTTTGGTTTAGGTAAAGGTAGTATCACATTTTCGTCTTCAGTTAAATACTTTGGTATAACAAGCTTCTTTTTACTGGGTTTTATGAACTTATCTCCCATTAATTTAATGTCTGGATTTTCTTTTTTATAGTCATCTTTCATATCATCCCACAAACTTTGTGAGTCAGATGGTCTAGTGTTATCTCTTGCAGGAGTTACACCTCTACATTTTGATACAAGCAAAGCAAAGTTTTCATTGTGTGCAAGACTAGGATTGCTATTAACCCGACCACACATCTTCATTAATTCTAATTGTTGTTTGATTGCGACGTTTTCTTTTGAAGTTTTACAATCTGTACCTAAATATTTTCTAAAAGTAATACTAAAATTTTGTTCATCATTATCATAATCACTTGTGTTAGATGTACGATAATCTGTATCTCTATTTCTTTGTTCTACTCTAAAATCTACTTCGCCACATCTTACACCATATTCATTAAGATATTCGTTTCTAGGATATGCAGGTTCTATTAATGTTAATAAAAGCATCAAGACAATTAGTATTCCTGTAAAGTAATAGTTCATCTTGGCAATCTCCATGTTTCATAAATCCTTTTATCTGTTTAAATCTTTTATATCGTATGAGTGTTCTCTAACTTGATCAGCAAGTTGTCTGTATAAATTTTCTGCCATCTGCCATGTAGACTCAGCAGAAGTTAATCTTGTGTTTATGTCAGTTATATCTTTTTTAGCGATCTCAAGTTCGCTTTCTAATTTGATAATTGTTAATTTACTATCATCAATAGTTGAAGTTAAATTTAAAACATATCTAATTGATGTAAATGTTCCAACTACTAGAGAAGCAACTATAGGTATTAAAATTATATTTTTTTTTAAAAGTTCTGCAAAGTTCATAGTTAGTTTCCATGATCTACTAATTTAATTTTGATACCTAATTTTTTTTGTTTGGCAGTAGGTGTTCGCCAAATTTTTCTTCTATAAGGTTTTTCATGCTTACGATAAGTATTTGTTTTAATATCTAATAGCTCAATATTTCCATCAGGTGAAACTGCAACTAAATCAAATGGACATTGAGGATCACAAGATTTTGCAACCCAATAACCTTGCCTAGTTAAATTGACTATCTCTTGGTATTCCCCAATCGTACCTTTTATATTTGTACTTAGTTTATTAAGTTTGCTATTAAGCTTAGCAGGGAGCTTAGACTTATTGTTAGAATTACCCATGCAATTTTTTTAATATTCTTAATTTCTAAATCCAAATGGTGTAAGTGATTGTGTGTTATTGTATCAATTTTTTGATTAATAAGTTTTATCTCACCTTGAACTTTTATTATATCTTGAGAATTTTTTTGAGATTGAGTAGCCATTAATTTAGTTCTCCAGCACCTACAGTAACTGCTCTTAATAAAGAAAATGCTCTATTATAATCTTTCCAATCTTGAGTTAAATCTATAAATGCTTGAATACCCTTATCGCTTGTAAGAGCTTCTGCAATAATTTTAGAATTTTTAGATAAAGTTCTATCGCTATACCAATTAACAATACCATCTTTAATTGGAAATCCTTGACCAAAAAACTTAACTTTATTTTTAGATGCTTCTTCTGCAAATTTTAAATTACCAGCAGTTGATGATCCAGCCTTACCACTTTGTCCAGTTGCTTTTAATATTTCAGCAAAAGAAGTTACAGCTTGATTAACATTTTTTAATTTTATAGATGGATCTTTAGTTTTTGATATTTCAAAAAGCATTTGTGTAAAATTAGCTTTTTTCTTAGGATCGTTCATTAAGGCATTATATAAAATTGTACCTTGACTAAATCCACCATTTATATTTTTAGATTGTGATTTTAAAAATGCTTCATTAAAATATCCACTTACTACTTTTTCCCAAAGATTAGGTACACCACTTTTATTAATAGCTTTAGCCATTAACTCAATATCTTTTGGTGCAGCTTTAGTATCTAAAAACTTCCACATCTTTGCAACAGTTCCAATATCTTCTGCTGTTTTAGCATCACCTAAACTTTTAAATAATTGTGTTATAGAACCCTTAGTAATAGGTTTTGCATATTCATCGTTAAATTTAATATATGCTTTTTGTGCTTTTTCATAACTTTTATTTGTACTCATAAGTTTATCTAAAGACTCTTTCATAAACTTATATTTCTTAACAGCTTCTACAGATCCTGGTGTTTTATTAGCACTACCTAATATACTATAATATGTATCTCTAATTTCTCTATACACATTGTGCATAGTTTGACCATTACCTTTAGTTTTATTTAAATTTTTAGCAAATTGTAAAATAGTTTTAGCATCGCTAGGCTCTAATCCATTTGCTATTTTTTTCCAACTAATAACTAAATTATCTACCTTTTGTGAGTCATAGAAAAAATTTTCTAATTCTCCACCACCAGCTTTTAGCCATGCTGTACTTCTTTGTGTTTGTAATTCTAAAGCAGCTTTTTTTAATTGTGTATAATATTCAGCATCAGTAACAAATCGTCTGTTGTTAATAATAAGTCCATTTTGCTTACCCCATTTTTCAATAAAATTTCTAAGCTTATCTGGTCTATCAGACCAAAACTTATCCATAACTTTATTACCAGCAATTGTAGATGTAACTTGACCCTCAACAGATTTAATAGAACTAGATCCTGTAACCTCAGCTCCAGTTAATTTAAAATCTTTATCAACTTTTTTAATATCGTTTTCTAATTTTCTTGCTTTATTAATAACAGAATCGTTAGGTAAAAATTCTTTTGATAAAATTGCTAAGTTACCCTTTTTAAGAGCCATTAAATCTAATGCAATATTTGTACCTATACCAATACCTACACCCATACCTTTACTACCAGAAGCATCAGTTACAGCTTGTTCTGTAGCTCCACTTACTGCACCAGTTGTCATAAATAAATTTTTAGCTTTTTGTGTTTTACCTAATATTCCACCAGGAGCTGCCCATTCACCCATAGTCATAGCATAATCTCCTAACTTAGATTTACTTTCATAAGTTAAAACATTATCTCTAAGCCATTGACCAGGTTTAAATTTATCTGCGTTTTCAATACCAATCTCAACATCAGATTTAATTTCTTGTCTTTCATCTTTACTAAAACCTAAAGATTCGGCCGTTTTTTCACAAACAAAATTACTACCACTTTCAATTCCTTGAACTAAATAAAAAGGTAAATCAATAACATAAGTTACACCTCTAGCAGCACCTACAGCAGCAGATGCACCTACATCAACAGTAGTGTCCATTCCTGACATTTCTGCTTGAATTTGTTGTTCGTTATTATTTATTTCTT
>WLWH01002534.1_pt1 | contig 10125 bp, 12 predicted proteins | sample 6712741 | NCBI WGS metagenome assembly WLWH01 (sample SAMN12718694, study PRJNA515312) | sponge metagenome | isolation source: marine sponge | host: Mycale hentscheli | place: New Zealand: South Island, Marlborough, Capsize Point | collected 2003-05-01 | reverse complement strand
AAATGCCGTGGTGCAGAACGTGTGCATGCTAGTATGCTATCGGTACGATGGTGGGGGATAGAAATCCCCACCGTCACTTATGAGTGGTCTTTTGTCAGAGTAGCTCCTGTTTTAGACCACTCGCCAAACAACGAACATAAAGGATAGTATGGCAGATTGGGACAAAATGTGTTGGGACGACCACGTTAAAAAAAATCCAAAACTAAAAGATAAATTAAAAGTTTTAGGTTGGTCAATAGATGTTAAATGGTCAGACGGGACAGAGGAAAAAATAACTGATTGTGATGACACAACGGCAAGTTATGTAGATGATTATCTAACTGAAATCGAGAACGAAAAAAATCAATAATAAACAACCAATCCTCGTTCTCGTTTCTTCGGCAGAGAACTTTACTTATTTTAATACATTAGCATCACCCCCAGAGGCACTACCTTCTGCTGATAGCTCTCGTTTCTCGTTAAAGAACTATGAGGTGCGTTGGGTTTATTAACTAATAACCTTCCCTGCAGCTCCTGGCAGCAGCCTCCAAATCTTTTGCTTGACAGCTGTCCCATCATGTCTTATGTATACGAATCAACAACGGAAAGGATAACAATGAAAACACATTTAATAAAAGACACTGGAGAAGTTTTACTAGTATCGAAGCCAGAACAATTGGAAGAAATGCAGAAACTTGTGCGGGGACCGATAGAGATAGTAAACGCATCGATGCCAAAGGCCTCAGCGCTCCTGAAGGACTCGGAAGATCTTAAGGAGATGATATGCAATGAAGAGGGTTTGTTTAACTCTAACTTCAAGACAAATGAAAAGGCACGGCAGTTAATCGCGGATGGTCTCGGTGTCTCGCTGAAGGAAATTCAGGACATACGTGGTGATGTATTTGTAACAGATGGCTGGAGGCTGCAGTAGGTGCCTGTTTTCTTTCTCGTCCTCGTTTTAATAGTTATAGTATTGTTTGTTATAGATTAGTTACCAGCAGCGCAGATGCAGAAGCTTGTGTGCTCGTTTCTCGTTGGCTCGTGGTCGGTGTTGATGATCCATAAAGGATACCATCACCAGCACAGGGATCTGGATATGGAAGCTAGTTTAGAATGATTCTAAAAACCCATAATGGACACAAAGGTTATATCTATTTAGAAATAAATCTATATCTTATCTTAGATAAGATGAACTTAATCATCTTATTAAAAAAGAGGTAAACATGAAACAAGCCAAAACAAAATCAGTTGCAGTTAGCAAAGCTGATAAGAGAGTGCTTAACTCATATATAAACCAAGCCTACCTTTTAAAGAAATATCAAACTTTAAAAGCTGATACGAAAGACGTAGTTGTGGGTATATTTGACCGAGCGCGACAGAATGTGATTATCTTAGATGAGATGTCATATGTTCAAAAAATTGAAAGAACTCAAAGAAGATTTGATAGTACTTCATTTGTTGAATACGTAAATAAAAGTAAGGACAAAAAACTACAACTATTGATTAAAGGTTTTTATAAAACTATTAATACAATGGAGTTTAAACCTTTTAACGATACATTTGAACAACAAAGAAAGGAGTTGATTAATGCCAAGCGATAATCTTCCGAGTAATTTGTTTTCTAAAATGTTAGCTGAGAAGTTAGAGGGCAAAGAGTTAGACACGAGCAAAATACAATCGCTAGTGTCTGACGATAAAACAAAGAACTTAAACTATGAGATACTTTATAAATTCTTAGAGAGTGCAGTTGAGGAATTTATTCTAGTTAATCATGGCAATCCATTAGCTGACGATTTTAGAGAGAAAGTATTCTCTAAGTTAGGTGATGTACTTAACTTGCTATACGGCAAGGGCATAGACGATAGAGACAAGAACTAACACACGACAAGTGGGGGCTAACGCCCCCACCCCCTAACCCATAACCCATAGAGGTACCAACGCTATTCGCTTTTCGGCAGGTGGCGTTTGTTGTTTAAACCCCCTTTTTCTTTGTATGTATCTGACTGACGTGGGCTTTACAACCAGCCGAATACACGTATAAGGTATAAAATACTTATGAACCTAAGCCCAGAATTTTTAACTACCGATCAATTAAGAGATCGAGTAGAAAAAGTATATATTGAACACATTAAACTTTGTCAGGATAATTTTTTATATTTTGTTCAAAACGTATGGCCTGATTTTATTTGTAGAAAAGAAAAGGACCCAAAAAAATGGGGGCACCACCAGCATATCGCTCATGAATTAACTAATATAGCAAAAGGTAATGGAGGAAGGCTCATTGTTAATATGCCTCCTAGACATACAAAATCTGAATTTGCATCTTTTTTATTCCCTGCATGGATGATGGGCCGTGAACCACGGTTAAAGATTATTCAAACATCACACACGGCAGAATTAGCACAACGCTTTGGTCGTAAAGTCAGAAACTTAATCGACACACAAGATTATCAAAATATTTTTCCAGGCATGGAATTATCGGCGGACTCCAAAGCAGCAGGTCGTTGGGAAACTAATCAAGGAGGAGAATACTTTTCTGCCGGTGTTGGCGGAGCTATCACAGGTCGTGGTGCTGATCTATTAATTATCGACGACCCACACTCCGAACAAGATGCTCTGAGTGCAACAGCATTAGAGAATGCGTGGGAGTGGTATTCTTCTGGTCCTCGTCAGCGTTTGCAGCCTGGTGGTTCTATTGTGATTGTTATGACTCGTTGGAATACAAAAGATATCACAGGGGAATTAATTAAGTCTCAAGGACAACCAAAAGCCGATCAATGGGAGATTGTAGAATTTCCGGCGATCCTGCCGTCAGAGAAACCTGTGTGGCCTGAGTATTGGAAATTAGATGAACTAGAATCTGTCAAGGCTTCTATCTCTATTGCTAAATGGAATGCACAGTGGCAACAGAATCCAACTGCTGAAGAAGGTGCGATCATCAAACGTGAATGGTGGCAGCCGTGGGAGAGTCCCAAGATGCCTGGTCTTACACACGTGATTCAATCGTATGATACTGCTTTCAGTAAAAAAGAAACTGCGGACTATTCTGCTATCACGACATGGGGTATTTTTATGCCAGATGAAAAAACACCAAATATAATTTTGTTAGATATGAAAAAAGGTCGTTGGGATTTTCCTGAGATGAAAGAGATTGCGTATGAGAGTTACAAGTATTGGGAACCGGAGTCCGTGGTCATTGAAGCAAAAGCAAGTGGTACACCCTTAACGCAAGAACTGCGCATGCGAGGTATTCCGGTTATCAACTTTACACCTTCAAAAGGCAATGATAAGTTGAGTAGAGTTAACGCCGTAGCACCCTTGTTTCAATCAGGCGTTGTTTGGTACCCGCAAGGTGAAACATGGGCCGAGGAACTGATCGAAGAGTGTGCTGCCTTTCCTTACGGAGAGTATGATGATTTAGTGGATTCCACAACTCAGGCGTTGATGCGATTTAGACAAGGTCACTGGATCGAGCTTCAAGATGATTTTGAAGATGAGCCAGTACCAAGACACAAAAGGGAATATTATTAATGTCGATTTTTGACAGGTTTAGAGATATAGCCAGCTTCTTAAACACGAGGCCTGAAGAACGGACCACGGAACAAGAGAAGGTTGGACAAGACATCGAGGGTGCAGCCAAGACAGCTCAAGATATAGCGGAGTCCCGATTGGAAGGAACCACTGATGAAGAGGCAAGAGGATTAGCCGACCTGGTTCGTGATTTTTTTAGCTCGGACGAAAAAGGCATCAAACAATTTCGTGAAAAAAATAAAGATCAGATAGCCAAAGATAAAAAATTAGTTGGCAATATTTTAAAAAAAACACCTGCGGGTATCGTAAAAGACTTTGTTATTAAGCAAGCAGTCAATCGATATGGTCCACAAATCGCTGACATTGCTTCAGGATTTATTGCACAACTGACAGAACCAGAGGCTCCCAAAGGCGGTGGTCAGTTTGATTTTATGGGGACACTTTACACAGACAAAGATTACTTTGATGCAGGAAGAGTAGAACAATCTAGTGGAGGACTTTATAGCATTGACCAAGGACGAAGTAGTGTCAGCAACATCAAAGCTTTTGTCAATCTCTTACCGGAAGACTATGCTAAGACACCAACACAAGTTTATAACGATTTTAGACAAATTAAAAAAAATTATCCAAACACACCTTTTTCAGATTTTTATGATCCTTCTGCTTTAAAAACTTCTGGATTGGAATATCAATTGTTGATAGCAAATAGAGAAAGACCAGACACACCTATTACTAAAGCTGACCTCTTATCCTTAACAGAATCAGGTGGAGCTCTAGACCCTAACGTTATCAAAACAAGATACAATCGTGGATCAGATAGAGGAGTATCCGAGATATCGCAAGTTCAGAAAAAAGTTACTGAAGCATTAGAACAATTAGGGGGTTATTCAAACAGTCGTTATGTGGGTAAATATTTTCCTGAGCTACAAAAATATCTTTTAGATGTTAGTGATGCGTTGGTCGTGGAAAGAGACAGACTTCGTGCTGGTGATCGTGAAGATTTTACACCGCAAGAGATTGAACAATATGGTGCAGCTCTATCAGCAGAATTTGGAAATAGGTTAGATCAAGTTGTAAATCAGTTAAGAGAAGAACGTCCCTTAGGAGCAGACCCAGAAAACTATCTTAATGTTATTAACGAAATAGCTTCAAATATGAATGCTAATGTTAAAGATGCTTTAGTTCCACCTAGTCAGGGTATTCTACCAACAGGAGAAAGAACACCCACTTATGAAAACATGTCTGTAATGGGAACAAAGAACTACGATGTTCAAGCAGTCACTGTTGCACCAAGAGAATCTCTTGGAGAAAACTTAGCTTCCGGGACTCATTACTCAGGTGATTTGAAAGGCGCAAATAGAACAGACGCTTTTCATTATCGCACAGGAATGATTGAAGGTGACAACGGTCCTGTTAACTATTTGATTGAAGTGCAGTCTGATCACGAAGAGCGAATAAGAAAATCAAACACCTCTTATGATCCGAGCTTAGGAATAAAGTTGGAGGAGCTGACAAATAAAAATTTGGAATACGCTGAGAACAAATTACCTGCTATAGAAAATTTTTATAAAATTAACGAGGGAGAAAAAGAAATCTTAGATAAAATAATGGAAATGACACGTTATGATGCTGATATGGGAAGAGGAAGAGTTTATGCTCTTCAGAATAAAGAGAACCCTTCCGATGTTCTTGTTAGAACTCCTGAGGGAAATTTTGCAAACGAAAACGGAGAAGTAACTGCTGAAGAGGACATATCTTTTAATAATTATAAAGTATTTAAAAATGATAGAAATATGGAATTTATTCCTGCAGGTAGTCCTGTAATGAAAACTTTGATCAAAGCTTACATCGGTGGACCAGCAGTAATGACTGATAATATTCCAGCAGCTAACGTTGAAAGTTATTTAGAAAGAAATACTAGAGCAGATGAAATATTAAAGTTTTTAAAAAAACAAAATGAGTTTAGAGAAGATTTATTTAAACAAGATAGAATTCAAAGAGAGAATTCAGAAAACGCTCTTAGTAAAACTGTTCCTTATTCTACATCTCCTCAAGCGTATGCTGAAAAAGCTATTTATGAGTTTATTCAAGATTCTATCAAACAAGGTGTTGATCAAGTAGCCTGGGTTCCAGGAGAGGTTAGTATACAAATTCAGTTTGACAGAAACAACCCTAGATCAGGTTATGTCGATCACGATACTGCGTTATCTACTCACCACAATGAAAAACAATCGCAAGGTATGTTTGATTTCTACGGTAGTTCAAAACAACCGACAGACAACCACATGTATAGAGCTGCAGAAAAAGTAGTTGATAAAATAGATAAGATTGGAACTAGACTTTATGGAGATAGTTTTGTTGCTCCAAAAGTTTATGAACAAGGAGCTAAAAATGAAGAGGGTAGATTTATTTCACCTGTGGATGTAAGTTATTGGAGTGGTAAATCTAATATTGATGGTAAAGCAAATCCAGGTGTTGAAGAAGGTTGGGGCTTTATTGACTTAAAACCAATGCTTGAATCTATTAGAGAAGAAGATAAACAAGAAGTTGTTCAAGAAATATTAGGCAATTATGTTGAACGTAAAAGAGGTGGACAAATAGAAAGTCCTAGTTTACTTTCGTTAAATGAGGTCATAAATGGTAGATAATATAGATAAAGCAATTAACCCTGCTGAAATTATTCAAATAGAAAAAGTAGGACAAGAAATTACGTTAGATGGCGAACAGCCAGAAGGAAAGTTTTTAGAGGAAGATGATGGTTCTGTTGTCATTAATCCTGAAGAAGAACAACAAGATGGAGTTCCTTTTGGAGCTAACTTAGCAGAGTTTTTAGAAGACGAAGATTTAGATGAATTATCTAACGAACTACAAAGCGGTTATACCTCTGATAAAAGTTCAAGAGAAGAATGGGAACAAGGTTATACAAAAGGTTTAGATCTTTTAGGATTTAAATATGAAGAAAGAACAAGACCCTTTGATGGTGCCAGTGGTGTTTATCATCCCTTACTTTCAGAATCCGTTGTTCAGTTTCAAGCACAATCTTATAAAGAATTGTTACCAGCAGGTGGTCCTGTCCGCACGCAAATAATTGGAGCATCAACTCCAGAGGTTGAGTCACAATCAGAACGTGTAAAAGAGTTTATGAACTATTACATCACTGATGTAATGGAAGAGTATGATCCTGAGATGGATCAATTGTTGTTTCACTTACCCCTAGCTGGAAGTGCTTTTAAGAAAATTTATTATGATGGTGGTATGGGAAGAGCTGTGTCTAAATTTATTGCAGCAGAAGATTTAGTCGTTCCTTATATGACCTCAGACCTGGTATCTGCAGAGCGTGTAACTCACATTGTAAAGATGACAGAAAATGAAATCAAAAAACAACAAGTGTCAGGTTTTTATCGTGATGTAAAAATTAATCCATATGACGTGGATGATGATATTCAAGAAAAATATGATCAACTAGAAGGTACAAAAAGAGAAGATACATATCAAGATTACACTTTGTTAGAGATGCATGTGCTGTTAGACTTAAAAGGTTTTGAAGAAGAGTCAGGAATTAAAGTACCTTATATTGTCACTATTGATGAGGGTTCAGGTAAAGTTTTATCAATATATAGAAACTTTAGTAAAGCTGATCCACTCAGAAAAAAAATTCAATATTTCGTTCATTACAAATTCTTACCCGGTCTTGGTTTTTACGGCTTTGGCCTTATTCATATGTTGGGTGGTCTTACTAGAACTGCAACTGCTGCTCTTCGTCAATTGCTTGATGCAGGAACATTGTCAAATCTACCTGCTGGGTTCAAGTCTCGTGGTTTTAGAATTAGAGACGACGATCAACCAATCCAACCAGGAGAATTTAGAGATGTTGATGCGCCTAACGGAGTATTAAGAGATTCACTACTACCTTTACCATACAAAGAGCCGTCTGCTACGTTATTTAGTTTATTAGGATTTTGTGTAGATGCGGGTAGACGGTTCGCCTCAATAGCTGATATGAAATTAGCAGAGGGTGGAACTTCTGAAATGCCTGTTGGCACAACTATGGCTTTACTCGAAAGAGGAACCAAAGTGATGTCAGCTATTCACAAAAGATTACATTACGCTCAAAAGATAGAGTTTAAATTATTAGCAAAAGTATTTTCTACTTATCTACCACCGACGTATCCTTATCAGGTAGCGGGAGGAAACTCTTTTGTCAAAGCACAAGACTTTGATCAACGAGTAGATGTATTACCTCAGTCTGATCCCAATGTATTTTCAATTTCTCAAAGAGTTACAATGGCTCAAATGCAATTACAGTTAGCACAAACTAATCCACAAATGCATAATCTGTATGAAGCATATAGAAGAATGTACGAAGCTTTAGGTATTCAGAATATAGAAAATTTATTACCTCCTCCTCAGCAACCAGCACCTATGGATCCAGGTATAGAAAATGCACAAGCATTAAAAGGCGCACAGTTACAAGCCTTTATTCAACAGAATCATGATGCACACATTGAAGCTCATAGATCTTTTATGTCTTCACAATTAGTTAAGTCACAAGTTGCAATACTTGCTATCTTACAAGGTCATGTTTCTGAGCATGTGTCCCTGGCTGCAAGAGCACAAATACAAGCTGTTGTACAACAGCAGTTAATGCAGATCGCACAACAAATGGGTGGACAAGTTCCTCCACAAATCATGCAACAAATTCAAGAAGAAGCGGAAAATCAAATTTCACAGATCATCGCTGTTGTTACAAACAAAATGGTACAGGAAGAGCAACAAGGTTTGATGCAACAGGGCCAAGATCCGATAGTCGAGCTTAAAAACAAAGAGTTAGAGCTTCGCGGTGCTGAGATTCAACGTAAAGCACAAGAGTCCATGATGCAATTTCAGATGGATCAACAAAAATTAGATCAAGATAGAGACTTAGCAGAGAAAAAGTTGCAAACTCAGGAAGATTTGACAGAATATAGACAGGAAATGGCTATCAAAAGAGATCAATTAAAAAGGGCAGGTAACTAATGTCTACCAAAAGTCTTTCAAGACAACAAATTCAACAGTTGCAACAACTTGTGAAGCAACAAAGTCGTAAAAAAAGGCTTACACCTACGAATTATTTGAATTCACTTATGAAAAATGTAGTTCAAACGAGGGCAAAAGGTGGAAAAATGTCCGTTGACGAGGCATTTAAAGAAGTAAAAAAGAATCCACCTAAAGTTTTGAAGAAAACGGCAAAAAAACATGGCAAAAAAAGAGCAGAAAAACAAAAAATCGCAATCGCCCTCTCAAAAGCAGGAAAATCTCGTACCAAAAGGACTTAAGTACAGTCTTGCGAACATAACTCCTGAGCAATTAGAGGACCTTCAAGTCGTTATTCGCGATCAAACAGCAAATAGTCTTTCATATATAACAGAACAGTATGATCCCTTGATTGTGGCAAGTGCTTATCTCTCTGTTGTAAGACAAATCTACATGCTGTACCTAGACAAAGAGGAAGCAGAGACTTTATTCGAATGGGCAAAGATAAATATGGATCCAAAAGCAAAAAGTGCTTTCTTGCATTAGAAACAAAATAGTGTAATTTTTCAATATGGCAGAAGAACCAAAAAAACTAGGAGCAACAGTCAGACCGTTGATTGAATCTATCTTAAAGAAATCATTAGATAACAAAACTCTTTCACAAAAAGGTTACGAGGATGCTATTCGTAAGCTTGACTTGGTGGATAACAAGAAAAAAGGTGGTCAGGCAAAAAAGAAGAAAAAGAAAAGTTTCCCAGATATGGACGGCGATGGTAAAATCACCAAGAAGGACATTCTCATTGGTCGTGGTGTCATTAAAAAAGCTAAAATGGGTATGCAAATGAAAGGCACTAGCCCACTATTAAAAAAGAGGAAGTAATGGCAGTACAACAATTAGCAAAAGACCAGGCAAAAAGAGAAAATCAAAAGCAAAAAAAATTAGATGATAAATTTGCAAAAGATGAAGCACAAAATTTAAAAGATATTGAAGATACTATGAGACTTATGGAAGAACGACGCCAGAGGCTTCCTGAAGGACGTATTGTTGAAATGAAACGTGGAGGTCAAGTAAAATGCGGCGTTCAAATGAAGGGTACGAGCCCACTAATTAAAAAAAGGAAAGGGAAAAAGTAATGGACAAAGCTACAGATAATAGTACCGTGATTGACGGTAAAAAAGTTCCTTACAAACTTCCTGCAACAGATCCTGCTAAGTCTAAAACTCAGGGTCAAAAAGCAGTGCAAGTGAAGAAGGTACCATTCAAAGGAGTATTCTAATGGATATGATTAAAAAACTTTGGAATGACCATCCAAAAAAGAAATGGTTAATCGTAGGTCTCGTAATAGGTTGGGCAGCCGCTCAATTTATCTAATCAATGTTATCAAAATTATTAGGCGGATCTTTAGTAGACACTGTTGGTAAAGTTATCGACAGTGTCCACACCTCAGAAGAAGAGAAGCTTGCCGCAAGAAATAAGCTCAAAGAACTAGAGAACGAAATTAACTCCAAGCAAATGGATATTAACTTAGCTGATGCTAAGTCTACTGCTACAGGTCTTGGTGGTTTGATGCAGCGGTCGTGGCGCCCCCTTATTGGGATGTC
>WLWH01002533.1_pt1 | contig 10129 bp, 10 predicted proteins | sample 6712741 | NCBI WGS metagenome assembly WLWH01 (sample SAMN12718694, study PRJNA515312) | sponge metagenome | isolation source: marine sponge | host: Mycale hentscheli | place: New Zealand: South Island, Marlborough, Capsize Point | collected 2003-05-01 | reverse complement strand
TATATATGATAAAAGATAAAACATTTAGAATAACATTCACAAAAGCCAATGGCGAGGAAGTAACTAGATTTGGTAAGTTTGATGACAAGTGCAGATATTGGACTAGTAAAGTTGGAACTGCATTAATCACTTATTTTGATTTAGATAAAAAAGGATATAGAACTGCAAGTGGCAGTTGGAAAGTGAGGTATTAATGGAGTGGTTTGTATTAGGAATGGTTTTTAGTTTAATAGCTTTAAGAATATGGAGTGATATATAATGGCACAACAAAACGAAGAACATTTAGAAGTGATAAGTAGAAACAAGGCGAAAGCCTACGAAGAACAAAAATCCATGCGACAGGAATTAATTGATTGGATTAATAGTTGTAGTGCAATGCACATGCAAGAACTTCATTCAGAGATGAGAAGAATGAAAAGGGGGTGGGAATAATGCCAAATAAACATTTTTGCCAAGGACCACATTGTCATGAACAAGTTACAACAGATAGATTTTTAAAATCGCGTGGAGTAATTCGTGGACGATATGCATATGCAACACAAGACAGAACACCTAATCAATGGGGTTGGACTCCAAATGGTTCTGATGTTTATTTTTGTAGTCAAGCATGCAAGTTTGATTGGTTATCATTGAATATGGAAAACATTGAACATGGTCGACCGATTGAGTTTATCAGACACAGACGAGAGAGCCAAGGTTATGCCAAGGTTAAGAATGATGAGTCAAGGTGGGGACCAGAATATAATATTGTAAGGGTTGACAATGGACAAATTGTAGAATAGGATAATCCTATTAACAGAAAGGAATATTATGAATAAAACAATTAAAAAAGAGTTCTTGCCAGGTGGAGCGAGAAGACAGGAACTATTAGACCAGGTGCCAGACTATTTAAAAACACCTGGACTACAAGCAAACAAACATATGTTCTGTATTGATATACTCAAGATGACAGAGACTGAATATCTTGAGGCATTAAACAAAGCAACTAACGGTGGAGTAGTGGAGGCAGCATGGAACTAAAACACACTACAACTGCACCAGAGTTTAAGATCATCGAAGATAACAAAGATGAGCCGGCATTAAAACCGGCTCAAGAGTTTGTAGGTGGTAATGTAGAATGTATTACATTTCCAAACGGTGATGTATTAATAGTAAATGAGGAAGGTAAGTTGATGGGTCTACCATTAAATCCAGAAGGTACAGCGTTATGGCGTATGACATTTACTAAAGAAGAGTATGCATTTGGATATGATGACTGGGTATCTGGTCCTGCTATCCTTATAAAAAAGAAAGCCCTTAAACGTTGGGCATAGTTTCTGTTAGACTAGTAGCGTGGTACCAATAGAGGTACCACGCCAATCTTAAAAATCCAAAACTTTTAATTAATTAAATATATATGTATAGAAAAGGGGTCCCAGACTATACCCTTTATGCTTTGATTTATAGATTTATAGGGTATAAATACTTATAAGGTTCCAAAATTAAACCTAAAAAAATTTTGCAAAAAAATTTTCGAAATGGAAGTAGATTTAGATAAGATAAAAAAATTGCCACCTGATGTCAGGAAAGAGTTCATGAGAACTTTTGTAAAGTATTCTGACAAAAAGAAAGAACATAAAATCAAAAATGACTTTATGACTTTTGTAAAACATGTTTGGCCAGAATTTGTTGAAGGTGGACATCACAAAAAAATTGCAGAAAAATTTAACCGTATCGCACGTGGAGAATTAAAACGTGTTATTATTAACATGCCACCAAGACATACTAAGTCAGAGTTCTCTAGCTTCTTGCTGCCCGCTTGGATGATCGGGCGTAATCCTAAATTAAAAATTATTCAATCAACTCACACAACAGAACTCGCAGTTAGATTCGGGCGTAAAGCAAAAACGTTAATGGACTCAGAAGAATACAAACAAGTATTTGACACTCGTTTGAGAGAAGATAGTCAGGCAGCGGGTAAATGGGAAACCCAACAAGGTGGTGAATATTTTGCAGCAGGAGTTGGTTCAGCTATTACTGGAAGGGGTGCAGATTTATTAATTATTGATGACCCACACTCGGAGCAAGATGCTCTAAACATAGATGCATTGGAACGAGCTTATGAATGGTATACATCAGGTCCACGTCAGCGTTTGCAACCGGGTGGTACAATTATTTTGGTTATGACAAGATGGAATACAAAAGATCTAACCGGTAAATTATTAAATGCACAAAAAGAACCAAAGTCTGATCAATGGGAGATTATAGAGTTTCCTGCTATCATGCCTTCAGGTGAACCAGTATGGCCAGAGTTTTGGAAGCTCGATGAATTAGAAGGAGTTAAAGCTTCACTATCTTTACCTAAATGGAATGCGCAGTGGATGCAAAATCCAACTTCAGAAGAAGGAGCTTTGATTAAAAGAGAATGGTGGCAGAAGTGGGAATCTGATTCATTACCTCACTTGCATCATGTTATACAATCTTATGATACAGCGTTTATGAAAAAGCAAACAGCGGATTACTCTGCTATTACTACTTGGGGAGTCTTTTATAAAAACGAAGATAGTGGTCCACAGTTGATATTATTAGATGCTTTAAAAGAACGTTTGGAGTTTCCAGAGCTAAGACGGGTTGCAATGGATCAGTATAAATATTGGAACCCTGAAACAGTTATTGTTGAATCTAAGGCATCTGGTCTACCTCTAACTTATGAGTTGCGAAAAATGGGGATACCTGTTATAAATTTTACTCCCTCAAAAGGTAACGATAAACATACGAGGGTAAACAGCGTTGCACCTCTATTTGAGAGTGGATGCATATGGGCGCCCACAAATGAAGCCTTCGCTGAGGAAGTCATTGAGGAATGTGCAGCTTTTCCTTATGGTGACCACGACGATTTAGTCGATAGTATGACACAAGCTGTAATGAGATTTAGACAAGGCGGGTTTTTGGAACACCCTGAAGATTATTTGGATGAGCCATTGCCTGAACCTAAAAGGACATATTATTAATGGGACCAATATTTAAATTTTTAAATTCTTTAAGATCACTTGCTAAAACCAAGAACATGACCATTAAAGATGCCTATAAATTTGCTGAACAAGAGTTTGGTGAAGTTAGTGATTTATTAAAATTACAGATCAATAAAATATTTAAAGATGTCGAAGCACCAAGTATTAAAAAACCATCTAAACCAGAAGGTAAAGTTATTGAAGCAGTATTCGAACCTGGCGTAGATAAAAAAGGTAAAAGAGTTGAAGAGTCTGAAAGTCAGTTAATGAAAAGACTTGAAGAAGGAATTAAGAGTTTAAAATCTACTCAAAATATATCAACAGGACTTACAAGAACATTAGCTAGAGAAATTTTAATGAAAAGAGGAATTGACCTTGGTAAGGGTATGGATCCAATAGAAGTATTTAGAAGTAAATTTGGAGAAGAAATTTTAGGAGACGTTGCAAACCTTGCAGATGAATTAGTTGAAATGGAAGCAATCGGTAAGACTCCTAAAAAATTAGAAGAGATTTTAGAACAAGAAGGACTTCTTGATGTTAAGATGCCTAAAGAACCTCCACGAGGATATAGCGACGAGGAGCTAGCGGCTATTCAAAAAGAAATAGATCAAGAAGATGTTTTATTAAAATTTGATCCAGAAGATAGAGAACCCAATGCAACAGGTGGACGTGTTGGTTTTGCTGCGGGTGGTATCAAAGCTTTAATGAAAATGGTAAATAAAAAATTTGGTAAAGGCACTATGAAAACTGCAGATGAAATGGAAAGACCTAAAGCTGCAAAAGAAAAAGAAATGTTTGAAAAGTTTGAATCTAGAAATCCTGATCGAAAAAGAAAATTAACGGATGATGAGATTAAAGAATATGAAGAAGAGTTAGGAGATAGTGAAACTTGGATGATGGAAGGAACTGTTGAAGAAGCAGAAGAAGCTTTAAGAAGACAAAAAGAATATCAACAAGATATGTTTACACAATACAAAGCGGGTAAATTAAATCCACAACCAGGAGAAAAAGGTAGAAAAGAATTTTTAGAGAGTAAACTTGAAGAAATGGAAATGTCTGGTGATAAAAAATTAATGACAGTTGATGAGATTGAAGAATTATCAAATATGGATCTTGAAGCTGAAATGAATGTAGCAAAATCTTTAGCTCCTAAAATGGTAGAGCGATTAGAATTAAAACAAAAGTACCCTGGTATTACAGATGAATTAATAGATAGAATTTTAATTGATGACAACATGCAAAGAAAAGCAGAAGTCTTGGCTACATTAGATGAAGCATTTAAGATGATGGAAAAAGGAATGGGACCAGATGAAGTTTTAAGTACAATTAAAAATGTAACTAGAACCAAACAAGCTGGAGGCGGCTTAGCATATTTAATGGGTCTGTAATGGATAGAGTTAGTGGAGGGGGAGGAAAAGCTTATTTAGAAAAAGAAAATAAGTTAATTAATTTTTTAAGAAAAAAATTAAATAGAGGTGAAACTAATATAAAAAAAGACCTATCTGGTTTTGTAAAAGAATCTAAATTAGATTTTAACAACACTCAGTTTGTTAGAGTTCTTAAAAGAAATTTTCCTAATACGTTTGTTTACAAAGGAATGCAGTACGAAGACTTACCACAGTCTATAAAAGATAAAATAATAGATCTTTCTAAAACAAAACCTACAGCAGAAATAGCTAAAGAATTAAAATCAGAACTTCCTGCTTTTTCAGATAATACTACAGCGTCTAGATCCATAAAAAATTTTTTAGTCAAACAAGAAGTCACCCCTGTAGAACAAGTAGGTGGTTCTAGTATGCCAATGAATGAAAGATTAGCTAAAGAAAAGATAATAACTAATTATATAAAAAAGAATCCTGATGTAATCACTGCCAATGCAATGGCTAAAAATATAAATCTATTAAATCCAGGTTTAAATATGTCAGATAGTTTTGTTGAAACTACTATTAAGAGATTAAATTTAGATGATTTAATTACAACAAGACACGCTGAAATATTTCCACAAGTTCAACAATTAGATAGAATTTTGAAAAAAAATAAAAAGTTATTATTGTCTGATCTATCTTCAGAAAGTAAAAAAAATACAATTTTAGAAATTTATGCAAAAGAAACAAATCAAAATTTAGATGATGCTGCTGCAAATTTAAAATCAAGACTATCTAAACTAGGTAGAATATATGCTGGAGAAGAACAAAGATACGAGAAAAAATTATATAATAAAATAAAAGCCCCTGCAAATTATATGGATTCTTATTTGCATCAAAACATTGTTGGTATCACAAATAGATCTGGAAAAATTAGTAATTACGAAATGGGAAAACTTTTAGGTCTTCCTAAAAAACAATTAGATTTAATTCAAGGAACTGCCAACATGATGAATGCTTTTGATTTTAAAGTAGCAGGTGACCATACGGATATTAAAGCTTTGATGAAAAGAAATAACTTTCGTAATTATAAAAAGAATTTTACTAGAATCGAATATATTAAAGATAACTTAAATGAATATAAAAGAAATTATGATCGTAAAATATTATCATTATCAAAACAAGCTGAAGTAGCAACTCCTACTATTCAACAAGAATTATTAAAACAACAAAAAGCATTACAAGATGATTTTGCTAATAAAACTGGATATAGAATAGGTGGATTTGGTATTGAAAAAGGAAGGGTTACAATTAATCCTCAGACTTTAAGGCTACCTGATTTAAAAAATCCATACAATGATACTCTTCAACAAGCGATGAAAAATTTTAATACAACAGGTCTTCCTGGTAGAAAAGGAACTACCTTTAATCAAATTGATCAAAGATTGATAAATGCTACTCCACAAGAGAGAATAGAAATATTTGAAGAAATATCTGGAACCGATAAAGCTAAAAAAAGTAAATACCTAAAAGCTTTACAAAAAGTACCAAAGATAGGTAAACTTGCTACAGCTGTTATTGGTGGAACTGCAGGCGCTGTTGGTATTTCTGCTTTAGCAACCGCAGAAGAACAAGAACAAAAATATACACCCCCAGAAGATATAGAATTTGGAGATCCAGAAACTTGGGATAAAAAAGTTTTAGATTTTGTAGCAGAATATCCAATTGAATCTGCAACCGCTGCAGGAGCTACTGCATTAGGTGGAACTCTTGCAACAAAAACAGGAAGAAAAGTTTTAAGTAAAATTGGTCAAGCTGCATTATCAACACCAGCAGGAATGGTTGGATTAAATTTAGCTGTAGGCATTGATCCAAAAGAAACTTTCGATAGAACTTTATTAGAGGCAGAATTAGCAGCAACTCCTGGATTGGTTAAAGGTGCAGAAGCAATAACTAAAAATCCATTACTAAGAAAAGCATTAACTTTAGGAATAGGACCAAGATTAGCTGCAGGTCTTTCAGGTGTAGGTATAGCTGCATTAGCGGGTGAAGGTTTGTATGAACTAGGTAAACGTGGAGCTGCTGAATATGAAAAATTACAAGCAATGACTCCAGAAGAAAAACAAGCATACTTAGCTGAACAAGTTGATCCATTAATGGATGAAGGTGGCATGGTAGATATTAGTCGAGAAGGTTTTAAAGATGGAAGTAAACCACCTAAAATGGATAGAAGAAAGTTTATGAAAATTATGGGTGGTATTGCATCGTTACCAGTTTTAGGTAAGTTTGTAAAAATAGCTAAACCTTTAACACCAGCTGTTTCAAAAGCTGTTGATGGTATGCCTACTTTTATATTTGATCTTATTGCTAAAGTTAAATCAAAAGCTGAAGCAACAGGAATGAAATATTTTACTGGTAATAGAGCAGATGAATTTGAAGATGTTTATCAAGCAGATAATTTTGTGGTTACAGAAAAAGGTAACAAAATAACACTTAGAGAAGTAGATCAAGATGGTGATATGCTTTATAAAGAAAATCAAATAGAAATAGAAGTAGACCCTGAAACTGGCGGAGTGACTTATAATGAAGCAAGTGCAAGACCTGATATGGAGGGTAAACTTAAAGATGTAGAAGAATACATTGACGAAGATGATTTAGAAAATATGAGAAAATACACATACGATGAATAGACTAGGAAAAAAGAGTGGTCCACCACCAAAATCAGGTCCACAACCACAAGGCTTGAATATTTCTTATAATACTGTTAGAACAGTCAAACAATCTGGAGAAAAAATAAATGGCAGATATAGACAAAGCTCTTCCAAACGTAGAGCAAGAAATTAATGTACCTTCTGATGTTGAAATTGCAGAGGCTGAAGCAGCTGAGCAACAAGAATTAGAAGAACAGGGAAACCCTGTAGAGATTACAGAAAACGAAGATGGATCAGTTGATATAAACTATGATCCTGCAATTGCTTCTGTTGCAAATACAGAAAATCACTATGCCAATTTAGCAGATCATTTACCTGATGATATATTAGGTAGATTAAGTTCTAACTTATTTCAAAATTATCAAGATTATAAAAATTCTAGAAAAGAATGGGAAAACTCTTACAAAACAGGTTTAGATCTGTTAGGATTTAAATATGAAAACAGGACGGAACCATTCTCGGGTGCTTCGGGTGCCACTCATCCGGTGCTTGCTGAAGCTGTTACTCAGTTTCAAGCGTTGGCATATAAAGAGTTACTCCCAGCTGATGGACCAGTCCGAACACAAATAATTGGAATTCCAACACCAGAAAAAACTCAACAATCAAATCGTGTAAAAGATTTCATGAACTTTCAGTTGATGGATCAAATGAAAGAATACGAACCTGAGTTTGATCAAATGTTATTTTATTTACCTCTTGCAGGTTCATCATTTAAAAAAGTTTATTATGATGAAGTTTTACAAAGAGCGGTATCAAAATTTGTACCGGCAGATGATTTAATTGTTCCGTACACAGCTACCTCATTAGACGATGCGGAAGCAATTATTCATCGAATAAAAATTTCAGAAAACGAATTAAGAAAACAACAAGTTGCAGGTTTCTATAGAGATATAGATTTAAAACCAGGTCAATTAAATGAAGATGAATTACAACAAAAAGAAAATGAGCTTGAAGGTAGAACTAGAAGCAAAGAAGAAGATGTATTTAATTTATTAGAGTGTCATGTTAATTTAGACTTAGAAGGTTTTGAGGATATTAATCCTGAAGATGGTGAGCCTACTGGAATTAAACTTCCATACATTGTAACTATAGAAGAGAACTCTAGAGAAATTTTATCTATTAAAAGAAACTATGAAGTGGATGATCCACAAAAATCAAAAGTACAATACTTTGTACATTTCAAATTTTTACCAGGGCTAGGTTTTTATGGTTTTGGTTTAATACACATGATTGGCGGTTTATCTAGAACTGCAACAAGTGCTTTAAGACAACTGTTAGATGCAGGAACATTATCAAACCTACCTGCTGGATTTAAACAACGAGGAATAAGAATTAGAGATGATGCACAAGCAATACAACCTGGTGAATTTAGAGATGTAGATGCTCCAGGAGGAAACATTAGAGATTCATTTATGATGTTACCTTTCAAAGAACCAAGTGCAACACTTCTTCAACTTATGGGAGTCGTGGTAAATGCAGGGCAAAGATTCGCTTCCATAGCGGACCTGCAAGTAGGTGACGGGAATCAACAAGCAGCTGTGGGCACGACTGTAGCATTGCTTGAAAGAGGAAGCAGAACAATGTCTGCTATTCATAAAAGAATTTATGCAGCTCTTAAAAATGAATTTAAATTATTGGCAAGAGTTTTTAAACTTTATCTACCTGCAGAATACCCCTATGATGTAGTTGGTGGTCAAAGAATGATTAAACAGCAAGACTTTGATGACCGTGTAGATATCTTGCCAGTTGCAGACCCTAATATTTTCTCACAAACACAGCGTATTTCCCTTGCGCAAACAGAGCTGCAGCTGGCAACTTCTAATCCAGGAATACACAATCAGTATGCAGTTTACAGAAATATGTATGAAGCATTAGGTGTAAAAGATATTGATAAAATTTTAATTCGACCACAACCCCCACAACCAAAGGACCCTGCGTTAGAACATATCGATGCTCTCGCAGGGAAACCGTTCCAAGCGTTTCCAGGTCAAGATCATAGAGCACATATGACTGCTCACTTAAATTTTATGGCAACTAACATTGCAAGAAACAACCCAGTTGTTATGGCAAGTTTAGAGAAAAATATTTTTGAACATATTTCTTTGATGGCACAAGAACAAGTTGAAGTAGAGTTTAGAAATGAGTTACAACAACTACAACAAATGCAAATGGCTATGCAACAGAACCCACAAATGGCTCAACAAATGCAAATGCAGGTTAGAATGTTAACTGAAAAAATAGAATCTAGAAAAGCAGTACTTATTGCAGAGATGATGGAAGAATTTATGAAGGAAGAAAAAGAAATTACTTCACAATTTGATAATGATCCTATTGCAAAACTACGAGCAAGAGAATTAGACCTTAGAGCACAAGAAAATTATCGTAAAGAACAAGAAGCTAAGGAAAGAATTAACCTTGATAAGATGAAATCTATGATGAATCAGATGAATCAAGAAGAAAAACTAGAACAAAACGAAGATTTAGCACATTTAAGAGCTGATACATCGTTAACAAAAACAGTTTTACAACACGAATTAAAAAATAAGGACAAAATTTAGGTAAATTATGTGGTTTAGTGCATTAAATTTAGCAGTAAAAGCTGGTTCACACATCTTTAAGAAGCGTCAAGAGACAAAAATGCTTATGGCGGACGCTCAAATGGAACATGCAAGAAAAATGGCTCGAGGAGAAGAGGCTTACCAAGGCAAATTGCTAGAAGCAAGGCAATCGGACTGGAAGGACGAGGCGGTTCTCATAATATTGTCGACTCCCGTGCTAATTTTGGCGTGGGCAGTGGTATCAGACGATCCAACAGCGATGGATAAGGTAAAATTGTTCTTCGAAATGTTCTCGCAGCTCCCGTCATGGTTCACTAATTTATGGATACTTGTAGTCGCGAGCATTTATGGTATAAAGGGTACACAAATTTTCCGAAATGGAAAAAAATAAGGAGGAAACACATGGCAAACAAACGATTCAATAAACAAGTGCCTGGTTTTGGATTTATAAAAGGCAAACCTGAAAAAGGAACCGAAGCTGTAAAAGGTAACGTGTCTCCTCAGGA
>WLWH01002531.1_pt1 | contig 10145 bp, 13 predicted proteins | sample 6712741 | NCBI WGS metagenome assembly WLWH01 (sample SAMN12718694, study PRJNA515312) | sponge metagenome | isolation source: marine sponge | host: Mycale hentscheli | place: New Zealand: South Island, Marlborough, Capsize Point | collected 2003-05-01 | reverse complement strand
CATCTGCCTCACTAAACATCGTATTTCCTGTATTCTCGGTTTACGCCTCTATAAAATATCGCCCTGCGTTCTAGCTCCCGTAAGTCCATTACAAACGGATCTGTGCCTTTCGCTTCTTGCCGTGTCAGGCAGTGACCACATTTGCACATGATCATGCACTCTGCGTCAACATCAACCTCGATACACTCTTCTCCGTCAATGACAAGTCTGGTCACCCACGCATCAATTGTGACAAATTTCTTGTCTACTTCCATTTGGAGCAGTTTCGCACCAGCATAGGTCGGCTCTTCTCGGAAGTGGTGGAAAGCGTTCCTAAGCCTCCTTCCAAGGTAGCGGTGCATTTTGAGATGCTTTCCTTCATCGACGAAGTCTTTGAAACCATCAACAAATTTGAAGGCATCGCTGAAACCTATATCATAAGTTTCTCGGGTGTAGACATTGCAACCAACCTTAAAGGGTGGGCAAATTTGCTGGTTTTCAACTTTCATGCGACAATCCATTTTGCGCAAAGGAAAAACAATGTTTGAGCAACGCATCCTTACAATCAGCATAGACGCTGAACTGAAAAACCAAAATAGCGGTCAAACAAGGCACTGGTCAACAGCACATCGCGAAAAAAAAACCATGACCACTGCTTTGCTGGGCGGCAGAATTCTATATCCAGGTGACGGCAATCTCAAGTTTGGCGTGTTTTGCAAGGAAATAATGCCCCATGCGTTTGACGCAAGAGTTGACATTACTGTCAAAAGGATACTTGGCAAGTCTCAACGACTTTTTGACCCAGACTCAATCTTGCGTGGCAATTGCAAGCAACTGATCGATTCCATTGTTGACTCTGGGATCTTGATAGATGACTCATCTAAGCATATCGGGAGAGTGCTTGGAATGCAGGACGCAAGCCAGCGTGATCGCGGCCCTGCTATTGAAATTACTTTCTGGGAATCTCCTGATGACAAGAGTACTAGTTGTTCCTGACCTTCATTCTCCAGCTATTCACCCACTTGCATTTGACTTTGTCAGGCAAATACAAGACGACTGGCAGACAGAACGTACTGTCTTTCTTGGTGACATTTTCGACTTGCATGCATGCAACTACCATGCAAAGGAACTTGGAACACCAAGAGCACTTGCAGAAGTAGAAGAAGCCCATGAGCAGATGCAACCGTTCTATGAACACTTTTCGACTGGCAAAGTGGACTTCTTGATCGGCAATCATGACGCACTTATATGCAGAAAAGCAGTTGACGCAGAGATCCCTGAAGAGTGGATCAAGCCTATTAAGGACATCTTTGGAATCCCTAAAAATTGGCGAGTCACTGAACGATACGGAACAGTGCTCTGCGATGGGGTTGCCTACAGGCACGGTGATGCCGGTGCAGGAGGGCAGACGCCTGCCATAGCTCAGGCAAAACAAGCAATGCGTTCAACGGTCATTGGACACTTTCACGCTGCGTTTGGAGTCCACTGGTACGCCTGTGACGCGATGCGTATCTTTGGTTGCAGTGCCGGTTCACTTTGCGACCCTAGTCACTTACAGCAGCGGTATGGCAGGCGATACGCAAAACGACCAATTCTAGGAATGGCAGTGGTGATCGATGGTACGCATTGCTTCTGTGAGGTGATGCCTGTAAAGAACAGAGGAGTTAAATAATGCAACCAGCAATGATTCTAGACGGATGCGACAGTGCAATTATCGGAACCAATGTTGACGGGACGCTAATTTACGACTATGAACTGCTAATTGACGTTTTTATTGACGACCATGACATGTCTCTTGATGAATCGAGAGACTGGGTCAGTTACAACATAATTGGGTTGCTTGGAAATGCTGGTTCACCCTCTATCAGAATGCCAGAGCGTTTATAGTGTAGGCAGTTTGTTCTCAGGCATAGGTGGCCTTGAACTTGGTTTAACAAGAACAGGGCGGTTTAGTCCTGCTTATTTTGTGGAGAAGGATGAATATGCACGCAAGGTACTTAGAAAGCACCACCCTGTCACGCCAATTGAGAAAGACGTTGTCAGGTTTCCCTACCGTCCGCTTAAAGACTGGCAGTGCGACATCCTCGCAGCGGGATTCCCTTGCCAAGACATCTCAACCAGTGGACCCAAAACAGGATTCTCAGGAAAAAAATCAAGCTTGTTCTTTGAGGTCATTCGCGTGGCTAGATCGATCAGGCCCAGAGGCATATTGCTGGAGAACGTGGCAACGATGCTTGATCGAGGAATGGACGAGGTACTCTGGTCGCTTTCCGAAATCGGGTACGATGCTGAATGGCACGTTGTATCATGCGAGTCCGTTGGTGGATCTCACAAGCGACCCAGAGTGTTTGTTCTGGCCTACCCCAGCGGCGCACGAAGCAAGGCTGGGATATCAGAGGAGACATCGCGGAGCAAAGGGTATACAGGAATCCCTTACGACTGTCGTAATCAATCGGCTGGGTGGACGGGGAGCAGTCACTGGGCAACTCAACCCGATGTGGGTCAGTTGGTTGATGGGTTTCGAGACAGAGCATGTCAACTTAGAGCGTTAGGCAACGCTGTTGTTCCTCAGTGCTCTGAAGTCATTGGGTATCGCCTTGCTCAGATACTTGACTCTCTGCATTCGTAATCGCCTTTTCAACAAGCAACTCTGCACCTGCCTTAAGTGCTGACTTTGGGAGCATTCTCAAAGGAGCGGGGAGAAGTGCTTTCTGCTGAACAAGCCTGTTAACGATCAGTAGCTTGTTCGCCTTGCACCATCCGATTCCATTGTCATCCATCTTGCGTTTCCAGTTGTTGCATCCACAACCTCTGGTTTGCCTAACAAGCCAGTCTGGTATTAACTTTCCTAGTTCTGTCCCTGCTCCACTCATCACGGCCCTTCCCCACTTGGATAACCACCTGACTCACCACCTGACTCACCACCTGACTCACCACCTGACTCACCGCTTCCAGGTTCGCACTGACAGGCCACGGTCTGGATTTGCTTCTCGTCCCATTGTCCAATTTGCGCTGCATCAGGATTGACTGGCACGATCCCTGCGCTGCCATAATCTTGCCGACAATCACCCGCTGGACCTCCACAAAGGATACTGGGAAGGTTGACGCCTGCAAAGACATTTTGACTCCAAGTCACGCTAACCTGATAGGTAGAGAATGGACAAGCTGCCGTACTCGGCTCGACGCACATTGTTCCGCTCACGCCCACAGAAAGGGTTGGACCATCAGAATTAAGTTCAGCCGTAAAGTTAGCACAGCAACCAGTTGTGCTTCCTAACTGAAAATTGCTCATGCCACCACCCCATGGAGTGTTGTTGTCGGCTGGGTCGGGGACGTTCTGCCATGTAAGGTTAAACCCGCTAAACTCAAACTGATCAGAGCATTCTTCGCAATCGGAGCACTCAGGACATTCTTCCCCCTCCAAGAAAACGCCGCCCAGTTCCGCACACTCCGACTGAGTGACTCCAGGTATTGGTCCGTCATCAGTGCAGCAGCATCCACAAGGTTCGCAACACACTTCGACGTTATTTGGAGCTTCCACTTCATACTTGCAAACCCAAGCACTTGCGCGGGTGACGGCAAGAAAGTCTTCATTGCAACCTTCAGAATCTTCAGGCCTGCTAACTGACGTTACGACCGGAATTTGCTGAAGTTCTGGGTTAATCTGATAGTCCTGCGTCATGGCTGGACAACTGTCGTTGTCACCAAAGACTCTCACATACTGTCTTGTTTTGTATTGAAGACCGCAGTCGCCAACGTAAGAAAGCAGCGGATCTGCTGCTCCTTTTTTCTTGCCAACTACTTCGTACTGAACAGCTTTTCCGTACATTGCGGATTCGGTTGAAAACACATAGTAGTTTTGACTGTTTGGATCCCAAAAGGCAAACCCTTTAGATCCGTTTTTTAAACAATCGATAGGCAAGCAGGGATGAGTGAGTATTCGATCACTAATGCCTGTCCCAGGGTTTTCGGGGTCCGCAAAATACTGCTCTGGACTTTCACCTTCAAAGTAATCTCCTGCTGCATGAATCCAGTCTTTCGTTGATTCCTGCCAATTTGCGCAGACCCATCTGGCTATTGGGTTTTGAACTTCAACTATATGCCACTCGCCTGTACGAGTCCCAAGGCCACTTACATACGGAACACATCGATTGTCAGCGTTTTCTAACCTAGATGGGTAAGAAACTCTTTCAATTATGGCCCAACCCTGACGGGCAGAGAATCTGCGAGAGTTGAGTGCATCGATCCTGTATTCCGTTTGCCCTCCCTCGGGGTCGGGTATGACGTCAAGTTCTTCAGGGAAATCTACATAAGGCCACTCGCTGGCAAACGACGAGTCGGGGAAAACCCGCAAGCTTTTAACCTCAAGTTCGTCTTGCCCTCTTGGCATTGCATTGTAACCGTCAATGGAAACTCTCATCCGGTTTACAGACTGAGTGCATTGCTCGACCTCCCACCTTGGATAACACTGACTTCCTGTGTCGCAGTCATCTTCGCAAATGAAATATTCGTCCGAAATGCTGTATGTCATCACGGCATACCCCACACTCCCCCCCGCATGCAGCATTTGGTAGGAGTCTGGGTTCTGACCGTGCTCCGGAGCGAATTCGTCAGCACCTACCGCATGGGCAAAAAGCTTCCTTGGGTCATGAACAAAAATCTGTTCGTTGTATTCAAGACCATCGTTGCCAAATTGATCCAAGACGTATGCAATGGCACGTCCAGTGTCATTGAAACTGGTCTTGAGGCGAAACCTAACCCGTTGCTGCTGGGGCCGATCTACTACAAAAAGAACGCCGCCGAATACTGCACAAAACGAAATTGTGTTTTTTGGAATCGGTTTAGGGAAAGTGTTGTAGACGTAGTACTCAGCATCACCGTAAGTGCCAAGATTAGCCGCCCCTTCTCCGGTCTGGACAACTTCTACATCCACAAGCTGAAAATCTTCTGGCAGTCCTTGCCTACCTCTTGGATACGGCTTGTAAATCTTGCACTTCTGCGGAGAAACCGATGCCTCCATCCTGACCTGACCACCATCGTCAAGCTCTGAAACCGCAGCGGGAATCTCCTCTGGGGAAATGAATGCATACAGTTCCATATCGGTGGCAACCTGCCTGCCTTGATTAAACTCACCAAGACCATGCTGCAACACATCGTCGGTTGGGTAACCGGCGATCAAGTCTTTTTTTGCAAAGTCGCTGAGTTGCCTCGTAACGTCTTTACGCGAAAATCCGTAGAGTGTCATTTACGTTATCTCAAGAAATTAAAGTTGATTTGTGGCTGAACTTTCAGAATGTCATACGGAGGCACTCCGTTTTGAGCACTCTGCGTAAAAGGCAACCCTCCTCGCGGAGATGGAGTGTCAGACCTCAGATAAAGTTGCTGATGCCCCCATGTCCCAAAGTTTGCTGAAGGTTTAAGTTCGCCCGATATGTTGAGGTATCGAGTGTCTGCCCTAACCCTCGGCTGATCCCAACCTGGATTAAGGCCGACAATTACTGAGGAATTGTTAAGTGATTTAAGGGTCCAGTCCCTGACATGTATTGTGTAGGTGACTCGCTGGCAAGCAGTCTGGGTTAGGACTCCAGCTATTAGTAGCGGAACTGTTGTGTCTTCGTAAGCAATGTCAGTAATCATTGCATGTCTTGCTGCCTTTGCGTTAAAACCTGACGCAGGTGCATCTTTAAAAACCTGCCATGTTCCATCGTTTAATCTGTAAATCCTGTCGAACAGAACCTCAGCATCAAACCCTAACTCGTACTGAGAAAATGTGATGACTTGATCAGGCACAACCTTCACCGGAGGGTTGCTATAAAGAGAACCCGTAGGCAAGACGCATGGAGAAGGTTGTGCTCCAACAGCAGCAGTAGACTCATCCTCAGTCCAAGCAGTAACCTCATGCTGCTGTGCTGCATAGGTGATGATTGGGTCAATGCCTTCAATTGCGTCTTCAGCGGTTGCCCCTGCCGGTGGAGCACTTCCTTGTTCCTTCCCTGTATTATCAGTAAACGTGCAGCTTACAGAAAACTCCAGACCGTTAGATGTGTTTCTGTTTACTCCAACCGAAGTGCATCGCCACCAGTAGTAGACATCGCCCTCTGGAGTCTCGTAGACAGTGTCTCCCGCCCTAGGAAGCGTGTTGTTGAAGTTAGCACCAGTCGCTGGTGCAGGAGCGTTACGCACCATGTCCTCGTCCACCGAAGAAGGCCCAAAACCTGGAATAGGAGTGGGGTTTTCATCGTCTGTGACATGAACCCTGTATGTAACCTGAATGGACTTACTAACAACCTCCTGCCCGTTCTTCTGAACAAGTGAGTAGGTTGCGTTGCCTGTTTTCTTGCGGCAAATTTCGTATGCGATAGTCATTAGTTAACGCCCTGCAACTTATTAAGCATTTCAGCATGATTGAGGTCGAGAATTTCAAGCATCTTTGAAATCAAAGTGTTTCTTTCTTCATCCATTGATTCTCTTTTTTTGTTGGCCTGTTCTTCCAGTTTCTTCGCCTCAAGCTCGCCTCGCCTTTGCTGAACAAACTTGTAATCGGTTCCCGCTGCGGTGAAGTCATCGCTGGGACCTCCCGCCTTTCTTGCTAGTTCAGCAAGCTTCTGGGCATCTTGAAACTCTTTTCTTGCATCCTCTTCTTTTCTTTTTCGGATGTCATCAATTGTTTTCTTCTTTGACTTGAACAGATTGTTCTCATGCTCGATGTCTCTCTTTCTTCTGTCTTTCAACTCCTGCTGCTGGTCTTGTTTTTCTTTTATTTTCTCAGCAAGCCTTAAGTTTTCTTTTGCATTGCGGATGCCAGTTTCACCTCCATGACGTATAGCCTTGTTAAGAACAGCCCTTGCTTCTGCTATACTTGTGTCTATTTCCTTTATGTTATTCAGTTCTCGCTGAACCTTTAAAAGCTTTGCGTCTTCATCAGCAAGTAACTCTATGCGTTTCTCTATCAACTTAGCAATCTTTTCATCAAAGCCAGCACGCTCTTGACTTGCTAAAATGCTTTCTTTTGTTATTCCGTTCTCTTCACCTTTTTCTTCACCAAAACCAAGAGCCTCTGCAAAATTCTCTCTCGTCCGCTTAAAAGCCCCCTCTTTAAAAACTTCTGGTGTAAACATAACCCCTATGTCTTGCACAAGCTCGGCCATGTCCTCGCCAGCTTTTTTCATTTGAACAACGGTATCGTCTGCCATCTCTTTTGTGCCTAGAATGAGATTGTTCACTCCCTTCATCATGTCAACCACAACCTCCTGCGCTGGCCCCCCCCCCTCGGCAAAAATCTCACTCATTATGCCTTTAAACTTTTCATACTGGGCGGCGACTGTGTTCATGGCCGCCTCCAGTCTTCCGGCATATCTTTCTGTTGCTGCTGCCATCGAGTCAGCAACCATGTCCGCACTAATAAGACCCAACTCCATCTCTTTACGCAGTTTCCCATAACTCTTGCCAGTCATCTCAACCATCTCACGTAGAGGGTTGAAACCTTGGTTGGTAAATTGACGCAACTCTTGTCCCTGCAACTTTCCTGCCGCAGTTACGTCTGCAAAAGCTTTTGTTAGAAGACGCATTCGCTCTGTGTCTCCTCCAGCGATTGTCCCCAGCCTCCGCAGGTCTTCCTCCACAAAACGAGACTCACGCCCGAACGCAAGCAACTGCCTTGCTCCTTCAGCTAACTGAGCAGTTGCAAGTGGAGTCTCTCGGGCCAATGCCTGAAATCTGCCCACTAGTTTTTTTGCAGACTGATCACTGCCTCCAAGAAGCACGGAAAGGTCTAGCGTAATCTTCTTCAGTCTGTCTGCCTCGGCAATTGCTTTTTTCATAGCCAAGCCCAAGCCAACAAAACCAGCTATTGGAATTGCCATTTTTATCCCAAGCATTGCAGCACCGCGAACCGCACCAATGGTTGCTCCCGATGCTCCCATTGCACCCGCAAGGTTACCAGCAACCCCCGCTGCCATACCAGGTGAAAAGCTTGACATAAAACGCATGCGTTGACGCATGTTGAGCATGACAAGTTGATGGCTCTTTGCATTTACTCTTCGCATCTGCAAAGCCCTATCCATTATTTCCGAATGGCTTTTCCTTTTGCGATTCCGAAAATCTGAGAGATGCCGACTTTGAGTCTTGTCTTTTTCTATTTCAATTTTCTTCTCAAGATCTGCCTCCCTGTTTATCTTCTTCTGTAACTCCAGTTCTTCTTGCAGAAGCTTGACCTGCGTCTTCTCAAACTTGTTGTGGGCAACCTTCTTAAAACCGGCCTTGTCAAGATCCTTGTTCAGTTCCTTAAGGATTGTAAGACCCTGCTCCTGAGTGATGCTGCCATCTGCACGAAGCTTTTGAAGGTTCTTGATCCCCGCCTGATACCTATCGACATCAGTGGTCGCGCCCTTCATGGCATCGCGGAAGGTCTTCAGTGCAGACCGAGAGTCCATTGCACCTTTCTTGAGCGAGGATGCGTTAAGAATAACATCGTATCGCAGAGCACCGACTCGTTCAGCAGTCATCGCACCATTCCTAGCAGTTGATCTCGGGCAGATTCCATATCAAGCTTTTCCCCCGAAGTGGCAGACTCTTCCATTTTCTGGACTGCCAAGTGATACGCGATCCAACTGTCAACGACTGCTGGATCTACGTTATTCATCCAAGTGACCGGATCATCAATACTTAAGTCAGAGCATATTTTAAAGACCCACTGAAGTCGGTGGTTCTTCTGGAACTCTGTCTCTAGCTTTGCGATCCGGCTTCCTCGTTTTTTTCCTTGCTGTCCACCCACTCTTGGATTGCAGAATGCAAGGCATCGAGCTTCATGGAGTCGAGGCTTGCAACAGCCTCTGTGTCAGCATCAGAGAAAACCATTTTGCCATCTTTGTCGCAAACACAATCAATGATTGTGTAAACACGATGACGCTCTCGGTAAGAGTCTTTTGCGTTGCCCTTCGCATCGAACATCTGAGCGGCCCTGCGGCATCTCTTAAGTTCGCTAGGAAGCTTGACAAAAACATCTTCACCGAAAAACTTTTGAGCAAGCTTCTGGGGCTTGTCAATCGCTGCCTTCTCCAGCAGCTTCTTCTTCGTCAAACTCATAGAATTCTTCTCCCGTAGAAGGTTTGTTCAAAATCTCATCAGGCACATCTGGTGGCCCAGAGTAACCCCTTGTCTTGCTTTGCATCACAGTCGCAACCTCTTCGGAAATCTGTTCTTTCTCAAGTGGTCCGACATCAGTTCTGATAAAACAAATATGACCTGGAGATGACCAGTCCACAAAACCTACAGACTTGCCATCAACAATTACCCAGTACCTGTCGAGAGACTCTTTCTTGCGTGTTCCAAGATTGACCCCTTCGACAGGTTGCAGTTTTACATCCATTTTCTTTCTCCCAAAAAATTAAAATGAAAATTGCTACGGCGTTGGGCAAACAGCGCTGGTTTGGTCAGGAGTTTCAGTTGTCAGAATCGGACCAGTGCCACCATCAAGCTGAATCGTGATACTGATCTCCATGAGAGTGCTTGTCTCAAGGGATGGCAATCCCAATGAACTTATGAAACCAGTTGCGGTAAGTGTTGCTGGAGCAGTTGTGGCATCCCTTGACTCAGGAAGGATAATTGTAATGCACAACTGCTCCCCATCTGCAAACAAAGAGTTTGGTCCGGTCACCGCTGCGTCAAAAACAAATGTTGCCTCAATCGTCCCTGGATCAGAAACGTCTGCTGGAATTCGTCGCATGAAACCAGTGTCGTCGAGGCATGTTGTGTCAATCGCTTCCATAGTCAATTCGGGAAGCTGAATCGACCTTGGACATCCCATGCATATTTTCAGGTCGGTTGCAGAACAAGCGCTACTATCCTTAAGAATAATAACTGCTCCCTGACCAGTATCTCCAAGAAATGTACTTCCGTATGCCATGTTTCAATCCTTCTAAGTAAATGAGAAGCAGACATTAAAGTCTTGCATTGTTCGGTAAATGTGTAGGTCACTTCCATCAATTGGCTTGAATGCGTCAGTCGATGGCCCGCTGTTTTGACCAATCGACCTAACAGCCAAGTCCTGTGCGTATCCCCTTGGAAACGACTTGAAGGACGACCTGCATGCTTTCCATGTAATCTGCGATTCTCCCTGCTTGTAACTCCAAGCCTCCAACTGAACGCGAGACTCAAAGAAATCAACC
>WLWH01002530.1_pt1 | contig 10146 bp, 12 predicted proteins | sample 6712741 | NCBI WGS metagenome assembly WLWH01 (sample SAMN12718694, study PRJNA515312) | sponge metagenome | isolation source: marine sponge | host: Mycale hentscheli | place: New Zealand: South Island, Marlborough, Capsize Point | collected 2003-05-01 | reverse complement strand
GCCCCACGGCTGGGTCTTCGTCACCTCGATCGGGTCGAGGCTTCGGTTGCTATGGCAATCGGAAAGAAGCAGAAGACCGCCTCGCCCAGATAGAACGCTTTGCCGACGCAATGAAAGAGGTAGAGACCGATCAGCTAGTGAAATGGCATGATGCCGTACACACGCTTGACGTAGTCAAAGACGACCACATAACGGTCCATGATCTGCTTGAAGACGAGTTAGAAGAGCGACAGGTTGCGCCGGGTACGGACGGAGATCCTGAGACGAAGCTTGCAATGCTCACCTCGATGGATGGGCCGTTGCCAATCGCTAAGGCAGACGAAAGGCGTTATACGCTTGGACCGGCATACGTGCCGGACATGCAAGACGCTCACGGCGAATTCACAGATGCCGATACGTTGCAAGAAGCGCTTTGGAACTGGGTACGAAAAGGCGATCGCCAGATCTATCTTCAGCATTCGGAGAAGGTTGCGGGCGAAATGGTGGAAGTCTTAACTTGGCCCTTTCCTATTGAAACTGAGATGACGGTGCCGGGTGAGCAAATCACTAAGTACGGATTCCCAGCTAACACTCCATTCCTTGGAGTCGTTTGGGAACCGTGGGCTTGGGATCTTGTGAAGTCTGGTCAACTGCGTGGCTACTCGATCGGCGGCAAGGCTCGTCGTGTTGAAGCAGAGCTACCTGACCAAGCACTCGTGTAATGGTTTCGCCTAAGACTTACGTTGATTACGACCTTGACGTAAACGCTATGGGCGAACGTATTGATCCTGCGCTGTTGCCGAAAAAGGCGTCGGACGCCCCCACCACAGAGGCGCCCGACTGTCGGTTGAGGATGGGACAGATTGTTTCATCCTCTGGTGATGGATACACCCCGACGATCTGTTGAGTGTGGTGTGAGGCGTATCCGCTTGGTTCTAGCTTAGTCCGTAGGCTGCATCTTCCCAGCGGACTTGTGTCCACCCAGCGGCCTTTGCTGCATGATCTGTGAGCACATATCCGTTGTGGTGCGGAAGGTCAGCTACGTTCCGTAGATCCATTTCAGTATCTTCAGAGAAGTAGCCCGGACCGACGTGTCGTAGCGTGGTCTCGATTGCCTCTGTGACTGTCACGCCCCAGTTAGCTAGCTCGGTTGGGTTATGACCGCCGTGGCATTCGTAGCCCGGATGGTACATTTCACTGTTAACGATCTCGATGTACAGATCGGTTTTGTCTACAGTGTCTCGGTGAACATAGAGCGAGTGGATGATGTAATCGGCTTCTTTCCAGAAGTCAGTTACTGGTTGGCCCGGTATCTCCATCCGGATTGTTTGCTCCATTCCTGTCTCCCCAGTGAAGGGCCTAAGGCGAAGCTCGACGTAGGACATTGGAGATTTATATGAACGATCGTCCTGCGCTGCTGCGTGGTCTATGAAGAGCATTCCTGCTCCTCGTGCTGAGTGGTCGGTATCTGTCGCCATCGGATTCTTCTTTCTGTGTGGTGGTATCCGTTGAACCCAACTATAGACCCTGCGGATCCGTATAGCAACCTCATTTGTAAAAAACTTCTTAAACGTTAAAATGGTTTGAAATAAGCGAACCGGTAGAGCACGACTCCCGTTGATCGCAAAGGGGATTTATATGACCGACCTATCCGAATCTTTCGACCGCATAATTAACCAATGCGACTCGGCACGACATGAAGCACAGCACACACCGCTAACAGGAACACGAAAAAAGTATTGCCAAGCATTAAGCCGAACTGTTGAAGATCTAGTTAAAGAAATAAGGATGCAAATGAGTAGCTCTTTGGAATGATAAGTTGGGAGTATCTCACCGTGACCCCAGTGTCCAAGCGACAAGGGTTGCCGTGTCTGACTCAGATGACCTAGCTGCACAGTTAAGAGCATTGGCCGATAAAGCTGATGGAAGTGTAAGCAACGTGACAGAGCGTGCCCAAGCTGCCGTGGATCGAGTAGACGAAACCGTTTCTCGTTTCCGTGGGATGCTTCAAACGATTCAAGAGAACGTGGCATGGATCGCCGGTTTACCGGCAGTCCTCGGCGGAGGTTTCGGATTCCTGAAATCCAGTGCTGATGATGCTGCTTCTACGGATTGGCAAATTGAACAACTGACAGAGCGTGTTGCGGAATTAGAAACTGGTAATGATCTGTTAGGTGGCGCACAAAAGAACTTCTCACTGAATCTTGGAGATGCTCCCGGCGGGAGTATGACTGCGGCCCTAATTTTTGTTGTTGTCGGCCTTAGCCTCGCTGCTGCTCTGTATTGGCAGAGTAAAAGGAGGAAACGCTGAGGTGGCTAGCTGCACTCGTAACAGCCGGTCTATTTGCGATTACCGCTTGCTCCAGTGGTGAATCAGAATCGACGGCACCAGAAACAGATAGATCCGAGGTCACAGCGCAACCGATAACGGTTGACACCACACCTCCAGTCGAATCTGGTTTAGAAGTCAGCCAAGTTGTGGCGCTCGACTATGCACCAAACACAGACGGCTTCGGTTTTCAGAACTACGGCGGAGGCAATGCGCCTGCTGCCTTAACTGTGAACCTCGCTCGACGTCTTTACGGTGACGAACAAACATGTGTTTCAGTTAATGACGCCGGAGAATGCACTCCGCAACCGGTAATCCTTCAACTGATCCAGCAGGCTAACCGGGCTATGGCTGGCGGCCTTTGCGAAGGCTTCGCTGTTCTGTCCCTTCGGTTATACCAAGAGGGTGCGACAACGAGCCTCTTAGGGCAAGAAGCGTTAGTTGCTGCCCTTGAACAAGGCGACCCTCGTGTGGCCGCAGAGTTGGCTTTCTGGTTTGTGACACAGTTCGCCTCGGAGACGCAAGCTGCCGCAGCGTTTTATCGTGAACAAAGCCCATCCGAGATTGTTGCCACGCTTGCCGATGACTTTGCTAATCCACTGACGAGCGCCGGTTACACGCTTGGTTTGTATTCTGCCGAAGGTGGGCACGCTGTAACTCCTTACGCTGTTGAAGCGGTAGACGGTGGGAGTCGTATTTACATTTATGATTCTAATTGGCCGAACGAAACACGCTGGATCGATGTCGTTAACAACGTCTGGACCTACGCTTTAGCAGCAACGAACCCAACAGAATCAGCTTCAGCGTGGACCGGCACCACTGGCACACTGGAACTAACGCCGATGGCGTCACGCCAACCACCGTTCTCGTGTGCGTTCTGTCCTCAACCCGACGGCACTAAATCAATGACGCTTCTAACGGCGGCAGGGTCGAGCGATACTCAGCTTGCGTTGCAAGTCGTGGATGACGAAGGACGGAGGCTAGGCGTATTTGAGGGTGAGCTAGTTAACGAAATACCCGGAGCGATCTACCGATATATCGCCACATCAAACACGGCTGACCCGGTAATGATCTTGTTACCGCCGTCGGTTGAGAACTACACGGCAGACATAGCGACTGTTTCAAAGGATGGCGATGAGGCAACTTCCTCATCGGAGGAGACAGGTGCTGTTTCAATCTTTATCGCCCAAGATGGTGCAGCGGCTCGTGTTGAAACGTCTATAGCTGACGTCACAGATGAAGCTGACGACGAGCCTGTGTTGGCAGTCAGCGAAAACGAAGGCTATGAGGTTAATGATTTAGACGAGGCTGCTATTGAAATAGCGGATCAGAACGTGGCGGTCAGTGTCACTATTGAAGATAATCAAGAGCTAGCGTTTCAATTCACTGCACCACCTCCGCCAGCAGACCCCATGAGCGGCCCTGAGAGCGGCGAAGATGTCCCGACAGGCGAAGACCCACAGAACACACCAGCGCCCGTCTCACGGCCTCAGATAGTGCTCTCGATTGCAACGGACGAGGGAGAGACCGTAGCAGAGATTGAAATAGACCAGACAGAAGCAGAAGCACCTGAAGAAATCGTTATCGAGATTGACGAGGAGGGCGAAGTTGAACTGGTTGTTGAAGAAATTGAGGCGCGCCCTGCAACGATTGTGGCTGAGTTACGAGAGTTGGTGGAAGAACGATTAACAGCCAACCCAGAAGACGAAGACGACTGGTTCGTTGCACCTGACGATGACGAAGAAGAACCTTTCATTTTAGATCTCGACGATGACTTTTGGGACGAGGAGGTTTGGGAGGAAGACTGGCACGAAGAAGACGACGATTGGGTATGGGTCGAATCAGATGACTTCGTTGAATGGGTTGAAGAAGAAGGGGATGACAGCTTTCTCGCTGAGATTCTTGATGAAACATTTATCGAAGAAATGGAACAGCTAGTTGAGCGAACGGAAAGACTTATTGAAGAACTACCCGATCGTGTCGAAGGCGAGTGGAGCGACGACGGTTGGGAAGTTGAAATCATCATCGTTGAAACAGACGACGGTGAAGAAATTGAATTAATCGTTATCGAAGATCCGTTGCCACCAGTCGAGGAATGGCCCGAAGATCCAGAAAACAATCCGCATAGTTTTAGTTTAGATCCGTTACCAGATATCACGATGCCGGACTGGCTTGTACCAGACGACGACGGCGACGATTGGTGGATCGAAGACGACGAAGAAACATGGCTCGATATCCCCGACATTACGTTGCCGGAATGGAACACTGATGACGAAGATGATTGGCCGCCAGATGATGAAGAAGGCAACGACGCTAACGATGCACCCGAAACCGACGACGACGAAGCTGATGACGATGAATCTGTTGACGACGATCAAGATGACGACGATCAACCGGATACAGATACGCAAGTGGGAGAAGGCCCAGAGCCGCCGGAACCACCCATCGAAATGGGTTCCGATGACGACCTACTTGGAGGACCACCCGGAGATGACACACTTGACGTCCCCGTAATCGAGGATCCGCCGCCACCTCCACCTCAACCTTCTTGGAGCGGTGGCTCAGACCAGTATTTAGAAACACTGCCTAATCAAACCAGTACGGCAACAGATACGGCAACCACAACGAACGTCACCTCGACGCTCGGTTTTAACTCAAACGACGGCTACTGGTATCAGCAAGTCACGACAGCTACCACAGTCACAGAAACAGAAACAGTCAGTACTATTTCCAGTACACGAATGAGGACCTATTCTTGGTCTTGTTATGACGACGGAATGGGCGGCGGTGGATGCGATGACGCAACCAGTTACGGCGAAACGCAATCAACAACAAGCGTCGCTGATCCAACCGTCCTCAGTTCCACAACAACGGAAGTGGTTACCTCGATTCCAGCGAACTGTTCGCAAGGCGGCTGGACTGGTTTCGGCGACTGGTGCATTGTTGGCAACTGGAACACGGGCTATCCGAACAACCGCAGCGAGAGAGAAATAGTTCAGTTCACGGTCCCTGATGATCCTGATGTTGTTGGAGAACGACGTCGAATCGTGATCGAAGCTGAATCGAATTTGCAATACAACCAGTTCAACCAGAACAACCAACACGGCGACCCATACATCTATTTGTATGAGGACGATGACCCAGACGTTGGAGATCACACTGGCGACGCCGACGAATACACCCGAGGAACGTTCATTGAGTTAGATGATGACGGAGGCCGAGACTGTTCGGTTGGCGGTGACTCATGGACATGCAACAACCCACCTGCCGATGCTGAAGATGAAGCAGAGTTTCCGAACGACACGATCGTTGGTTACAGCGAACCACGCCCAGTTATCCAAAATGTAACTAACGCATGGGACAGCGAAATAGACCGACTGATGGAACCGGGCGACTACGCTGTCGAAGGAAGTGTCTTTAATGCCACTAACTCGGGTTGGTATCGCCTGACGATCAGCGATGAAACAGTCGAAAGTGAAGGTTCCTGATGTATGAATACGCCGCAACGGTAGACCGAGTGGTTGACGGTGACACTGTTGACGTTACGTTTGATCTAGGTTTCTCAATTCTTTACAAAGACAGAGTCCGGCTAGTCGGTATTAATACGCCAGAGAAACGGACTAGGGATCAGATCGAGAAACTGGCCGGAATAGCGGCAAGTGATTTTGCCGAAGAGTGGTACGCCGCTCAAACCGAGATCTGTGTTCAAACCAGTCTCGACGACAAAGGCAAGTTCGGTCGAGTCCTCGGACGAATAATCGGAGATGACGGTGTTTGCCTTAATGATCTACTTGTTGAGAAGGGCCACGCTAAACCATATGACGGCGGTAAACGATGACTGATGTGATTGCCGCTGTCGGTGCTGTTACTGCCGCTTTAGTTACTGGCACCTTTGCGTTAATAGCTACCGCAATGCGCAAAGAAAACAATGAGGCTCACTCGTCTAACACCCTGCTGTTGCAATCGATCGACGAAAGAACAATTCGACTAGACGAACGTAGCGAAGCCCACACCATTTGGATGGCCCGCCACGCCGATTGGCACGCCAGTAAAGGCGACGAAGTCCCCCAACCTTAGTTAGGTGTTGACGCAAGGGACCGCCCCGAAGGGCGGCCCGTCGCACCGTTACTCCTATCGTGCGGTTTGGTAATCGTATAGTGCTTGGATCATCTTGTGACGGTTAGCCCGTACTGACCGTTCGGTCCGTGACCACATGAGAGCGTCTTCGCTACATCCTGCCCATTGGAGTTCTTTGCAGTATCCCTCTTGGTACTCCAGTTCTTCGATCATGTGTTCTACTGCTGCTTCGTTCGCCTGGAACCGGACCTTGTTAGACAGTGATTTAATGTGACGGACGGAAGCCCAACCTCTATAGGCGGTCCATTCTTCGTTGTCGCCCCATCGACAATTTGCCCACGGCTCCATCTCTAAAAGCTTTGGGTCTACCTCGTCCAGAGGTTCTCCGTTTGGTGTTCCCATGATTCTGGCGAGGTACGAGTCGCTGTAACCCTGAGCGTCGTCGAAGATGGCACGTAGCTGAAATAAGGTCGCATCAGTAATTTCGACCGTAATCATGTTTGAGTCGTCATTAACGACCCATTGGCTTTGGCTCATATCTGATTTTGCTTTCTGTGTGGTGTGTTCCATACACCCAAGTATAGCATCTACGGATCCGCAGGTCAAGTCGGTTATTCTTTCGGGATACTGGATAAGAGCGAAGTCCAACAAGTAGTCTCTGTTTAGTGACCTCTGTGTCCGGTGCCCAAGTGGCCGGTTCTCTGTAGGGCCGCGCCATGTCTAACAGGAGGCGCAATGCCTAATTACAAAGTGACCGGCGGCCAAGACGGCGAAGCAGGAATCGAGATAGACGGCACCCGGTACGAGCCGGGAGAAACCTTGACTGCTCCTAGCAAGAAAGTCGATTGGCTAGTCGAGCAAGGATATCTCGAAGCAGCAGGAACTTCGAAAGCTGTTAAAGCGGAGGAGAGCTAATGCCTACATTTGTCCACGGTAAAGGATCGAAAACATATATCGATGAGTTCGATCTCACAGATTATTTCAACGCTGCGGATGCTGCTTTCACGCAAGACACTGGTGAGGTAACTGCTTACGGCGCATCCTCTCGTTCATACATTCCCGGTCTTGCTTCTGCCGCTTTAACGCTTGGCGGAATGTGGTCAGCCGACACGGATGGATCCGACGAAGAACTCGAAGGGTTACTTGCTAATGCAACAAGTCCCCTGACGACCGTCGCTCTTTCTGGAGGCACTATCGGCAACCGGGCGATAATGATGAAAAGTGATCTCACAAATTACGGCATCTCTTCGCCAGTTGCTGATGTGGTTAGCGTTTCGGCTGATTTCCAATGCACCACTGACGCCACAACAAACCTGACGTATGCCTGTCAAACAGGTGTCCAGCTAACCACTGGAGCATCCATTGCTTTCGGTGCCCTAGGCAACCTCGGCTCAGTCGATAATGCTGCGTCAAGCGCTAGCGGTGGTTTCGCTATTCTGCACATCCCAACAAATTCTATTGGCGGTGGCGTAACAACTATTAAGGTCCAGCACTCGGCGGATAACGCTACCTTTGCGGATCTCATCACGTTCTCTACGGTTGCGGCTTCGACCAAAACCTCTGAGTTAAAGGCGGTGTCTGGCACCGTCAACCGTTATATCCGTGCCACGGCTGCAACCGCTGGCTCGTCTGGAGCGATTACATTCATGTTGTCGTTTGCAAGGTTCTAAGGAGGACCACCAATGCCCACATTCGTACACGGTAAAAGTGCGGACTTTGCTCTCGATGACACCGGGGGCACAAGTCGCAATATTTCCGACACACTTAATTCAGTTGACTTTCCTGAGGTCACTGAAACCGCTGAAACAACAGCGTTCGGTGCGTCTTCTCGTTCCTACATCGTTGGTCTTGAAACAGCCACAATCTCGATAAGTGGGATGTGGGACGCAACAGCCGACGGTTATTTGAAGGGCGGCGCAGAGCCAACCTCACGATCCTTTATTTTCGGTCCAGCAGGATCGACTGGTGGAAACATCAAATATACCGGCGAGGCAATTCTGACTAACTACTCAATCGGAACACCGGTTGGGGACGTCGTCACATTTTCGGCGGATCTACAAGTTACGGGTGCTGTTACCCGTGGCACCTACTAAATAGGAGGCTCAGTGTCCTTACGTGACCAGATAGCTAAAGCACGAGATATTACCCTTGAACGGATTGAAGTTCCAGAGTGGGGCATCACGGTTGGCGTTAAGTCTTTGACAGTCGGCGAACGTGAAGAATACCAAGCTGGAATGATAGCGGCGCTTCAGTCAGACGGAACCATTGACGTAAGTCAGGTTCATCTTGGCGAACAGCAAAGAACCCTCGTGGCTCTCTGTGCCGTAGATCCTGATACCGAAGATCCAATTTTCGAAGGGTCAGATGACGAAGTGCTAATTAACGCCAATGCAGGCGTGATGGAAAAGCTGTTCCAAAGCATCCTTGATATTTCGGGGATGCGAGAGGACGCAGTTGATGAAGCGGGAAAAGACTCCTCGGTTTCCCCGACAGCCGAGGACAGCTAGCCAGTCCGGAACGACGAATACTGTTTCGGCTGGCAAGGGAGCTAGGGATGACTGTTGCCAGACTAGAAACAGAGATGTCATCGGCTGAACTGACTGAGTGGATTGCGCTTTACACCATCGAACACAATGAGGCTGAAGCCGCACGAAATAAAGCTAGATCCAGACGATGAGCACTGTCGGGACCGTTAAAGCGATATTGCGACTGGATGCGGCCCAGTTCAGTACCGCAATTAAGCAAGCGTCGGGTGGCTTAGATCGTTTTGCGGATAAAGCTCAGAAGACAGGAAAGCAGCTAACTAAGTCGGTTACTGCGCCGCTCGTTGGTATCGGAGCCGCTGCCGTTAAATCGGCAATGGACTTCGATGCCTCGATGACACAGATTCAGTCGTTGGTAGGACTGTCAGCTAAGACTGTTGACGGATTCCGGCAAGACGTTAAACGACTGTCTGGCGAAACAGCACGCTCACCTAAAGAGCTAGCTGACGCCATGTTCTTTATCGCTTCCGCTGGTTTACGAGGTAGTAAAGCGACAGATGCTTTGCGAGTCTCAGCACAAGCGGCGGCAATCGGTCTAGGCGACACAGTGGTTGTTGCTGACGCAGTGACTAACGCAATGAACGGTTATGGCGATGCTATTGGCGGCGCTGAAGAAGCAACCGACATCCTGATAAAGACAGTGGAACAAGGTAAGGCTTCGGCGGCTGATCTTGCGCCACAGTTCGGGCAACTGATTCCTATGGCCGCACAGATGGAGATTGGTTTCGACGAAGTCGGCGGAGCGCTTGCATTCCTTACTCGTGCCAGTGGTAACGCTGCCCAGTCGTCAACGCAGTTCAAAGCGATTATGACGAGTCTCATCAAACCGACCAGCGAAGCCGAGAAGGCTATGGAAAAGATCGGGATGACTACCGACGATCTCCACGCTGCTATTGGCGAAGACTTCCACGGTGCATTAATGACTTTGAGGGAAGACCTTGAAGCGCAAAACGTTCCTCTCACTGAGTTCTTTACCAGTGTCGAGGGACTGAGCGCCGTGTTCCAACTCACAGGATCGCAAGCTGGTGCTGCTGCTGAAGAATTTACCCTCATTAGTGCAGTAGGAAACACCTTGACAGCGGACTCTCTGGATCATAATTATTCTACTGGTTCAATCATTGGAATAGATCCTCAAAGAACAGCCTTGATGTGCCATTATTTTGATGCGGTATTTTGCACTCATGGACCTATTGGTCAGGGCGGCTTAGATGCTGTCAA
>WLWH01002528.1_pt1 | contig 10159 bp, 22 predicted proteins | sample 6712741 | NCBI WGS metagenome assembly WLWH01 (sample SAMN12718694, study PRJNA515312) | sponge metagenome | isolation source: marine sponge | host: Mycale hentscheli | place: New Zealand: South Island, Marlborough, Capsize Point | collected 2003-05-01 | reverse complement strand
TGGTCAAGAGTTGTTTCGACTGTTTCAGTATTGTATGCGTCATCTAAAAAATGGAAACTTGCTCCTAATATTTTTCTAGCTGTGAACATTGCGTTTGCGTCTTTGAATTTGAATTGAATAATTGTATTTGCTTTTTTCATTTTATTTCCTTATATAGTTATAGTTGTTTTTTTCTTTGTTACTGGGTACATTATATATCAAGGTGTATATATTGTCAACACTTTTATTGAAAAAAAAGTAAAAAAAATTCAATCAATTTTAAGCTATCAAATCGCCTATTTAAGAGGACTTTATTTTTAGCCATGCAATGCTATAGGTAGGAGTGCGTTCGTTGAATTGATACTCTGAGGAAACAAAAGTTTCTTCTGAGGAAACATAAATAAATATATAAAAACTCTTTACTTTTATAATTTAGTTGTGTTATAATAACACCAGTAACACAAAAAAATAATTTTAATTTAAGGAGTAATAATGATTAGTATGAAAGATGCAATAATTGAAAGCACAGAAATTTGGTTTGAGTTTGGCGGAACAGATTTTGAATCATGGTCAGACGCTCATCCAGATTTACACCAATTAAGTTTGGATGTGATGACAGAAAATGAATCGGGTATAAAAACCTTTATGGAAATTTATTCAACAATGAAAAGTGAGGGAATATTATGAGTTTTAATTTTATGAAAGACACAACAGAACAAGCCAAGCAAAAATTATTATCTAGTAATTGGGAGCAAGAGCAAGACGCTGACCAATTAGAACTTGCAGAATTAAACCGAATGGAATTCGAGCAAGAGCAACAACAATTAATGCGTGATGAATTGCGAAGAGATGAACAAGAAGAACATGACCCCATGAAAGATGCGGGCATGTCATTGAGGGATTTCCTATGAATGAATTTCAAGCTGACGCAATCTATGAAGAAGAAAGAGAAAGGAGGGCGGGTATCACAGCAATTGTGTTACCCCCCAACGAGCCTAAAACTACTTGCCTTAATTGCGGTGATGAAACTGGTTACTTGAAAGGTAAAGAACCGACACGCCATGATATACATTGGTGCTCATCAAAATGTTGGAAAGAATTTTTTGATGAACTTTAGTTGACAGATGTATAGAAGTATGCTACACTATCGCTAAGTCAATAAAGAAAAGGAATAGAGATATGAAAAGTAAACAATTAGCAAAAGATACAAGGGCAAATTATAAGACCTCGCAAAAAATGAACAAGGCGGGATTATCAGCAAGACAAATCAGAAGATTAAAAGCTAAAGGCAAGGAGGCAATATGGTATATAAAGTAATCAATCATCAAACAAGGGAGGGTTGGCGAGTCGCCCTCCAAATAAGCAAGGGTAGGAAGTGGACACATATAATATATTACGAACACCCTATCAGAGTTAAGAAGATATTAAATGACACGCCAGTTATACATCTTGAACAGTATGACAATCCAAAAGGGATGAGGTACGCAGTCAAGACAGTACATAAGATGGCAAAGGAATATTACAGAAAGGAAAAGAATATTCCTAAGTCAGTTAAAAAAGTGTATAATAATTATTAGATTGTTTAGGGAAACACTTGGCACTTTCTATATATCAGAGGTTGGAGTACTATAGGCTCGTGATACCTACAAAGATAACAAGCTTGAAAGTGTAAGCAGAGGTCGGTGGTTGGAGTCCACCTAGAAAGTGTAAGAACTCGTGGAAGGTTTGATGCCTATCGAGAGAAGTGTTTCACCTAAATAATTTAACCATGACAAGGAGTCAATATGAAAGATAGAAATATATATTCAGTAATACTAGAAGCGAGGGGAATGATTGGTGCAGTCAGTAAGAACGCTAAGAATCCTTTCTTCAAATCTAATTACGCAGACATTAATAATGTGATTGAAACTATCACACCAGTTTGCGAATCGCTAGGGATTGTATTTACTCAATGCCCTAAAGTAATTGATGGCAAGGATGTACTGTACACAAGGCTAACACTACAAGATAACACGGAGTCATTCATTGACTCAGAGGTTAGGTTGTTGTTACCTAGTGCAGACATGCAAAAGCTAGGGTCAGCAATTACATACGCAAGACGCTACGCTTTGATATCAATGTTCGGTTTAGAAACTGAGGATGACGATGGGCAATCAGCGAGCAAGAAACCCACAGCCACACAGAAAAGAAACTCAGAAATAAATAAGGCTATGGAAAAACTTGTCGAAGCACAAAAGAATAAGGACTTAGAGGTGGCTACTCAGATATGGGAGTGGGCAGAAGATAAGGGTTATACTCAAGTGCAAGACAAACACATACAACTATTTGGAGAATAATAATGAAAGCAAATGACGTAAAAAGAAAAGCAAATCAAGACTTCGCACTAGGTTTTTTACTAGAGTATTCAGAACTAAAGCTAAGAGAATGCACCATGTTAGAATCACATACATGGCGTGAGGTATTAACATGGCTTGAGCATACAGACAACAGATACAAACAACGAGCCAAGCAAGCCAAGACAAACATTAATAATTACTGGGAGGCAAAGAGAAATGAAACTATCTAGGCAACAAGAAAGAGTACTTGAATACTCTAAATCAAATGTAGTCATGGATGTTACTGATGAATACTTTATGCACGGAAAGATTAATGCTTTAGATTCATGGAACAAATGTGGAGTCTATCGTTTGTCAGCAGTCATACATGAGTTAAGGAAAAAAGGAATTGATATCGTAACAAGAGATAAGAAAGTTAAGAATCAATTTGGTGAGTCATGTACAGTCGGTGAATATATTTTTGTAGGGGAAACATAATGTCTAAGAAAAAAACTATTGATGAAGAAATAGAAGATAGCTTTATTGGTTTGGCAAACAACTTACCACTATCAGATGTGATGAGGTTGATTGAAATTAACTCAGATAGAATTAAAATATTTCATTACGAACTTAGCACATTAGAGGATATAGATACTGTTGGTTTCAATGGTGCTTGTATTCAAATCAGTACTACACCATACATGGAGGATTAGTGTATAGAAAGAAGTCGGTTCAATGGAGCAAAAGGGATTCGAACTAGCACTCAATCCCCTTTGCTAAAGCATTGTGAAATTTTATACTCACAAATATATACACAAATATACTCACAATCTAGTGTATAATAGTTATTTTATAAACAGTCATAGGAGGAATTATGGCAGAGTACGACAATACCAATCGTGGTAGCATTTGGAAAAATGCAAAGAGAGAAACAGATAGACATCCACATCTAACTGGTACTGCTAATGTAGATGGTACTGAATACTGGGTATCAGCATGGGCTAAAGACAAAGGTGGCAATCCAAAAGCACCTGAACTTACCTTTAGCTTTAAGGCAAAAGATAATCAGCCAGTAACAGAATCACCAGTCGCATCAACACATGATGCAGAAGATGATTTACCGTGGTAGGTAGACCAAAGAAAGAAGTCCGAAAGGCGAGAGGTAATGCCTTTCGGATTTACAAACTTAATGATGGAACAGAGTGGACTGTACCATCAGCAACAAAAGCAATTAATAAAAGATGGAAAGTAGATGCAACACCACACATGGTTAGGGCTAGATTAAACAAGTCAGATAAGCCCGAAGTTATATTTGCTAAGCCATCTCAAACAAAACCAAGAACTATATTAACTACTAAGGAAGAAGATATCGCAAGACAAATGATGAACTTAGCACTTAAAAATATATGAATACTAAAGCAATCAAAAGACTAGCGTGGCACTTTAATAAATGTGAGGATAACATGAAAAAATTTAAAATTGAATATCGTGAAACTTGCTCTACAGAAGTAGAAGCAGATAGTTTAGAGGAAGCAATCAAACTTATAAACTCTTATGAGTATCGGGTTGCACAATTAAAAAGTACATATGTCAATAATTTTGAAGTCTTAACACAAGTAAAAGGCAAACCGACAGGACAAGAACGCAATATGTTTGAAGCATTTAGAGTAGCTTACAAAGGTAAAAAGCGTGGACTAGATACTGAACTAAATAACTTAATGAAACATAAAGACTGGATAAATATTATTGGTATTTTGTATCAAGACAAAGATAAATATTTTAAAGGTGAGGACATAAGATACATTCCACACTTACAAACTTTTATTAATCAAAGAAGATGGGAAATGTTTGCAGACGAACCAGTCAAAAACACAAACCCATATGGTGAACAACACGATTGGAGGAAATCATGAAAGAAACAATAGACGCACAACGCCAAGTACTAGGTGGTATTTTACTTGACGAGTCAGTATTGCCACAAGTATTATCTACTGGCATAACAGCTAAAGACTTTAGTTTAAACTTTGGTATTTTGTTTGATTACATTTTAGAAATGAAAGAAGAGGGCGAGTCTATTGACGCTCTATCACTTCGCAACTGGATAGACAAACAAGAAAACCATAGTGGTGAGTGGACAGGCTTTCCATTTCTATGTGCTATGATGGAAGAGTGTGTTGGTGTAGCAAACATAGTAAGCTATGCTAATCATATTCGCAACACAAGAATAGAAAATCAAATTGATACTTTGAAAGTTAGTATTGATTATAGTAATTATCAAACTACAGTAGATGAAATCCATAAGTTAGAAGTGTTAAAGGCAGATGATGAAGAGGGCTCAATGGTCAATGTCATCAGCAAAACAGTAGACTACATAACAGACATGCACACAAATGGTACTGGATTGTCAACTGGATTTCAATCTATTGATAGCTTATTGGGAGGAATGAGAGGGGGTACATTGACTGTTCTTGCAGGCAGACCAAGCATGGGTAAGAGTACACTTGCACTTAACATAGCAGACAACATATCTAAACACAAAAATGTTTTGTTCTACTCATTAGAAATGCAACAAGTACAGTTAATGATGAAGATGGTAGCTTGTGAAACAGAAATTAATCTTAACAAAGTAGACAGGAACGAACTGTCAGAGTCAGAGAACACAAGATTCTATGACGCACTAGCCAAGTCTAATGAAAAGAACATGACAATATTAGACAGGGGCAACATAACAGTAGGTGATGTAGTGTCTAAAGCTAGACAAGTTAATGGTCAGACAGGATTAGATTGTATTGTCATTGACTACTTACAGATTATGAAGTACGACAAAGGCAGAGAGATATCAGAACTAGGTAACATAACTAGAGAACTAAAATATCTGTCTAAGGAACTAGACATACCCATAATTCTACTATCACAATTGAGTAGGGGGGTAGAGCAGAGGGAAAACAAACGCCCTCTAATGAGTGACCTACGCTCATCAGGTGAAATTGAACAAGATGCAGACTGTATTATTATGGTCTATCGTGATGAATACTATAACAAGGAAGAGTCAGATGACATAGGTTTAGCTGAAATCATTGTTGCCAAGAATAGAATGGGGCAGATTGGTTGGGTTAAATGTAGGTTTCAAGGTGAATATTCTAAGTTTTCAGACGAGGAGATTAATATATATGACCACTAAAATACAACAATCAGCAAGGGGTAAGCCTTGCCAAGTAAGATTAGAGGGCTGTATGCCCGAAAATGAAACAGTAGTTTATGCCCACATGAACGGGGGAGGGATGGGAACAAAGACATCAGACCTATTTGGAATGTATGCTTGCTGTAATTGTCATGACATTATAGATGGCAGACGACAGCTAGACCCACCTATAGAAAGAGAGTGGCTTGAACTACAGGTAGCACGAGCAATATTTAAAACACAAAAATTATTACTACTAGGTAATCTAATTAAGTTATAATACTTCTCGGGCATAGTTTTTTGAACACTTCATTTCGTGCTTACAACTTTGAAGTCTATGCCCTTTTTTAATAACAGGAGTAAGATATGAAAGATATGATTGAACAAGTACTAGCAAACAAAAGCCTTACAGTATTTTTAGGTATTGTGATTGTGGCTTTGTTACTCGGTTGGGTTGGTGGCTAATATAGTACACGACAACATAACTAATCCCTCGCATTATACGAAAGGCGAGATAGAGCCTATTGACTTTATCATTTCCCAAGACATGAACTTCTGTATTGGGAACGCTATTAAGTATCTTGCGAGGTATCAGTATAAGCATGAGGGCGAGGGTCAGATACAAGACCTAAGAAAAGCCATGCAATATATTCAACTACAGATTGACAGTATGCTATAATGATTAGCAGAACTATACAGAAAGACAAACCAAAAGAAGCTGTTTTTAAAAGTCTAGTCCAAGATTACTTCCTTGAAAACCCATCTACTAATGAAGCAGTAGTGACCATACAAAAGTCTAAGCGTTCAGACGCACAGAACAGACTGTATTGGTATTGGGTTGACATCCTAGCTAAAGAAGTAGGCTATACTAAGAATGAAATGCACTTAGTATTAGCAGATAAATTCCTACCAAAGATTCAATTTACAACAAAGGGTGGGAAACAAATTTCTCAAATACCATCAACACGAGAGTTAAACATTGAGGAGTTTATAGATTACATTTGCGAGATTGAAATGTTTTCGGGTGAGTGGGGCATCAAGTTACCTCATAACCAAGATTATAAGATAGCAGTTTACAATGAGTATACATCAGCATGAAGCGTCAATAGATGAAATTAGAACAGGAATCCAAGACGCTTTAGAAGTAGCAAGAGAACAAGACGAGCCAAGAGATATGGAAATTAGATTTCTATTGTCCATAGCAATTGAGAGGCTAGAGTCTTTGAGATATGATTTGTACTCAGACATTTAAGATAAACCCTGTACCTGCTAGTCGACCAAGAGTCAGTCGTTGGTCCACTTATTATCCCAAGAAGTACACTAAATTTAAGAAAGACATGGAAGCACTAACAAGTGAGATGGAAACAACTCCCTCTGAAAAGCTAGTTAGTGTTGAGTTAGAGTTTGGAATCATGATACCAAAGTCATGGTCTAAAAAGAAAAAACAAGAGTTAAACAACACATACTGTAGCAACAATTCAGACATTGATAACTACATCAAAGCAATCTTAGATTCTTTAAATGGCGTTGTTTATATAGATGACAAGCAAGTAGTAGAGTTATTCGCAAAAAAAATTTACAGCGAAGAAGGTTACATACTTTATAAACATAAGGAGATTTATGGAAATATCGAGGGTAGAACTATGTGAGGCGTTAGCAACAGATTATGCTTACAGGGCATCAGTACTTAGTCTGAAGTTTGAAGAGGCTTATAACAAGTATCTGAAGAGATGTGAGATAAGAAGTTATGATAATTTGTTACAGCAATTCCAACATGGAAACCTAATGAACAGCAAGTCTAAACCTCAACCCAAACTCAAACCTAACGAATACATTATTTCTGCACCATCAGACGATGACTGCGAAGATGGTGTATGTAAACTATAAATACATTAAATAGATTCTCTATACTGTTATATAATACGCATTATTTAATTGAGAAAAGTAATGAACGAAGCAACAGAACAGATTAATATCAAGATTAACAAAAGAGATTTAAAGTTTATAGACGCTAAAGCAGAAAGATATGGTATCAGTCGCTCGTCATTACTTAAATTAATGGCTCTTAATGGAGAGTTATCAGTATCAAACTTAGATAGAGAAAAACTTAGATTACCAGTAACTTAATTTAGGAGGGGTAATCCTTACAATGAGTACATCATTGAGCACTATGACTCCCTCCATCTTTCATGAGGTTATAGTGCAAAAGTTAAAACTACAGTTGGTGTGGGTATGTACAATCAACAAGGCGAGGGTTCGCATAGACTCCTTTTGAGCAAGTTTGCCTGTACTTGTGCCAGAGAACAGGTGTTCTAATCGTACTTCCTAGACCTTTTTATTCTCTCGTTGTAGGAAGGGGCTTGATTGTTAGGGAAGAACCTGTCAAGTTTATCTAAGTATTCATCATACCAACGACCCCTCAACATCCCAGGGAGGAATGTATCATCATTTTCTGAGCCTTCAAAGCGTTCATACCATCTAGCAAACACATCTGATTGTTCACTAGGGCTACCATCCTCAAAGACCTTTCTGATTTTTTCTTGATTACCTGCACCTATAACATGTGGTGGGTCATCATTATATATGTTAGCGTACACAAACTTAGTCTGTGCATCTGCACTATCTTCTTGTTCCGTATCTTTTAAATAATCAAGGTAAGATGTAAGATGTCCACCAGTAAACTGGAACAAACCATATCCTTTGTTCTCTCTAGTAGTATCTTCTATCTGTCGAAAGTCAAAACTTCCACCAGTTTCTACATCTATATTACCCAGAAGAGCAGGAATTTCATCTGGTTCAAAACCTGCTCTGAGTAATGAGGCTCTTATTTCTTCTGCAGTCATGTTACCCAAGCAAGGCTTTAAGGTCAGCAGACATACGAGGCTGAGCAAAATCAACAAACTCTTCTTTATCTTCATCTTTGATTTCTTCATACTCTTGTGTTACTGGATTAAACACCATTGTTGGCTCATCTGGAAGCCATGCAGGTTTACTACCATACATTTCCATAGCTTTATTATACCCTTCTTGTGTTTTCCAGAAATCATCTTTCTCATCAACACTCATGTTTCCACCATCGTCAGCCTTGAATCCCATACTTCTATCTTCTATATCATCTTCCATAGCCATTCTTCTGTCTTGGTCTGCATTACCCATGTCAGTCATCATTGCTGATTTTGCATCCTTACGATAATTACCATCTATATCATACATAGTTTCTTGTATTTTTTTATCAGCAGCAGCATCAATTTCTTCTTCAGTCATTGCGTCTTGGTCTAAATTAATTTTTACTACAAGTGGGTCAGCTACATCATTATAAGCATCACCAAACATAGCTTGAAACTCTGGTGACATAATTAACTGACTTCTATCCATGTCTAATCCAAGAGCAGCATCAGTTAAAAGTGATTTTTTCTTACTGTCTGACATATTTGGACTAAGAACAGCAGGAATATTTAATCCATTTAGAACTTCTTCTAATGTTGGTTTAGCAGCTTCCGTAACCATACTACCATCAGCACCTCTATTACCTTGAAGTCCTATGCCAGATAGTAAAGCCATTTGCTCTGCTGTTGGTTCAGTACTAGCCATTTCTTCTGCTTTAGCTTTTTGGTCAACAGCTTTTATTTCAGCTATTTCAGCTTTCTTAGCTTCTATTTCTGCTTGTAACTGTTTCAATTTTTCCTCATTGGGGTTCATTTTATTTCTCCTATTTAATATAATCGACCTTCTGGTTTCTCTGGCTTGCCATATCTAGGGAATCCACCAAAGCCCATAACTGCCTTTTGAAACATTTTATAACCTACAGGGATATCTTCTTCCACTATAGCCTCTTTAATTGGATTGACAGATATTGGTGTTATCTTATTTCCAAACCATTGTGCCCAATCTTTTGGGTCGCCTCTATCAAATGTCGGGCCTGTAATACTACCACCATGTTTAAGTGATATCCATTGTTTACCAAACATTATTTCCATAGCTGCTTTTGGTAATGACGCACCTTTGTTAAGTGCAGTATGCAATGGTGATTTTACCCAGTGCATTGGTTCAGCAATTTGTTTTGACACAACCATTTCTTCACCATTACCTAAGTCTAATCTACCTGTGTACCAAAAATCTTGTAGGTTAAATTGTTTTTCATCTTCTGCAAATATTTTATGAAGTATATATGCAAACGCAGATGTTGATACACCTGCTCTAAACATATATCCCATGTACATATTCCATTCACCTGCTTCTTTAGCAGTTAATTTTTGTCCTTTAGAAACTTTTGTAGCAAGATTTTTTGTCATCCCTGCCCACTTAAATCCAATGTTAATATTAGATATAGTCCAGTCTGGAGAAAGTAACAACCAATTAGAAAGATTCTTTTTAGTTGGTGTAGCTGCTAATGCAGCCCAATTATAAAATACTCCTTTAGGATTATTAGCATTTTGTATAGCTAATTGTTCCCACTCTAAACTTAATTTATTAAAGTTTTGTCCACCATAAGCATCATTTGCAAACTGTGCTGCAATTGGTGCAGCTTCTTCTGCTGTCATTTTTTTATGTTTAAAACCAAAACCTTTAGCATTACCTTCCATTAATCTTTGTTTCATAGTTAGATAAGTAAACATTTTAGAATGGTCATGTATGCCATCCCATGTTATTTTATCTATTGCATCTTGAAATTTGCCTAATGGTT
>WLWH01002526.1_pt1 | contig 10164 bp, 14 predicted proteins | sample 6712741 | NCBI WGS metagenome assembly WLWH01 (sample SAMN12718694, study PRJNA515312) | sponge metagenome | isolation source: marine sponge | host: Mycale hentscheli | place: New Zealand: South Island, Marlborough, Capsize Point | collected 2003-05-01 | reverse complement strand
GGCTTCTGTCGTGCCGTTGGCTGAAGCCTTATCGTTCAGATTTAATTCCGCGATAGACGCATCAATACCTGAGATAATTCCAGAGCCTTTGCTGCCGATATATCCTGCCATCTTATAATCTCCTAAGTAGGCTCAACAGGCCAAGTCACATTTGTGGGAAACCCAGACTGTGCGGGTATGTCCCGCAGTGCTTGCCTGTATGTGCGCCATGCGTCAGTGATGCGGTCAGCTAGTGCCATACTATCAGACGTTGCTAAAAGTGCGTCACGCTGCGCTCGTACTTGCGTTGCACTTGCAGCCACTGGGTCTGCTTGAAAATCAGGCCAATCCAATATGTTTGCGTCATCGTCAAACACTGCGCCGTCACCTGTCGTTTTGTTGTAGAATATTTGTGTCATACTTCATATACCCTCAAAGACCCGTTGGCTCCTGCGCCACCCGTTCCACCCGAATTACCTGCGCCGCCGCCCCCCGGAGCAATGCCAGCCGCGCCTTGAGAAGAATGACCGCCATTACCTGCAAAAAGACTTGTGCCTTGTACGCCTCTTATTGCGCCAGAGTAAGAAGGGGCACCTTGACCACCTGCAAAAACCGATAATGTCGCACTCGCGCTACCACCTGCCCCTGCGTTTGAACCACCAGCAGCGTCATGAAACATCATTGTGTATCCTGTTGGCAACGTCGAAGAAAAGGTTTCAGTCGCTTGTTGTAGGCTTGTTAAACTTCCAGTGGTATTAATAACGTCATTTTTCCCGATACCTCCAGAAAGTGCTCCGTAGTTGGCATTTGTTGAAAACACGCGTGAGCCATTAGAAGACGTTAGAGTTATTGTACTGTCGCTAGGTGTTAGGTTTCCGCCCCCACTAGCTGCATAACTTGATGTACCTGCTTTGCCCACACCAATAACGTACGCTGCACCGTCAAAGTCTTTGACTCTAGCCCAAATAAGCATAGCCCTTCCTCCTGAGGCCCCCCAAGATTCATTGTTACTACCTGCACCTCCACCGCCTCCTCCAAGTAAATAAAACCAAACATAAGCATCATCATCCAGTGAACCTTTTGACCAAGTGCCACTGGTTGTGTAGTTCGCAGATGGTGAGTTCCAATCTGATGGGAAAGTTATGTTAACGTATCCGCTAGACGGTATCGCAGCATATGACAAGTCTGTGCCATTAGAAGTTAGAAATGTACCCGCAGCACCTTTAGCTAACGGTGCAGCCACACCTGACGAGTTGCCTACTTGTATAGCGCCCCTAGCCAACGCGCCCACAGACGCGCCTGTGGCTGTTATAGAACCACCAGCCGTTAGGTTAGCAGTTGCAGCCAGCGTAGTAGTCCCGTCAGCCACCGTAGCCACCGTAGCGTTAGCACCGTTCTTTATGATAACGTCTGTAGTGCTACCATCGCCCTTAAGAACCAAGCCATCAGAAGCTGTGGTTGTTACAGAGGATGACGCGAATCCTGCAAGGTCTCTAGCTTTGGTCATGTCTTATTCTCCGTTAGGGTCTAGCGGTATAAATGACGGATCACTTAAACTTTCGGGGTATGCAGAATTGGCCGGAAAATCACGTAAAGCCTGACGGTAGTTTGCCCATTCGGTAGTAATAGCAGGGGTGTCAGACAACATCATCCAATCAGATTGTTGTAGTTTTAGGCTGCGCCATTTCTTAAACGCAGGGGAAAGAGGTGGAACAATCTGTTCCTCGCAATATGTCAAAAAAGAAGTCATCGTAAGTTCCCCTTATCAATATATATGCTAGTGCTAGACAACGCCGTGCCAAATATTTTTGCTGATGATAGGTCTGTTATTTCCGTTATAACTGCGCTGTCTGTTGGAAGGCCGTAAGATTTTCCCGCAGTTAAACTTGAAACGCTTGTGTTTATGCCCCCCACCACAGTGACTTTGCCACTGGCTCCATTGCTAATGTTTTCTTTTGCAAGGCCGACAAACTTAACCATAGCGTCATTTATAACTAGGCTCTTAGCTTTATTGCTATTTTCCCACAGCCAACAGTTCCTTGTTGAGTTTACGTTTACAAAATTTGGGCCAGCATTTGAGGGAGTTGTTCCATCATTAAGCCATTGCGTAGTATCTGCGCCGTTAACGCTTATTGTGTTGCCACTGCCAAAAATTATTTTGTAATAATAATTATAGCCAACTCCTGTAATCATTGTTTGCTGAATGACAGGGTTGTAATGAGGGCTGGCTAATATTGTTACAGGCATGTCTATGCGCGTCCCAAATGTGACGCTTGTTCCAGATATTGTTCCCGCCACGACTTTCGCACCACTATTGGGATAAAATTGCATTATGTGCCGATTTGCGGTTGGGTCATAGGTAGTGCCTAGATATAAAACTGTGCCTGTTGTTTCAAACGTGGCTTCAGAGCCTGCCGTCACGTTCGTTCCAGAAACAGTAAGAACTTTAGCCGCTCCGTTTCCATTATCTTTTTTATAAGCGCAAAGATATTTGTTTGCAGCGGTATCGTAAGACAGTCTTGGGTTAGCGTGTGAAGTACCACTACTAACTTGGAGAGCACTACCAATACTTACACTTGTGCCGCTTATGGTAGCAACAACCGCCCATATTCCAGAAGACGTCATGTAAGCTATAAGCGAAGATTGAGTGTCAGGATTGTATAGAACTTGACCTTCACGCCCTGCGCTACTAACTTGGATTATTGTCCCGAACGAAACACTCGTTCCACTGATTGTAGCCACAACAGCATGTCCAGTATAAGAGCCACTAGCGTTGTACCAGTAGATTAAAAACTTCCCTGCGTTTGCATCGTAAGTCACTTGAGGTGAGTATTGGTCAGTATTGCTAGTTATTTCAGCCTCTGAACCCCACGAAATCGTTGTTTCTGTTATAGTGCCGACATAAGCTGCTGGTCCACCATTAGCAGAGGTTCCTATTACAGCCAAAATTTTACCATTGCCATCTGTAGCTATGCCTTGTGGAAAATAGTTTGGTGAGTAGGGGTCGCGGGTTCCAACTTGAACTACGCCACTTTCTGCTTGTCCCACAACCTCAACAGTGCCGCTTGAATTTATACCTACAATGTTTCCTGCACTAATGCTGCCACTGGCAGTAAAGGTTTGCTCACCGCCACCGCTTGCCTCTACCCAGCTAATGTCATCAGCACCAGCAGTCAGTACTGTGCCTGTTGCGCCTTTACTTAGTCTTGCTGTAGCTGCGCTGCTGTTACCGTAAATAATAGAACCGCGAGGCACTGCATCTAACGTGTTTAGTTCAGCCGCCGTGCTGGTAACTCCAAGATTTGGTAAAGTTATACCCAAGTTTGTTCTTGATGTAGATGCACTTGCTACATCTGACAAATTGTTTGTAGCGGCTAACCCACCGCTAGCCACAAAGGATGTAAACGCTACAATCTCTATAATGTCATTAACCAAAGCAGCGGTAGCCAACACAACGTCAGAGCCATTGGTCGCGGTGTAATCGGCAGCGGCTAGTTTTACGCCGTTCATATATACATCGACAAAACCTACGCTGTACCCGCTTGTAGCGAAGCTAGTCTGACCTGCCGTAGCAGTAAAAGCCTGACGTTTCTGCGTGGCCTGTGGTACTGGCTGTGTGCCTATGTATCCTGACATATCTTACTCCTACTCAGGCTTTGTGGGCCAAGTTATATTTGTGGGAAACCCAGATTGTGTGGGTACATCACGCAAAAGTTGCCTGTAAGTGCGCCAAGCGTCAGGCACATGGTCGGGCCAGACCTTATCATCACAACGCGAGAGCAGTTCATTACGATACCGCCTTGCTGCTTCAGCGGTCTTTCCGTCGAATGGCAGATCAGTCATCATTTCGTTCATCATAACATTTATCCTACAGTGAGACAGCGCGGAGGTATATTTCGGTTGAACTAATAGCTATACCAACTGGATCAGTATCCGTTGCAACTAGAGAAGATGAAGATGTTGGTATCCCATATTGGCTTCCAGCAGACAAACCGCTTTGATTAGCATTAACTCCCCCGATAATCGTAACTTTACCAGTTGCGCCATTAGAAATACTTTCAGCCGCCACGCCGACATATGCTGTCCTAGTACCAGCACCTGCATTTACAATCTGATCCTCTGCTGAGTCAGCAACACCATACCCAGCCGTACCTACAATAGCTTGATCTGTGTCTGGGTCATAAAGTAATCCAGCCAGTGCTTTGGTTGTACTTACACGAACTTCCCCGCCGAGCGTTAAGGTAGAGCCACTAAATGTACCGGGTGTTACACACGTTCCCCCCGGCTCGTTAGAAGAATTTACAGTAGAATATGCAAAAATAAGCCCGTTGTTGTCTGGGTCAACCACAATTTGTATATGGTTCTGGACGTAGGCTTGGTATGCAGGGGTAGTGGCGAAGGGAATAGTAGTTTCTGTACCCGCCGATATGCTTGTACCGCTTATTGTGAGAAGTTTAAATACTGTGGTGGAACCATTAACATATACAGCTACTGTTTTGTTTATTGATGGGTCATATACAGCATTCGCTGTGCGATTACTGGGCATCGACGAGGTAAGGGTTACTGCGGAACCCGCCGAGACGCTTGTACCACTGATCGTCATTGTGAGAACATTTAGTGGTTGACCGTAACTACCCGTGGCATACAAATATATAAATTTGTTTGCAGTTGTATCAAATGACAAAGACCCCGGTTGCGCGTGTAACGGGCTATTGCCTAAATTAGCTTCTGAACCAAGCGAAATATTAGTGCCGCTTATTGTACCGACCCTCGCTTTAATCGCGTCTTGGTTTCCAGCGTTAATAAACAAAACTTTATTTGCATTTGAGTCATACCCCAACTCGGTGTGGTATGTAGTGCCATTGTAGACATTAACTTCCGTTCCAAAGCTGGGAGTGGTGCCACTAATCGTAATAGTAGAAGCGTACCCTTTATTATCAGATTTTGCGTATGATACTACAAATTTGCCAGCATTATCATCATATACTAAATATAAACATCCACGCCCTACATGAGAACCCAAGGTTATTCCTGAATCAACCGCCGTTCCAAAGGAAAGGCCAAAATCACTACTTACTGTGCCAACCCGCGCAAATAGTTTAGTGTTTGTGCCTTGGAAAACATGCAAATATTTATCATTAGCAGTATCGTACGCCAACGGCTGACGGCCTATGGAACTGCCACCAGCACCACTGCCAAGTGGCACCCCCGCTCCAACTTGCTGTTGCATTACGGATACTGTGCCGTTTGCATTAAACCCAACAGGGTTTCCCGCTGTAATCGCGCCTGTCGCTGTAAATGTCGCTTCGCCTCCTGCTGATGCCTCCACAAATGACAAATCAGTACCATCAGATGTTAGAACTGTTCCCGCTGCGCCTTTTGCTAAAGCAGATGACACACCAGAACTATTGCCAACATCAATAGAGCCGCGTGTCAGAGCGCGTGTAACAGTGCCTGTAGCTGTTATAGCACCGCCAGCCGCCACATCACCTGTAGCTGTCAAGTTGCGGATCGCGGTAACATCTTTATTGGCATCTGCCGTAAGGACTTTATTGGCCTCTGTAGTGCCGTTGGCTGAAGCCTTATCGTTGAGGTTTAACTCAGCTATAGACGCATCAATGCCTGATATTATTCCTGAAGATTTAGAGCCAATATATCCAGCCATTAGGTAATCTCCAGTACCGACAACATAGTGTCTAGGCCACTTGCTGTGTTAGCTACAACCTTAACCGCATCTGCGGCTTCTAAGATGATTTTACCGTCCAGCACGGACAAAGCGCCCTGCGCGGGAATGGGAGCATTTTTAATAATATAAAAGTCTGTACCACCCCTGCTTACGTAAGCACTTGCCGTAATCTGTGTGGTTAGAATGTTTGCCAAATTAATGCCAACCGCAACGGTCTGTGTGTTTGCAGCTACTGTACGGACAGTAACAGGGCTGGTGCCTGTGGCGCTTGCCAAGTAACTCTTAAAGGTATTAGCCATATTCTATCCTAACGCTATGCTTAATGCCAAAACATCACCAATGCTCGCTGGAGCTTGGCCTGCTATAAACAGACTAGGGACACTTAGACCCGTAAACGCATCTGTCATTGCTGCCCCTGCCCCTGTACCATCGGAAAACACTGCCTTAACTTGACCACTAGGGATAGTTATTGTCGCCCCTGACCCCTGTTTAATGATAATGTTTTGACTTCCAGTTGTAGCATTTTCTATAAACCACATCTTACTTACTGAGGTGGGTCCAATAGTAATAGTACAAGCAGAGTCTAGTGTGCCTGTATATTTAAGGTACATGGACCTACCTTGAGCAGAGGCTCCATCGGTAAGCGTGGTTGTATGGGTATCTGCGTTAGTAGTTATTGCTTCAGTGCCAAAACTAAAGGACTCGGCAATAAGTTCTAAATTTGTGTTAGTAGTAGTACCCCACGTACCCGACTGCTCGCCAGTACCTATCTCTTCTAAACGAAGATCGTTTGAATAAACACTAGCCATGTAAGTTTCCTAAACTAGATTGATTGTTGGATTTATACCGCGCTTGTAGCTAAGACGCAATCTTTTTCCAAGTTACCGTAGAGTTGGTATTCACAGGTGTCCAACTTTCCGAAGATGTAGGGCTTATACCTGCCCAATTTGAATTGTGTACGGGCACTATTTTACTCCATACAAGCACTCCGCCAGACTGCCCTGCGGCCTGTACTCCTGATACAGTTACGCTAGCGCCTTCTTCTACAGACACAACGCCCAGACCTAGAGTACCTACTACACCTACTGCGGGTTGTGTAACGTCGCTAGTAGTTGTGCTAGCGCCCGAAGCTCCAGTGCTAGACAATCCTGTAACAGGTATATTGCTATCTGCAGATGCTGTAGCAGCTCCTATATACCCCTGTCCCGCTACACCACCAACATCGGCATTGCTATACGTAAGAGTTATAGTACCTAACTGACCTGTTGCAGCAACTCCTGTTGCAGGTAGAGAGGAAGATTCGTTAACAGTTACACTACCAACACTTCCGGTAGAAGATATACCTGTGAGATTAACAACACGCCCAAATCTTGTGGTAGCTGTACCTATGGCTGTACTGCCTACAACACCTACAATCGGCAGAACTGATTCAGATACAATAGATACTGCGCCAACAGAACCTATAGAATTTAGCCCCAACGCAGGTATGTTGCCGTCTGAGTCTATTACTACTGTGTTTAGTTCAGAAGTGCCGCTAACGCCCGAAACAGGTACTGTCGCAAGCCCTGTTTGAGTTGTTGTACCAACTTGTCCGGTTGCGCTGACGCCTATTGCATCTATGCGAACAACAGTAGTTACTGAGCCAACAGAACCATTTAATGCTGGAAGAACACTTGCTTCGTTCCAAGCCCCAAAGCCCCAAGTAGATCGGCCCCAGCCACCTAGATATACAGTGGACATGAGACGCTACCTTTTAAGCTATGCGAATGATCGCGTTAGAAGCATCTCCAGTTGGCATTACAACTGTAAAGTCTCCAGCACTTGCGGCTTTATCTGAACCAAAGTCCAGTACAGCTACAGAAGGAGTACCGCCACCAGATACGGGAGCATTATTATAAAAAAGAGCGCCACGAACTAGGCTTATTGTAACATTTGAAAATACAACATCATTAGCGTCTACAAAAGCAGTAGTACTGGAAGAAGTGGGAGTTACCGTGGTAATCGCATTGCCCCCAGCAGTGTAGTTTGTACCGCTGATTTCGTTAGTAGCAGTATAGCTAACAGTACCAGCATTAAAACTTGCGCTGTTATTGTATAGAGCCAACTTAAATTTGTCACTTGCTGCCGTGAAGTTGTGTATACCTTTAAGCAGTTCTGTCTTAAATGAAGTACACATGAAATTGCCTGAAAATGCCATTTACATATTCCTTATATAGTTAGCTAGTTTTGGGTGCCCAGCGTCTTTGATTGCGTTATATACAGTAGTTCTGTCGCTTTGAATAGCCTGTTTCATGTAAGAGGCTATAACTCCTGTCATCTGTTGTTTGTAGGCTACTGCTTGATCTCTTATTACGGAAGGGGCTTGTTCAGAAACGTGTAGCAGCTTGTCAGTACACCTCTCAGCAACCTCTTCAGGTGTGAATCCACGATTGTTGGTGGTTCTAACCTCAACGCTACCCACAGACATATGAAACGGCATGTCATTCATCTAAAGTTTCCATCCCTATAGCTATCGCCCCTACTGGCAGCATCAATTACAGAAAGTTGTGTTAAAGCAGATTCATACCGTTCTTTATAAGTCTGCATTATATCAGGATCGCCCTTCATAAACGTATACGCTTCTACTAAAGAACCATACAAGAGTACAGTGTCAGCGTTTTCTCCAAGCCAAGATGTGGTTGTAGCCACAATAGAAGGAGGTTCAAAATAATAGTGTAACTCAACTACATAGTTTGCATCGGGTGTTGGCCCTACTATAAAATGCCCATCAGTGTTAGCGGCAATAGCATCGCCATCGAACTGACCATAATATTTAGGCGCACCTTCCGTAGCCGCTACAGGGTAGGCTTCCCGCATGAAGTTAACATCTTTCTCTAACAGGTACGTATACGCTGCTGTAGTGGGATCAACAATGGCGAGAGAAAATACGGCCAGAAAGTCATCAGGCCGCTGCAGATATTGATTACCTTTAGTTAGAGAACCTGTGCTGTTGGACCTAACTTCGGGTATAGTAATAGTGCGAAATATACGTTGCTCCGCTTGCTGAACAAACGTAGGAATCAAAGAAACAAACGTTGCCTCTGTGTTCTCTGTATAATCTTTTATAGCTTGCGTAAGCTCAGTATAATTCATTACTCGGCCTCGCTGTACAAGTTATCGAATATTTGCGTTACGTCTAATGTGTAGTCTAAATCAGATTTAGAATAATGTATATGTTGTGATGGCTTAAAGTCTGGTGCGCCTTCGCCTGTTTCAAACCACGCAGGGTGTGTTACCCGTACTCTGTTGTTAGGTAACGCCACTATATTACCTGTCCACTTACCTGCATCTAGTAGCTGCAACACATGCGCTTGTTTGTGTTGCGCTGGATCATCTGCTACATCTGTGTCGGTATAGTCCACAGTAAACAGGTACTTAGCAGGAAAAAACCCTCCTGCAATCTTTGCCATCCACGGACAAGGTGATGCCCTGTCAAGCGTATATACCGCATGTGTATGAGAAGGGCAGTCCCAAGGCTGGGCTTCGTGAACTGCCATACCCTCGGGCCACTCTTCAAACGGTTCATCAGCTACCAAAGCAGTTATGGGCATCCTAGCCCACATAGCCCCGCCATGCACGTTATCATCGTCTGTATCGTCTGCTTCACAGCCCGTAAAGATAATCTGAAAACTCAGGCATCTGTTGGGCATCGTAGTAACAGCAATAACCATAGCATGTAGAAATTCGCCGTGGTAACGCTCATGATTGACCGTATACTCACGACGAACCCAACACTTAAAGTGCGGTATATTGCTTTGCAGATAAGGCATTAGCCGTTCTTGCGAAAACGTTGAGGACGTGCTGCACCGCTACCGCGAGCAATAGTACCTCTACCGCCTTTGCTCATTTTCGCCAGCTTACCGCCTTTAGCGTAACCCTTCTTCATCATCTTGCCGCCACCCATTTTCTTAGTGACAGCACCACCAGCCTTCTTCTTAGCTACAGCACCACCAGCCTTCTTCTTGGTTACAGCACCACCTTTAGCCATACCTTTTTTCTTCATAGTTCCGCCATAGGCTTTTTTTAAGACTGAATCAAAAAATGCTTGCGCTTTTTTTCTGTCTCTTTCCTCTTTTGGATTTGTACCCCCTCGGGCAGGATCGGTAGCCATCATATTAGCAGTTTCTTCTGCTCCAAAACGAGAACCCTTATTTCCGGTAGCGCCAGAAGCGTTCATTCGCTTGGTCATACCGGGAGATTCGCTAACGCGTTTACGTTTTGCTGCTAATCTTTTTGCGTCTTCCCGTGTTACGGGCCTTTTAGATGTTTTAGGTGCCATGTCCAAGTCTCCTATGGTGTGTTAGCCGTACCGCCCATTCCACTGTGGTTTGTGCAGTAATAATACAAGGTTGGTGCGCTGTTAGCTACAGTTATCTGAACATATGCACCAGCTTGTCCAGCCGTTCCTGACGTAGTTACGCCTGTGGTATACTCAGAGCCACCACCATGTGTGCCATTAG
>WLWH01002525.1_pt1 | contig 10169 bp, 9 predicted proteins | sample 6712741 | NCBI WGS metagenome assembly WLWH01 (sample SAMN12718694, study PRJNA515312) | sponge metagenome | isolation source: marine sponge | host: Mycale hentscheli | place: New Zealand: South Island, Marlborough, Capsize Point | collected 2003-05-01 | reverse complement strand
TCAGCGACGTTTAAGTCACCGTCCATCAAATTGATTGCTACTGTTCCAGCAGAAAGTCCAGATCTTAAGTCTACATAAGACATAAGGTCAGTTTCTAATACTGCCTTTGCAATTAAATCCATTGATGTTTCATCTGTGTACACACTAAGTGCTGTTAAATCAAATGCCATAATTTAGTTTTTTGTTTTTAATTGTTTTTGGTTACTTTCTACTTTTTCTAAGAGCAACAAGTCTTTCGAATCTTGCTTCAGATGTAGATTGTTTGTTAATTGCTTCTTTTGAGAAGGTGTTGCTTACCTTTTTAGCTGCTGGTTCGTCAGCAACTTCGTTAAATCTTGAAGTTAGAACACTAAGCTCTTCTTTAAGTTCTTTAATCTCTTCAGTGTAAGGCTCTAACATACCAGCGATACCTTCCAGTAACCCTTCTACGTCAAATTCCTTTTTCTCTTCAACTACTACCTCTTCCTCTTCGAAAGATTCTTCTGCTTCAGAAACTGACTCTTCTTCGCCAGACTTTTCTTCAACGTTAGTAATTTCACCAGATTCACCTACAGTGATTATTAAACCGTCAGTAGTTTCGTGCTTCCCGATTGGAGCAAATGGATCTTCGTCTGCACCTTCACCTGCACGTACAAATAGGATTGCTCCTGCTTGTAGTTCACCTTCGGTATAAACTTCCGTTCCATCAACTAAAGTAGCCTCCGCCATTTTAGTTTCCACAACTTCTTTAACTTCTTCAGTAGCAGCTCCGAGCATTACTCTTAGCTTGCTGATTGCTGTTTGTACATTCATATACTGTATAAGTTTATTTAGTTTAATCAGACCTATGCCTGACACTTAGAAATATGTATCTGAAACAAATTGACAGAAGTTAGTATAATGAGTATAATAAATAATAATATGGAACTAATCAAGCTACCACCTTACGAGAAATACATGAAAGCTGTGCAACGCGCACGGTTTAACGGCCAAATCACACACACGCAACTTATTATATTAAGGATTTGCTATAAAGCTAGAAAAGCTGAAGAGCCTAAACATTTCAACTATTTTCAGAAAGCCACTAGTCAAACTAAAGAAGACTGTAAGTGGGAACTAAATGACCTTGCAACTAAAGGTGCAATTAGAATGGTCAGACCTGATTTCTACATGCTATGATGTATTACATCTATCACATACCAGGAGTTAAGATAGGATGTAGTACTAGACCAGCAGAACGTGTAGCTAAACAAGGTTACACACAATTTGATGTATTAGAAGTATACTCAGATATTAATGAGGCTAGTAAAAGAGAAATAGAATTACAAGAACAATACGGCTATAATAAAGACCATCACTTATATTCTAAAGTTACAAATATGCCTACTACAGAAAGTTGTCGTAAAGGTGCTTTAGTAGCTAATAGAGCTAAGAGATGTTTAACTTTTAAACAAGCCGAAGAAATAAGACGTAAAGTTAAAAGCGGCATACGTCAGATTGATATATGCGATGAATACAATATAAGTAAAGCTATGACGTCTTTAATTGTAAATCGTAAAAGGTATATTAAAGCTTAGTCCTCTTTTTTCTTTCTACGTATTTCTATAATTCTAGCAACGTTAAGTATTATACCAGTAATTATTAAAGCCATCGTTAGTATTGATGACCAGTCAATCATTGCAGCACCCGCTGCCGCAACAGTTGTCCCGTTTGCGATTGAGTCTTTTAGTTCGTCCATTAGAGTTTAGCAGCTTTTTCGATAAAGTTACCGGCAATTGAATAGCCGTTAAGATCACCATTTTTAATTTGATTCCATGTTTCTTCATCGTTGATTTGATAAGAAGCCATCCAAGTTCCAGCCGGTACGTTAAAGCCCATAGCTGTGGATTTATCCATCTTTGGATCTTCGACGATCCAAGACTCAAGAAGAGTATTATCAGTAACGATGTTATCATCATGGTTTATATCTGTTTGATTTTGCTTATTGTATTCAAAGAACTTTTTTGCAATCTTTTTGATAGTGTCCTTAGAAAAGTATACATGAAAAGGATTACCCATCTCATCTTTACGTAGAATTAGTTGTTGTGGTACCATTGCTGGTCCTGTTACGATCATTTCATCATCAGATGAGAATGCAAACGTACCTGGGTATCTCCAGTAGTCGTTAGAACTAGATGCCACTTGACCTGCACGGCCTGAAGCTCTACCTTTTGACATTATGACAGTTTCTCTACCATCTTTGTAAACTTCTAGTTCTTCCCAGTAATGATTGCAATTAACTCCTCCTTTAAAATCAAAAATACTGTAAGGTGAACCATTATGTCTAAATCCTGTGTTAATCGCAGTATTCATTTGGTTGATTTCGTCTCTAGTATACAGTTTATTCATTCTAACCATAGCTTTACAGAAGTTTCTCTGTGCTGCTAGTGAACCTGCGTATCTATATTTGATCTCTGGCTCGTTATCTAGGTCCTGTCGACCTAAAATATCTAATCCAACTATACCTTTAACATAATCACCAATGTTCTCAAAGCTAGCCTTAGTACTGTCTATGTAAACTGCTTTTTCGTAGTCAACAGTCTCTCCTAATTGTTCAGCCATTTCGATTACCATTGCCCAAGCTTTTTCTTGGTCAAATTCTTCTTTTAATGCGTGATTTTCAATTGGTACACAGTTAGGTACTTTCTTACCGTTCTTATCTTTCATACCAATTGCTTCATAACCAGGCCAACATGCATCATCTAGGTCAAAACAGTCTTCACACTCAAATGAGTTGTAACAAATAGCAGCAGCTTGATCGTCGTCATAGCCTTCTCCTTTTAAGACTGGTATACATCTAGAAATAAAATCATTTTCTGATTCTCCAGATTCTCTTTCGACAAACTTCTCTTCACTAAATGCTAAGAAGTCAATACCAATTGCTGGCTTGTCTACTAGGGACATTACATCGACACCTAAGTCATCGAATTCCATTTCATCCCAATCAATTAAAAGTTCTACTATTTTCTTCATAATGTATGTATCTTACAACCTTGCTAGGTCATTAATTTTTGCGTCAGCCTCTTGTTGTGTTGTCATTTCTTCTGCAACTACATAAGCTCTAATAACTGGTTGTGCTTGACCTGGTCCTACAGAGTCTGGTCCTACTTGATTATCAATATCTACACCAGTTGCTGCAGATTCTATACCAGCAGTAGGATCAAATGTAGGTATTGTTGGTCTAGTTGGTGCACCACCGCCTCCTGCACCTCCACTAGGTCCAGGTGTTTTAGTTGACATAATAGCTTTTACATTTGCTAAACCAGTTGCAACTGCTACACCCGCAGCAAGAGCTGCACGTATTGGTGAATCAGGTGTTAATGTCATCTGAGATGTATAAGCCTTTTGTGCACCTAAATATGTGGAAATTGTAGCTGCAGAAATTGCTGCTGCTTTACCAGCTGCACTATCTTGTCCAATAAGGTTAGCAATAGCACTAAATGCACTTGCTGCTAATTGTAAATTATTCTCAGTTACCTGCTTTTGTAATAGTTTTTCTGCTTTGGCAGCCTCTTGGTCTAACTTAGTCTTTTTCTTAGTATAGAACTCTCTTACTTTTTGCTTTTCTTCTTCAGTAGCCTTAAGTCTATCTAATTCTTCTAAATCTTTAAGTTGTGCAGCTTCTAATTCCGCAGCTGCCTTTTCAAACTCATTCTCTATGTCTTCTAGCTCCATTTCAGCTAGTTTATCTCTAATAGTCTGCTTTCTAGCTATCTCTTCGTTCTCTAACTCAGCAGTTATCTTCTGTGCATCTAATCTACGTGTTTCTAATGCAGTTTCGGCATCGATTCTAGTAGCAATGGCTTCTGCAAGCGAAGTTTCTAGTTCTTCACGCTTTTCATAGTTAGATTCTTGTGAAATTTGTAGTCTTAGGTTCTCTTCTTCTAGTTTTGCTTGTTTTGCTAAGTTTTCTGCAAGTTTTACTTGTGCTTCACCTACATTCTCTAGTGCAGTCTTTCTTTCTTCGTAAGTTCTGTTAGTATCTTCCGCAATCTTCTGTTGCGTTTCCATTTCTTTATTAAGTAGGGCATTATCAACAATTAACTGTTGTTGTGCATCTCTAATATTTCTAAATTGATCTACTAGTAATGTGGCTACTTCTACTGCCTCTTTAACTTCTGCAACTACTGTCTTACCAAACTCTACGGTAGCATCTATCGCATCTCCTACTTTATCTGTAATATCTTCTACTCCAAGTACTACTTTACCTACGGCATCTGCGGCTACTTTACCAGCCTCTTTGAATTTACCTGAGAATAAGAGTCCAATTGCTTTACCTAATTTAGGTACTAACTCGAGTAAGCCTTCAAATCTATTAAAGATATTCTCTTTTAGTAGATCTACAAAATTCATTAGGGCTTCTTTAGGATTAGTAAAGGCCCATACTATTTGTTCACCTAATGCAGAGAAGAAATCACTAATCTTACCTGTAATAATACCTAAGGCTTCCATTGCTATGGCTAACTTACGTGAACCCTCTTCAGAATTCTTAAAATATGCAAATAGTGATGTAAGTGCGATTAACAGGGCTCCAAGACCAGTTGCCATGATAGCACCTTTAAGTCCTTTGAATCCTGCGGTTGCTCCTTTAATACCTGCTTTCATATCTGCGAAAGCCTGCTTACCTTTTGCTAGTATTGAGTTTTCTTCTGCTACCTTCTTGGTTTCTTTACCAAGATTCTTCATCTCTTTCTGTAATTCCTCTACAGATTTGACTTCTTTCTCAATACCATCAATGGTAAATGTAATTTTAACTTCTTCTTGTGCCATATCTACTTAGAAATATAATTGTTGTCCATTTTGAATTAGCGTGATAGGTTTACCGTATTTATATGCACTACCACGTTGTTTCATTTTTCTTGTTGGTAATCTAAAGTTTAACCAATAGAGACCGTCTTGCCATACACCACCAAATCTTGCTTTAGCTTTACTATTCATTCTATCAACAGGCTTAGCCATGTTAACAGTAATTGGTGATTTAGTATTATCCCAGTCTTTACCATCTGGATGCGTACTGTAATATGCATCCCATGGTCCCAGTCGCTTCATCTCTTTTAATAAGTAGATAATATGCTCTGGGTCGTAAACACCCCAGATACATGCGTCTATATCCGGAGTGTCCCAATCACCTGTAATGCCGCCAAATATTGTAACATCATAATCTCTCCAATCTAACTCCATAATGGCAGCTATGTGTTGTTGGAATTCTGCATCTCCTAATCTCATTATGTTTGTGCTACAAAGATGTAAGGCCATGAAGTAACTAGGTTACCACTAATCTCAAAGTCATTAGTTCCATTACAGAAACACAGATCGAACGGTGCTCTTAGTGCATCAAAACTATTTGTGCTATAGAACCAATTAGTGTTATCACATGTATTATCTTGATCCATAGGAACTAAAGTACCTGCGCTAGTTCCGTATTGTGACTGTAATGAAGCCCAATCGCCATCATAACAATACCAACCATCAGTAGGTTCTGCTGGTGAATTACCAGAGTTAACTCTAATAAGTACTACGTCAATACTATCTCCAACAGTTTCACCTTGACATAGACCACCTACTACATATTCTCTAATGGATGAGATGTCTGAGTTAGGTATTACTACTTGACAACTTACTAAGGCTGAACCAGAAATTGTACAACCTACATTATCAGTAACAGTATATGAGTATGTGTCACTTGCTAAGCCAGTTCTTGTAAATGAAGTACTACCATCAGTAAATGAAATTGTATAAGGTGCAGTACCGCCACTAGCTGTAACAGTTAAGGCTCCATCTGAAGTATAACAGTCACTTGGTTCTGTAATTGTATTAGTAAGTGCTAGAGCAGACGCTGTAGATTGTGGTATTACTACCTGTACGTTATCTGTTCTACCCTGGTTATCTACTAGAGTAATTGTATAAGTACCTGGTGTTTGGTTAGCTATTAAACCAGGATTAATATTAAATGTACCACTATCACCCGATGTACTTGACCAAGCAACTGGGAAGTTAACTGGTGAACTAAATACAAATGTAACTTGACCATCATTTCCATTGAAACATAGAGGACCTTGAATAGTTGTAGTATAGTTTAGTGCATCAGTAGCTTGTGGTACTGGTTTGTAATCTATTAATTTAATTAGCTGTACTTTAACAGGACCCGTAACACCTATTTGTGCATCGTTAATCTTTTCTGGTCTATAGTAAGCCCCATCTAAGAATACAATGTCATCAAAGGAAAAGTTTTGTAGATCTACGTTATTAAGTGTAAAATGTCCAGTTACTCTACGAGCTCTAGAGTTATAGAGTGACTGTATGTAACCAGACCAATATGTTGTGTATAGGTCAAATGAAGTTACAAGTCCATCAATACCTGAAACTTGAGTACCCCAATAAGGTACGTCTACATTCCAGTTTAACACCTGAGTGTCCTGGTCCATAGGCCATTCGTTATAGTAAGATACTAAGGGATAATCACTAATATGTCCTGTAACATCCTCTAAGTGCCATCCATTGCTACCTGTAAAACCAGTAGGTTGTAGACCATTATAGAATAGTAATCTTGTCTTAGGTTTAATAGGATTATGTTGTGTACCTAGATCACCTGCAGATTTTGTAGTCATCTGCGGTATAATGAATTCTGACTTTGCGCCAGTTGCTGGAGCTCCTGTAATTTGTGTTAGTGGTGTTGGTGCCCAGTTAGTTTCTATCTTTCTAGTACCTTTTAGTAATTCGTTACCACTATCAAACTCTAAGTAACCAAATGTATTTTTATATGCTTGTGTATGGTAGACGTTAATCCAATCTCCATCATCTTTATGCATAAAATCAATTTGATCTGACTGTGTATTAAATAGAGGCTCAATAATTAAGTCTTTGTCTCTGATTAATTTATCAGACCAGTCATAGAGGTCACCAGAGGCTACGTAGTTAATAAACGGTTCAATTATGAAGTTCTTACCATCTGCAGCATCAGGCGCCATAACGAGTCTGTATGTAGTTAGTATATCTTTAATAAAATCTATCTGTTTGTACTCACAATCTAGTGAAGCATTAGGTAGTGCATTACCAGGAGCACTAACTACTTCAAACTCTTTGTTTCTAAATACTGATTGTTCAATTAAACCAGGGAATTCAGTCTCACCATAGATTCTAATCTTATCTCCAGCGGCTAATGAAATAATACCCTGTACTGTAATTGTAGTTCCAGCACCAGAACCATAAGCTCCAATACTAGCATCTGTATATGCACCACCAGTAGATTTTTGTATTTTAAGTCTACCAGCAATATTAGAGAATGGTGGCGATTGACCACCTTGACCTGCATAGAATGCTTGTGCTCTAATTATATAAGAACCAGCAACTTGTGCAACATAGTATGAACCAGCTGATACTGGAAGATACTGGTAGTTCTTACCATCAGTAGTATTTACGTTACCCGAACTAGGGTCATTAACAGTCTCACCAATGTATAATTCACTATCACCACCTTCATCATTAGAATCAGTAGCTGTCATTGTGTTTGTTGAGTTAGCGTCTCCACTTAAGTCAATACTAGATTCATTACCCCATGCACTTACATAGACTTGCTTAAAAAATGCAGAGTCTAAGAATGTAGAAGTAAATGTATATCCAGTGTTCTCAAAGATTTTACCAAAGATCTTTCTAGCTCTAATCATTGGCTTCATTCTAGCTAACTCTAATGGATGACCTGCTGATGTAAAGTTATTACCTGAACCGGCAACAGCTACTCTAGTTTGTTCAGCATTACCATTCTCGTCGTATGTGTTACCGAAATCAACTAGGGGATATAGAACATCTCCGTTAATTAGTCCGTCTGTTAGCGTGCCCTCTGGGTATGCTTGCCATGATGATGTGATATTAGCACCATTAACAGTATGTGATAACTCAGGCATACTAAGGCTACACATCGTTGCATCACCAATAGCACTGGAGAAGTCTCTGGTCTCTCCTAAGAAAATAATCTCATAATCTATTTTATCTTGAGCTCCGTTAGTAAAGATACGTTGTAGTCTAATATGTCCCTGTCTAAATTCAGCACCATCTACTATAATCTCTGCTGGTTTCTTTACAGTTACATCATAGTCAATACCATCAATTAAGAAGGCATGTTTAAAGAATATGTTATTTGCTGAAGTAGCGGGTACTCTGAATGTTCTAGAGAATACCGACTTGGCCTCAGCATTTGTAATGTCTTCTACTGATAGATTCAGCTTGATTGGCTCAGTCTCATAAAGATCTAACCAATACTGATTTAGCTGTCTACTATCATCGTATACTTTAAGTTGAATCATATTATCCTCTTTGTGATTTTATGTTATTCGCTAATTTAAAATTAATTGTATATTGGAATAACTTATCTTTTCTATAAGTCTTTTCAGTCCAACTTGCACTTGTAATATTACAACCAAAGAAGTAGGCTTCGTAACCCGCAGGTGCTTTATTACCTAAACGTACTCTAACATCTGGTGAGTTAAATAGGCCTTCCATTAATTCAGCATCTACATCTGATAGGTATGCAGTCTCTGCTGTAAAAGTCTCTTTAATCTCTTGTGAGTAAGTTGTATAACCTCTTGCGCCCGTTGACGTACTGTAATTAGTACCATTGTAGTCTACTGTATTGGCTAAGTAGTTGTTGGCTTTTCTATTTGTCTTTCTAACATTCTTTTTAGTAAATGTCCAGTAGTCTCTAAAACCAAATGAGTTTAACCAAGAGAACTGTATGTGGTCATAGTCTAAACACCCTGCTTGTGGGAATGCTACACCTCTATCATAGATTCTAAACATCTGTGGGTAATGTAGTGATTCATCAGCATAACCAGTAAAAGTACTAATACAAGTAGCTGGTGTATAGGCTAATGTCTGTACAAAGTAATATGCAACTGCACTATCTAATGTAAAAGTTGCAGTTGCTAGGGGTGTTGTATAATATGTAAAGTTAGATAAGTTTTGTGGGCCCATACCTACTGTAATGACTGCAGTGTTATTACTAGGCTGCGTACCATCTCCATAGTCAATGTTAGGTCCTCCACCGTTTGCTACAATATTAGGGATTACCACATCGTCTACTAGACTACCATCTGATTCGTATGAAGTAATTCTAAATCCTTCAATACCTTGTGCTAGGGCAGAAGGTGCAGGTAGTCCACCATTATATAGAGGATTAAAGTAGCTTACAGTAAATAGATCGTCTGCATATACATCATGCACATTAACTCTAGTATTAATACCAATTGAACTTGGTTTAGTTAGAGTAATTGAACTACCTAATACAAAATCATCATTAGTATCTGTAAGTGGTCTACCATTAAAATATACATTAGTACATGCAGGGTTAGAGTCATCTCCGTTAATAGCTGCTTGATATTGACCCTCAGCCCATGTTAGATCGTACCATGGCTTTACACCACCGATTACATTGTAAGGTCCGTAACTTGCTCCCTTAAGATCTACAACTCCTGCTGTTTCATCACCAATACGTAGAATATATTGTTCTACCTCTTGCACTGATTGCTGTAAGTTAGCAGGGCTAGTATTACCAAGACCAATTAGTTCTGTATTAACAGGTGATGGATGCACATAAGTCTGTAAGATATTTTGTATATCAAAGATTGCATTACCCTCTGAGTTAGCTGTCTGTCTAATATCAGCTAGAATATCTCCACCTTGTGTTTGTACTTGTAGCACATATTTATCTGCGCCACTAGTAAGTGAAGTAAGGGTAACTGGATTAGGACCATAAGCTAAGTTATAGTCTCCAGGAGATTGTGAAAGTGTTACTGTTGAAGCCATAGTTAAAATTCTTGTGTTAGGGCCTGTGTCACTCCATCTGCTACTGCAGTTGCGATTGCATCTACATTAAAGAATGATTGTGGTTTTAGTCCCATCTTATATATTTGTTTTCTTGCACCGAAGGCCAGGTCGCCACCGATCATTTCATAGTTACCGCTAAATCCGAAGCGTCTACCTGCTGTGGGTTGTGGTACACCGAATGGCGGTACCTCACGCGCTGGGGCGTTCTGCATGCCATCTACTCCATAGTTCTGAAAGATACCATAGTATAACATTTCAATGGCCAGTGTGTCATCTTGTATCACTGCCTTAATAGATTGTCTCAGTGCTCCAGAGTCTACTGGTGCTCCTGC
>WLWH01002523.1_pt1 | contig 10174 bp, 7 predicted proteins | sample 6712741 | NCBI WGS metagenome assembly WLWH01 (sample SAMN12718694, study PRJNA515312) | sponge metagenome | isolation source: marine sponge | host: Mycale hentscheli | place: New Zealand: South Island, Marlborough, Capsize Point | collected 2003-05-01 | reverse complement strand
CATTGTTATCATTTCAAATGGCATTTATATCTCCTTTTTTTTTAGTGCTTCCATTTTAATTGCATTCGCAACATCTTCCATTCTTTTAGCAACACCTGAACCTGATTTAACTGCTGCTTTATATTCAGCATTATTTAAAAATTCTACTGATGCTTCTTTAAATTTACCTTCATTAATTAATCTAATAGTTTTAGGACTACCTGATAATGAACCTCTATACCATGATGATACTATATTCTTTTTTAAATTATTAGATAAACTATCAAAGTTTTTAATATTTTTTTTAGTTTGTATTAATTTTAATTTAATATTATTTTTTAAATCTTTCATGGCTTTCTCTTCAGAAACCATTCCACCTTCTTTATTATCTTTATTATAAAAACCATAGCCACTTGTAATAAATTCTTCATCTCCTAATCTATAATTTTTAAAATACTTTTTACCATCAACAATAATAACTTTACCTGTTCCTTCATACTTTTTAATTTTATCAACATAGTTATTTACTTCATTATCTATATTTGCTGTTGCTCCTGTTGCAGCTATTACTGCAGCACTAGCCATTGTAGTTAATTTCTTTTTATTCATAGGTTTTTTTTCTATTACTTTTTCATTTTTAAAATTTAAATCATAATTTAAATTATCTCCAACAATATATTTATCATTGTTTGTAAGTTTACTATTATCTTTTGTAATAACTTTAACACCTTCTAAATTAGATAAAGCTAAATCCCCTGTTGCATATTTTTTTCTTTTAATAACAACACCTCCATCAGAAAATTTTTTAGGTTTAATTGTATTATCAGTACTATCTACATTATTTTTACCATATGTTTTAGTTACTTCAACACCACTAAACAAATCCATTATCCATTTTCTATAAGTAGGTAAAGGAACAATCTTATCTAAAAATCTTTTCATTGCTTTATCAGTATCTCCTACCAAAGTATCTTGTATAACTTTTCCAATATCAGTTGCAACACTAGCTGCAGGAAAAGGTATAAACCATGGTTGTTGTGAACCTGGTCCAGTTAATCTTCCAACAGCTAATTCAGGAAGTATACCTGACATTCCTGATAATCTTAAAGCTTCAGACCACCATTTATCTTCATTATAAGCAGGGTCAGTTATAACTTCACCATGTTTAGCAATTTCTCTTAACATTTGAATACCACCATATACAGGTAAAGCAGCTAATAATTTTACCATTTGTCTAGCTTCACCATTTTCAATTCTTTGCAACATCTTATTTGTTTGTGATGATTTAGCCATAGCCCAAGAAGTAAATTGACCCATTAATCTAACCCAAGGATTTCTACTTTGAGCAAATAATAATCTATTTTGTACTTGAGGTATTAAAGCATCTCTATTTGCAGCAAGAATACCTGATTGATTTAATACTTTATTAACTGCTTTATTTGCAACAGCTTCATCAAAACTACTAAATGAACCTAATTTTAAACCATCTTGAACATCAATACTATATCTATTTAAATCTCTAACTAATTTTAATCCTTTACCAGAACTTAAACTTTTATTACCATTAGCACTAACAAACTTAGCTAATTTATTTGCACTTGTATAAGCATCGACTGCTCCAACATTATATGCATATCTTCTAGCTAATCCAGTTAACCATTGAAGACCCATAATTTTAAAACCCCATTCGTTTACTTTTCTTAATGGACCCATTTTACCCATAACATTTGCTGCTTGAGTAGCATCATCAAATTTTAAAACTGCTTCTTCTCCCATGACAGTTCTAGCAGTACTTTTTTTATCTATTTTACTACCTGTTTTTTGTAACCATCCACGAATTTCATCTGATAAATTTAAATTTAAATTTTTAGCTACACCTGTTTCTCTTGATTGAGTAAATCCTGTTCTTAATGCACCTTTAAAGAAAGATGTAAAATTAGCTGAGTTAGAAAAAGGTTGTACTACATCACCAAGTGATGCAATAGTAACTCTATCTAGCATATTTAAATTAGATATTGTTGCTAATGTACCAGCTATTGATTTACTAACACCTAATTGTTTTGTACCATATCTACCAAAATAACCATCAATAGTATTAGTTACTAATCTTATTTCAGTCAAAGCTTTAGCTTTCCAATTCTCTTGTGTAATTCCAAATTGTTTTCCTACAGCATTTTCATATTTTTTCATTATGCTATCAATATAAGGTTTTAACATTTGTCCTTTATTACCAAATTTTTCTGAAAAAGCAATTGATTTCATAGAACGATTATATAAATTAAATAATACATCATTAGCATTATTTACTAAATAACCATTTTGTTCTAAAATTTTTTCTACTTTAGCATAAGGTCCTTCAAGTATTCTAGCTTTTGTAATGTGTTCACTTAAAGGATTCTTTTTTAATACTCCTAATTTTTTTGAAATACCTTGAACATAATTATCTATATCTAATTGATTAACAATAGTATCATCTTGATTTAATAAACTTTTTGAAAATGACATTGCACTTTGTTTTGCTTGTTTATCATTTTTACCTAAACTTTTAAATATACCTATTATTACTTTTTCAAATTCTTTAGGGTTTTCTTTAATTTTTGAATAATCATATACTCTAGGAAAATAATTTTTTATTTCCATTAACTTACCACTTTTTTCATTTAAAGAAAATATACCAGCTTCTTCTCTTAATTTTTTAAAATCAATTAATTCTTTTTCTAATTTACTTGCAAGAGTATTAACTCTATTAGTTACATCCTTTCCTCCAATTTTAAATACCTTTTGTTTTGAACCTCTAATAATTGATAAAGCTGCTGCTTGTTCGTTTAAAGAATAAGGTCTATTAACATTAGCTGTTCTTAGTTGCCATTGCCTTAATAAATTATCTGCTCTTTGTGTTATAGAATTTTTTGCAACAGAACTATCTATTCCTTCTAATAATTGTAATCCTATTTTTTCAGTAGAACCACCAATTGATGCAAGTTTAGTTGAAGTAGTAGTTGATGTTAACTCTCTAACTTTTTGAAAAGCATATTTAGTACCATCTCTATATAATAAATTTTGTATTTTACTTTTAGATGTACCAGGTATAACTTTACTAGCTTGTATTCCTTTAGATATACCTCCTAATGAAGCACCCACTAACATCCATCTACTTAAATTAGCATCATCAGGACCCCAAAGTTTTCCAAAACCATAAGCAGTTGCAGCACCCATTAAAGGTCTAATACTTGCTGATAAAACTACTTGAGCAGTTTTTTCTGTTAATCCTTTTTGTTTCCAAAGTTTTTCTAAAAATAAAACATCTCGTTTAACAGTTTCATCTATTACTTTTTTAGAAATAATAGAATTTTTTTTCCATAATTCTGTTTGTGCTTTATCAAATGCTTTTTGTCTAGCTACTTCAGCTTTTTCAATTTTTAATATTTTATTTGAAATACTTTTAGTAGCTTTCTTTTTATCTATTAAACCAATAACATCACTTTTAATAAGTTTTCTATCTGCTTTTAATTTAGCTATATCATTATCTATTTTTAAAACAGACTTATAAAAAACTTCTTGTTCTTTTGATTGATTTCTAATTAATGTTTGAGCAGTTGTTTCAGATTTTTTAAGTTGAGTATTTAATTTTAAAAATTCTTTATCACCTGCTATTTTTTGTAAAGCTTTCCATTCAGCTTTATTAACACCAAGTTGTGCTTGAGTTTTACCATCAACTACTTGTATAATTTGTGCAATCTTTCCTTTATCAGCTTTAGGTAATAGCTTACCTATAATTTGAAAAGCTTTCATAGATGCAGGTCCAAGAACTCCAGCTAATGCTCCAGCTTGTGCAACATCTTTTGGATTAGCTTTACCTGTTGTAGCTAAGTTATCAAATAGTTTATCTAATGAAACAGTACCTGCAGATAATCCAGCTACTTTTGCCATAGCTTTAAATCCTTGTTGTCTCATTGACATTGCTCTTCCCCAAGGAGTCATATACATAAAAATATAATAAGGGTCAACTAAAAAAGTAGCCATCTCTGCAGCAAGTACTTCCATATCTTCATCATACTTACCACCTCTAAATTTTTCATGTCTATTATATAAATCTGCTCTTTCATTTGCAGCATTTTCTAATGCTACTTCTTCAAATTCTTTATTAGGGTCAAACGCAGCTTGAAATCCTGCTTTCGCTACACGAAATACATTTCCAAAAAACATATTTTGTTTATCTAAACCATAAGCAATTTTTTCTGCAGTAGTAGGTTGGTTAGTACCAACAATAAACTCTCTATTTATTTCTGTATTATTACTATCACCTGTATATAAAGATGATATTTTTGTAGATTGTAAATTTGTTTTAGGAGTTGTAGTTGTTAATTGAACACCATCTAAATTTGATAAATTTAATTTATTATCAATAGAAGTAGTTTGTACACCTTCTAAATTAGATAAAGCTAATTCATTAGTTACTTGTGTATTTTCTTGAGAAATAGAAGGAGTAGTAACACCCTCTAAGTTAGAAAGACTTAGTTCGTTTACTTCAGCCATAATTTTTATTTACTTGGTGAATAGTTTGTAAATTTATTAATTGGAAAAGCTATATTATATTTATCCATAATTTCTTGACCACTCATTTTATTTGGTAAGATAGCTTTTATAGATTCTAATGTTTCAAAATATCCTGAAGCATTTCCTATACCTACATCTGAAGGTTTAATTTTTTTAATTTCAGTTTCATTAGCAACTTTTTCCATAGCAGAACCATCACCTGTCATTGCATCTTCTTGAACTGCAGGAATAGAAATTTTATTAGCTTCTAATATTTTTTTATTTTTTTCTGTTAAAGGTACACTTTCTTCTTTACCATTAATAGTTACAACAACAGTTCGTACATTACTATAATCATTAGTTATTTTTCCTGAAGATAATTCTTCTTGTTTAATATCCATAGTAGATTTACCAGTAGCAGTATTATCTGCTTGTCCTGTTGAATCTTTTTCTTTTTTTGCAGTAAGACTAGGATATAATAATTCACCTTCAGAATTAGTAACATCTTTTAAAGACATAGCAATAAATGTTCTTGCATCTTTAGTTAACTGATTAGTACCATTATTATCTCTTTCTAATTGTCTTTGTAAATAATTAATATTTTCTTCTAGAGTGCCACCTTCAGTTTGCATTCGTTCACTTGCTGTATTAACAATAAAATTCCTATAAACTTTACCAACATCTTTTCTTAAATCTTTATTAATTTCTATATCAAAACCTTTTAATTTATTATTATTAATATTTATAATTGAATTAGAAGGTACAACTAAAGCAGTAGATGTTTTTTTAAATAAATTTTTTAAACTTCCACCATTTAATACTTTACCATCTGCCATCCATGAACCATATTCTTCTATATGTCCTTTAGCAAGTTCAAATCTTTTATTAGCATTTAAATCAATTTTACTTTTATTATTTCCTGTTACTGCAAAAGTATCATTTACATTTACATCATCAAGAGAATTGTTTATTAATGATTGAATAGTTACATCAGCATTAATAATAGAAGATTTTGCTGTCATGTTTTTATCTTTATCTATTTCAAAAAAATCTTTTGTTTTAGCATTAGGAATTAAAGTTAATACTGTATTAGCAAATTGATTATTATATTCTTTACTTGAATAATCTACTTCTTTTGCTTTTGTTATTTTTTCTTCAAAGTTATCTTTATAAGATTTAGGAATAAATACTGAATCTTTACTATCTGCAAATACTAATTCAGAAGATTCACCATCTGAACTTTCTACAATTTTTTCTGCTGTATTAGATGCATCTTCATTATTAGTTTTAACTGAAGCACTATCAATAGTATTAATAGTTTTTTTATCATCTTCCATATCAATAGTTAAATTTGATATCTCTTCTTTTTTCTTACCTAAAATAGCATTAACTAATGAACTATCATTTTTAGCATTTTTTAAAGCAGCAGAATATTTATTTTCAATTTTCTCAAGAGATTCAAGATAATTACTTTCCATAGTATTTCTAGATTTAAAATCAATATTACTAATAGAAGTTTTTAAGTCTGGATTATTTCCAACATTTTTAACATAAGCATTCCATACTGTAGGGTCAGATTCAGCACCTAATAATTGTGCTTTCTTTTTAGTTACCCAATCAATTCCATGTTTAGCTTCTAAAAAAGATAAACCTAATTGAAAAGTATCTACTTTACCTTTATCTGCACCATCTTTATAATTAAAACCACCAGTATTTAATTTTGTACTAACAGCAGTTAAGCCATCATATTTAGTTTTATTTTTATCATAGTTATTTAAATCATATTCATACTTAGATTTTTTCATAGCAATGATAGCATCTCGTTTAGCTTTTAATTCTTCACCACGAATAAGTAAATTTTCTTTTGTATTCTTTTTATCAGCTTCAATAACACCATTACCAAAAGCCATTGCTCCATCTAATATACTAAATGCCATTACTTATTCTCCTTTATTTTTTCTATTTTACCTGGTAATTCTTTTTTAATTTTTGATAATAAACTAGGTGATACACTATCTTCTGAAGGTTCATCAAACTCTACAATTTCTTCTGTAGATTTAGGTTGTTCTGCTTCTCCTTCATCTTCATCATCCATTTCAACTGGTTCAACATCATCATCATATATTGCACCATCAGGGTCATCTTCTTCACCTTCATATAAAACATAATCTTTAATATCTGCATAATCAGCTATTGCTATTAATAAATAAATTGTAGGTTCAGCTAACATTAACATTAAATCAGGAGTATATAAACCTTTACTATAACCTCTATATAAAAGAACTTGTGCTATTTGGTCTAAAGGAGTTTTATCATTAATTAAATCAATTAATGGCATTAAGTTATCTTCAGCAGTTAGTTCTAAATATACAGCTTCCATAGCTTCATCTTCTTCAATATATTGAGGAGGAGTTTCCCATTGCTTTGGCATATCAGGTGAATTAGTTAAACTTTCACCTGGAGTTGGAGCATTAAAAGGATTTATGTTTGCTTCTTCAAATTGTGTTGTATTTATTTTTTCAGCCATTATGTTCTGTACTTTCTTACTTTGTTTGCTATACCTTTCGGTTGTTTTACAAATTGTTTACCTTGTGCTTTACCTTTTCTTTTAGCAGCAGTTGTTCTTGCATACTCAGAAGAAGATAAACTTTTTATTGCTGCACTTGGTAAATATCTTTCGCCTGTTTTACTTGAGGGTTTACCAGACTTTGTTCTCCATTTTTGTTTACCCCAATTTTTTAAACTTTGTTGAGATTTAGCTAATGCCATTTCTATACCTTATGTTTTTTCTGCACTTCAAATTTAGCTGATAAACTAGCACCTTTATGAGGTACAAACTTACCAGTATGTTTCATTAACTTATAATTATTCTTTCCTTTTTTCATCCAATGAAATCCTTGAGGTGCTTTTATATTTTTATCTGTCATTATGATTTATAACCTCCACCAGCTTTCTTATAAGCTTTAGCTAGAGCTTGTGCTTTTCTTGCACTCCATTGTCCAGCTCCTGTACCATGTGAAGCTTGTGATTTTATTCTATTAAATATTTTTTTTCTCATTGTTGGTTTTGTATAATTACCTGCTTTATTAACAGCCATATGTTTATCCTATTTTTATTTTTTTAAATGTATTGGTCACCTTGGTAATTCATTTGTTTATGATAATTTTTTAATTTTTGCCATGCTTCAGTACCAAATACTTTTGCATAATCATCACTTCCACTTGAACCTTTAACATTTGTTGAACTTAATGCTGGTAAATATCCATCATTACTTGTTGCACCAGATGTTGGTACAAATGTTGCTGGGTCAAACTCTTCATAAGGTTGATTAGGTTTAAATAAATAATCTTTTGCAGTTTTATATAATGCTGATTTTGTTTTTTTTATTATTTTATCTGTATATTTATTAACCTTACCTACTGGAGTATCAAATGTTTCACCACCAGTAAAAGTATATTCTCCTAAATTTCTACCTCTACCTGCAGGGTCAAGTACATAATCTTTTGATTTAGAAAAATCAAATGAAATAGAATCAGGTGTTTTAGAAAAATCTGTTGCAAAATTTCTTTGAGTACCAGCACTATTAAATACTTCATCTAATACTGCTTGATTATTAGTATAAGAACCATTTGTCATCATACCATCTTTAACATTATTATAGTGTCTTAAAGCATCTTTGTCAAGTAATTTTACTGTATTTTCTGAAGCTTTATTAATTGTTTTAGTAATAAAATCATCAGATGCACTTCCAAAAACTGATTGTCCTCTAAGTACAGGTATATCTTTACCTGCAGCTTGAGCAGATTTAATTAAACTTTCAGCTTGAGCAGATTTCATAGAACCAAAAATTTGACCTTCTCCATGTATATTAGGTCTTGCACCTAAAACATCTACACTACCACTTGTAGGTTGTCCTGTTACTACACTCTTAGCTGAGTTAAATAAATTTTTAGCACCTTCAGATATTTTAGTAAACCAATTTCCTTTTCCTGAAGGATTAGAAAATTTAGTAAAAGTTTTTCTAATAGTGTTAGTAATACTATTTCCAATTGAACCTATTTTATTACCTACAAATTTTTTAGCATTTCCTAAAGCACCACTAGCAATTCTATATCCATTTCTAATTTGATTTCCAACTTGTCCTACAGCTTTAAGAAAAGTAAATTTAGAACCCATAAGTCCTGAAGGAATTTGAGGACCAAATGCACCTACAGCTCCTTGACCTACTAAAGAACTAAGTCCTGATAAAGCATAAGGCATAGCAACAGACATAGCAATCATACCAAGTGGACCTAACTTTTTACTTATTCTAGATACACCTCTCATAACTGATTTACCTACTTTTGCAATTCCTTTTGCAACACCTTTAAAAACTTTAGTAACTGGTTTTGTTACTTTTTTAATTGTTCTTTTTATAAAACTTCCCCAACCCATAATATCTCCTATCTATTTTCCCATACTTTAAAAGCAAGTTCACCTAAGTTTTCAATAAACTTAGCTTTGTTTGCATCTGATACTGATTCATTTCCTAATGCTGCAATTGCTATTTGAGATTTTCTATCCTCTTCATTATTAGCTGAATCATATTCCCATTTAGCAGCATCTCTCATTTCTTGCCATAAGAATGACAAACCTTGATTACTTAAATTAAATGAGTTCATTGCATTAGCTTGATTAACAGCATTTTGTCCTGCAGTATTAGCTTGATTTAATTGTCTTCTCCATGTAACATTTGATTGTTCAATTAAATTTGCATTCTGTGTATTAAATTGATTTTTATTAAATTCTAATTGTGCATTATATTTTTCTATTTCTGATGTTAAAGTAGCTTCTAATCTTTCAGCTTCTAAATCATTATTTTGATTTAATGCTGCAATTCTATTTCCTTCAGTAGTATTATATTGATTCATTGCATCATTTCTTGCTGCATTTTGTTGATTAATTGTACTAGATAAACTATTCATAAATTGATTAGTTTGATTTATACTTGATGAATTAAATTGTGCAGCAGCATTAGCAGAAGCTTGGTCTGTTAACATTGCTTGTTGTCTATTCTGTGTATTAATAACTTCTAATTGTTGAGCATTAGTTAAATTAGCAACATCCATTTGTAAAAATGCTTGAGCATTAACTACTGCTTTTTGTTGTGCATTTGATAAATTAGTCATATCCATTGTAGCTAACTGTACAGCATTTTGCATAGTAGCTTGTTGTGTATTAGTTAAACTAGCTATTTCAAAAGTTCTATATAAATTAGAATTTGATATTGCAGTTTGTTGTGCGTTGTTTAAATTTAAAACATCAAATCCAGCTTTTGTTTGTGCATTAGCTAAAGCAGTTTGTTGATTAGCATTTAAATTAGCTAATCCCATTTGTTGAGTTAACTGTGCTTGAGTTAAACCAGCTTGTTGTACATTTGCTAAGTTAGCTAATCTTACTTGTTGTTGTTGATTTGCACCAGCTAGTATAGCTTGTTGCTCATTCATAGCATTTAGTTTAGTTAGTTCTTGAGAGAACTGACCATTCATCATTTTAGCTTTCATATCATTCTCAGCATTTACTAATTGAGTTTGAAAGCTTTGTTGTGCTGATAATACTGATGCTTGTTGTTCGTTACTTAAATTTTGTGATGCTCTTTGTTGTAGAGCTGTAGCATTTG
>WLWH01002522.1_pt1 | contig 10179 bp, 10 predicted proteins | sample 6712741 | NCBI WGS metagenome assembly WLWH01 (sample SAMN12718694, study PRJNA515312) | sponge metagenome | isolation source: marine sponge | host: Mycale hentscheli | place: New Zealand: South Island, Marlborough, Capsize Point | collected 2003-05-01 | reverse complement strand
ATTTATTTTTTTTATTTTTTAAAATCCCAGGTGCAGTTTCCAGCAGTCTTTTGACCTCCAGAGCAAGCTTCTGATATACATGACATATTTATCTTAGTAATCCTACTAGCTTCGCTCATGGAAAAAAATTCTCTCACAACACCTGTTTTACTTGTCATTGTTACGGCTTTTAAGCTTCTTTTCTCTATGCCTAGAATTTTTTCTAAATCATTTTTACGTCTATTTTCACCCCAAGACATTAGCTGTATATTGTCTTTAAAATATGGGATGCTATTGATTATTCTGTCAACACTTGGCTTAAGTTCTTTTTGATATCCAGAAGCAGACCAATCGTTATATAGCTTATTAAAGTTGCCTTGAGAAACAATCCATTTATGTAAAAAGTCTTTTGTATAGTTCGGCATTTCATGACCTCTTGTTTTAGAATGTTTTCTTTGATCTGCGTATATCCTAGTAATGAGTCCTGGAATTGTCCTGCCGTAAATTTTAGCTTGTAAAGCTGTGCACTCTTTACATCGACCTTGAAGCCCTAAAGTTCCTTTTTTACATTTATTAAAACTATCTACACTCTTTACCTCTTCGCATATTCCACACTTTTTCATAATCAGTTGTTTTTTTACAGTTGTTAAAGAAGCGTAGCAGGAACTGTAACCTTTTGCAGAAGTTAATTAGACTTCGCTACGATTCAAATATACTAATTCTTTTCCATAGTTAATTATTTTTTTAACAATTGCTTTTTTGCGAAATAATATTCCTCTAATACCACATCACCCAATCTCAGCATCTTTCCGAAAAGATTCTCCAACGAATCCAGATCCTTGCAAGCGTCAATCACTTTTTTCATCCTATCAACCTCAACCGAATCCTTGTCACTATCATTCTTTTTCTTTTCGAAGTAGTCCTTCATAACATCAACGTGATTATCTCTTTCAGGATTAAATATGTTTCCAATCTTTTTAGATGCATTCATAATTGCAAAAGACTCTCCTGCGGGCACGTTTCGATGATTGTATTTATGATTCTCTTTGTCAGCAGAAATTAATGGAACACAAGCGTTTCCAGAATAAGTAAGCTTCTCTCCTGTAACAGGATGATGAACAATTAAGTTAACTACCCAAAGAACCTGACCTTCAAGGTATGTTGGAGCAAAAGGAATTACAACCTCATGATGTGTAAATAAGCAATTCAACATAAACTCTACGTGCTCTAGAGGAATATATTTATTTACAAATTGCGAGTTCTTTTTAATTAAAGATTTAGGGGTGTCTTGTGCTAAGACTCTTTTATGCTCTAACAATCCTGTCGCTACACTTTTAGTAGATTTTCTTTTAAGTACTTTTTCTATTTCTTTCATAGTATAAGTTTGTAAATGAGAGTAGCAACTATCTTCTGATAAACCATTTATTAAATTGTAGTCAAGTATTTTATTCATATTGTATTAAATTTGTGAGTTTCTATTATACCAAGAACATCTGCTCTTGTTAGTTCATCTTTCATTTGTAGCAATATTGCCCAAGTGAGATCTATATCTTTAGCGTAATGTGTATGTAAAGTATATATCATTAGTGAAACTCGTTATAAATTGATAGAACTTCTGACTGTTCTTGTTTAGTTAATTGAAAGACATTTTTTTCTGGAAATAGTTTTTTAGCTATTCTGATTAAAGCGGATTGATTATACATATTATTATATTTAATTAGTTTACTGATAACACTTTGTTATCTTAGTTAGTTGACATGGTGAGAATCGAACTCACATAAACCATTATGTCATTACTTGTTCGCAATTTACTGTTAGAAACAAGTGGAACTCACAGTGTAGTTAGCTATGCTATGTCTACATTTCTTAACACTACTGGAATATTATTAGTTGCAGTGTATGATTTGTACTTTATGAAGCAAGCCATTTTTTCTAAGTTAGACTTCATAATGTTGTACGCTTTGTCGTGATTGTAAGTATGTGTTACACCTTTTTTGTTAGTGAATTCGATAGTTACATTTTTTCCGATTAGTGACTGTCTGATGACAAATCTTTTTGATTTTAAATTACTCATAGTTATTATATTTATTTATTATTATTATTTATTAGTTACATTTATATTATCTGTTGTGTGTCGTATTTAGTTTGTAATTATTATATTTTTGTTAGTGTATATTTGTTTAGTTCACATTAGTGTGTAAGAGGTATGGCACGCGAGTGCTAATTAACTTACATTATATTTAATTAATTACTATTATCTTACTCTGTCATACTTTGAAATTGGTATGAGTGCAATGAGTTCTCTCATGCGAGCTTTAGACTCATCAGTTGGATTAAATGTAGAGTGAAATTCATCTATCATTTGTAATTCGTTGTATATTTCTTTTAAATTCATATTGGTATTATTTATATTTTACTTACATTTATATTATCTACATGTACTCGTATTTACTTTGTAAAAAAAGGTAAAACATTTTGCGGAAAATCATGGAAAAATAGGCCCGTGGGGCTAAAATAAGTCATTTTTTGTAATGTGTTGGGTATCAGAGAGTTAGGAGCAACGCTTTACTTCTATATAATTAACAGCTTTTCAGAATGAAAACTGTGACATAAGGCTATTAGTAGTATAGAGTAATAGGCTATTGTCACACTATTAAGATATACATATATATATAAGAGTAAAATCAGTGCAAAACGTGTAATATTACTTACCATAGCGCGCTTCATAAAAAGTCCGTAAAAGAATAATGCAAATAAAAAAAGAAAAATGGCAATAATCTATTCATACCCCACTCTAGTACCACAATTAGGCGACAAAGTGCTTGGATCTAACATCGTAGATTCAGCAGGACAGCCGGTTCTGGGTAATCCCACGGTACAATACACTCTAAACGACATAAAACTACTAGTTGACCAAAACTATGTACAGCAAATAGAATCATCTTCAGCTGTTGTTTCGCAAGCATCTGTGGTAAACCAGCCTTATAGCATACAATTTGGTGCTGAAACAGGTACAGCTGTTGATAATGTACAATTATTAAAAACAAGCGGAACCGATGTTGCTGCTAATAAGATAAAATTCAACACAGCAGGTACATATCAGGTAACATTAACATATTCTGTTGGTGTTGTCCTAGCAGCTAACACACCTTACTTAATATTTAGAACATTAAAAGATGGTGCAACACAAGAAGGACCAACTGTTGTTGTAAATGAGGCTTTTGCCGCGGTATACTCACCTATTCCACTTATTATTCCAATTACAATACATGTAACAGAGCCTTGTTATTACAATTTTCAAATGATGCGTAGTAATGCTGGAGCAAACGATGGTGGTTTAGTTAAAAACAGTACACCAATAAATGTTTCAGGTGTTACAGAGCCTAGCATAGCAACAATAAAAATATCTAAACTAATATAACATGGCAATAATATACTCATATCCCGTAGTAGATCCTACACTTAACGACCTAGTACTAGGTACAGATGTAGATGCACAGGGAAAACCAACGAAAAACTTTACTATACAAAGTATTGTAAGTTTAATTCAAGGTAGTGCAACAGGTTTAGAGGCTGTTTTAGCTGATAGTCCAGATGGTGGAGGCTTAAATATACTAAATATAGGAAATATAACAGGTGGTGGTGTTTCTACTTCAGGTTCATTTACAGATAGTACTATGACTATATCTAGCGGAACTGCTACTGGTTTTGTTAGTATACAGTCAACAGATTTTGCTGGTAACTTAACAGGTATTGTAAAAACAGGTTCTAGTATTGAAGGTCCTGTAACAGGTGTAACACAACCAGCTGGCACAAGTGATACAACATTAGCTACAACTGAGTTTGTTATGAATAAGGTTGATCCTTCTGTATTACAATACTTAGGTGATTCAACAGGTCCTTTTGATCTAAACCTTGTTAATGACGATTTTAAAATATCAGGTACGGCTAATCAAATAGAAACAACAGCAACAACAGTAGGAAGTAATGTAGGTACTATAAACTTAAAGTTTCCTACAGCTGGTGTAACTTTACCAGATGGTTCAGTTGCTACAACACAAGCTGCATCAGATGATTCAACTAAAGTTGCAACAACAGCATTTGTTAGAGATTATGACGATTTACAAGATTTAGATTTTATAGGAGATACTGGTACATCGTCAGTTCTTTTAAATAGTCAAACGTTAGATTTTGAAGGAACAACTAATGAAATTACAACAGCGGTAACAGCTCAAAAGGTTAAGTTTAGCCTACCTACCGATGTTACTATTGGAGGTATATTTACAGGTACTACATTTTCAGGTGATTTAAATGGTACGGTAAACACAGCTACAACAGGTGTAACTCAAACAGCGGGTGATGATTCAACTAAAATTGCAACTACAGAATATGTTGACAATGCTGCTGGAGCTAAAACACTAGCATATAAAGATACATCTGCCACGGTAAACACAATGAATTTAGTTGATGATGATCTTCAATTTACTGGTGGTTCTAATATAACGTCTACAGCCACAGCAGTTGCTTCAAACATAGCTGATATTAAGTTTGATTTAGATAATAGTGTCACAATAACAGGCACAATGAAGGCAGATACGTTTACCACTACAGCTGGTACTGCAACGTGGGTTACAACAGTATTAGACGGGTTTACTGCTATTACATCAGATTTATTTACAGGAAATTTAACAGGTCTTGCATCTTCAGCAACAGCTTTAGCTTCGGGAGGTGCATTGACTTTTGGAGGAGAGGTTACATTAAGTAGTTCAACACCTAGTCCAGCAACTTATACTAGTGGTGGTAATGTAAATTTAAACCTTGGTTTAAATAATGATGCTGTTACAGCTAAAGTATTAAACGGTTTAGTTATTCCAGCTACAGGATCTAGTGTAGTTCCTAGTGATACTATACTTTTAGGTATTGGTAAATTACAAGCTCAGGTTAATACTGGAGCCACAGGTCTAAGATTCATGGGATCTTGGAATGCAAGTATGGACACAGGAGGTACTGATAATACACCTAATGGAACACCAGCTCTTATTTCTGGTGGTGGTTTAGCAACATCAGGTACGAACTCAAGCGTTACCGCTGGTAAATTAATAGATTCTACAGCTACGTTCTCGTCAACAGTTACAGCTAACGATAGAGTATATAATGAAGCAGGTGCTTTTACAACAATAACATCTATTGACTCTAATACTCAACTTACTTTAGTTGATGATATATTTTTAACAACTGGCCAAGCATATACAATAGATAATGATCCTGCTTTAAGTCAAGGAGAATATTATGTTGTTAGTGCTATTGGTTCTAGTACATCAAGAAACGCAACATTAAACGGAACTCAAGACTGGGCCGTGGGTGATTGGGTTATAGCAGGTGCAGGCAACACATGGGAAAAATTAGATCAAACAGGCGTTGATGGTACTGGTAATGCTAATAGATTAGCTAAATTTTCTAGTACAAGTGTAATAGCTGATTCAATAATACTAGAAGAAACAGGTGGTATAAAATTAGATTCGGGTAAAACAATAACAACACAAGGTTCTGGTGGTAATTTAATTATTGCTGGAGCTTCGAGTGTATCAGGTTTAACAACTGCAGGTGCAGCATTATCTTTAACAGGTGGTGTTAATCTTCCAACTGGCGCATACGGTGCGGCTAATCAAGTATTAGGTAATGCTAACGCGGCTGGCGCTGAGGGTAATGATTTAGTTTGGATAACACCTACAACAGGTACAGTTGAAAGTGTAACAGCTGGAGATGGTATTGTTTTAACGGGTGATGCGGTTGATCCAGTTGTTAATATAGATTACTTAGATACTGACAACGCTATATTATCAGCAACAGCTGCAACAGAACCTATATTAACCACAGATCAAATATGGTTTAACGATGTTGCGACACTAGCTCCAGCCACTGTTAATGAAATTAAAAAAGCTCCAATATCTAGTTTACCTTTTGATAATTATGCTGGTTGGTTGTTAGGTGATGGAACTAATACAACATCAATAACTACTGGTGCTACAGCTACATTTACCGGTGGTACATATATTACAACTGGCGAGTCAAGTGGTACTTTAACTATAACTCACGATACCACATCAAGAACAAATACGACTTCAACTGATGCACCTGCTTTTGGTGGTACTTTTGAAGCAGTAACTAGTGTAACAAGTAATACAACAGGACATGTAACAGCAGTAGACGTTTCTACAGTTACTTTACCTTCTCCAGTTAATTTTACAGCTGGATCCGCCCCTGGCGCTACAGCCGCTGTTGGTACTGCAGGTTATGTTCCTGCTCCTGCGGCTGGAACTGGAAGCACGGCTTATTTCTTAAATGGAACCGGCACAATGACTATTCCACCTAATGATCAAGGTATACAAACTGTAAATACCACGTCTCCAATAGGTGGTGGTGGTTCTTCTGCAACTGTTACTATAACTCACGATAATTCTGGCGTGTCTGCTGGAACATACGATAGTGTGACTGTTGATGTTAAAGGTCACGTAACTGCTGGTAGCAATCCTGGTGGATCTGGCGGTGGTATATTTTCAGGTGATCAAGCTATAACAACAGCTGGTGGTGCAACACTGGCATTTACACTAACAAGAGCTACAACAGGAACTATGGTGTTTGACGTGTGGTTAACTTCAGAAACAGGTACAGGCACATCTGTTGCTAAAAAGTATGTAGTTGCCCATTCATATAACACAACTCCAGTATATAATAAAATTTTAGATACAGGACCTAGAGGATCTGCTGACTTTACTGTTCAATTTATTGATTCAGCTGTAGGTGCAACGGGTACATCAGTTAAGTGTATTTTAACTGCAGTTAATGATAATCAAAACATAGGTTACACAGTTCAAGTTGGGCATGACAGTACAAACGCTCTTACATTTACTGCAGCATCATAACAATAAAATATGGCTAATTTATCTAATATAAATAATAAGTTTATTGTACAAGACAATAGTAGAGTACTTGTAAATAAAACAAGTGACACAGGCGCAACTTTACAAGTTGGTGGTTCTTTATCGACAGATACCAGCGTTAGAGTTGGTAATGGTGTATTATATGTAGGTGATGGTTCTAGCGCAACTGCTCGTATAATGGGGTTTGGTGATACGGAAATGATTACTGGAGTTTCTGGGGCTACCTATCTTAGGGTTTCTGGAACTAGCACATTAGCTGGTACTTTACAAGCCGGTCAATATATATTAGCCTCTGGATTAGCATATGGAGCTGTAAATTCTTATACACAAATAATTAATGGTTCAACAGGTGCTATAACTGGAACTACTTCAAATTTTGTTAGTCCTGTAGCGGGAACTACAGTAGTTAGTGCAGAGGGTGCTTATGCAGCTAATGGTAATGTTAAATTGTATGAAGCAAAAAGAAGTGGTGGAGCAGTAGGTGGCGACTGGAGTTATAATGATGCTACTACAGACATGTCTTTAGGAACAAACACTAATCATGATTTTAATTTAAAAACAGACAATACAACCGCTATAACAATATCAAATTCTCAAGAAGTAGGTATTAATAACACATCCCCTACATCTAAACTGAATGTTAATGGAAATGATAATGGAAGTGCTGAGTTTAGTGTCACATTAGGAAGCACAACAACAGCAGGAGGTACAGCCAACAACGCATCTTCAACTCCAGTTAACAAAACACTACTTACTGGTTATAGTATTCCATATAGTGGACAAACAAATTCTAGGCTAACAACTTGTGGGTTTCTAGAGTTTGCAAGTACTGCTGGTTGGACAGGAAGCCAAAGAACATGGGCAATAACTAGTGGATATGATATTGGTGGTCAAGACAGTGGTGCTGGAGGTAACAAAATGGCAATTATACTCGGTAATGCTCAAAATGTTTCACCACAAATAGGAACAAATGGAGCTATTGGAGAATCAGGAGACGGTGACGGTGCAAATAGTTTAGTAGCTTGTTATTGGGATAATTCACTAAACATGCGTTTAGCTAATTCAAGTAGACTGTACACAGGTGGAGGCGGAAGTGCTGCGGTCCCAATGATAACACCAGGGACAGATAAAAACACAGGTATATGGTACCCAACTTCAGATACTTGGGCTATATCAACCGCAGGAGAAGAAAGGCTTAGAATAACATCTGGAGGAGACATATATGGGCAAGGAGAAGCAAATTGTATAGGAATGGCGCAATCTGATGGAGATTATTTAGCTAAATTAGAAATACTTAATTCAGATGGATTTTTAAAGTTATACACAGGACAAGGAACACCTTTAGAAAAGGTTAGAATAAGTTCTTATGGTGATAGTTTTTTAGTGCCAGCTAATAGTGGAAAATTAGGAATCGGAACATCATCGCCTGGTAGAAAACTAACTGTAACTGGTGATGTATCAGGAGATGCAAATAATTTACTAATAGCGAATGAAAATGATACTAATGGTGATTCTGCTAGTATTGGTTTTAGTATGCTTAGTAATAATACTTATGTTAAGTCAGGTATTTTCTTCGAAAGAACAACTACTCAAGGTAGAGGAAGTTTGCATTTAGCTGTTAATAATGAAGTTAATGGCAATAACGTTACTAAAAGCGATGCAAAATTAACTATTAATAATACAGGTAATGTAGGAATTGGAACGACTTCGCTTAATTACAATTTAGAAATAGGAGGCGCAGCAAATCCAGTAGTGGCAATCGTGTCTAATATTAATAGTGCAACATCCTCGTTGTACTTTGGTGATTCAGACGCTAAAGATAGAGGGCAAATTGTCTACACACACTTTGGTGATTTTATGGAACTAAAAGCAGGTGGCGCTACAAGACTATATATAGAATCGGGTATTAATACAGCTTATACAGCCGATGGGCTATATAATGCGAATGCTACTCCTAGTTATTGGAATCATGGAAATGCTCAGTTCAAGATAGGATACATGGACAATGGAAGCGGATTGTATTCAGGAGCTTATTCATTTAATGTTAAATCTACTGATGGTATTCCAGTAACAGGAAGAGAGATTGGGGCTATATATGTCAGAGACACTAGCAACAATAGGATGCCTTTAATAATTAGTAATCAAGGTAGAATTAATATTAATCAAACAAACACAAGTACAGGTTTATCATCAACAGGGTGGATAGATATTCAAAACGGAACAGGTGCTTACAATTTCTTTAATTATTATACAGGCACAGATGGAGGTTCAGGGTGTGCAAGATATAGATTAGACAATACCTCTCCTTCGTTTTTTGATTTTTATTATCAAACAACACAAGTTGGTTATATAACAACAAACGGTACTGATATATTTTATACTAATACATCTGATTACAGATTAAAAGAAGATTTAAAATCTTTTGATGGTATGAGTTTGTTAGAGCAAATACAGGTATATGATTTTAAATGGAAAGAAAGTGATAATAGAATGTATGGTGTTGTTGCACACGAGCTTCAAGACGTAGTGCCACAAGCAGTTGTCGGGAATAAAGATGAAGAAAAATTACAAGCTGTTGATTACAGTAAATTAGTTCCTATATTGATAAAATCTATTCAGGAATTAAAAGCAGAAATAGAATTATTAAAAAATAATTAATATGAGTTTAGTTGTAAGTAACACACAATATATAGATGGTTTAGATTTATGGGAAGCTTCTATAAATCCTTTGCCTGTTTTAGATTATGAAAATTTAAGTTACCAAGAAAAAGATACAGGTAGATTCTATTGTACTAACGAAAATGCTGTAAAAAAAATAACCAAGTGTTTTGATGAAAAAATAATAAACGAAAAAATATCTCAACCCTACGTACTTTATGTTGAAATACAAAAAAACTTACCTAACTTTGAATTAATACCTCATTTTGATAATGAAGAAATGTTAGGAGTTATTATTATAAACTTAATAGACAGTGGAACTTCAACTGAATTTTATGATACCAATGATACTAAAATAGGTCAAGCCCCTACTTTAGCTTCTAATGGTATAATGTATTTAAACAATTGGGACTTTAAACATGGCTATAAAAATTTAACTACAGATGATAGGTATATAGCTATATGTATAATAAGAAAATAAATAATGGCATCATTATCTAATATAAACGGGATATTTGACGTTCACTCTACAGGAGCTATACTATTTAGTACATCTCATGGAACTAGTGGGCAGATATTAAAATCAAATGGTAATGCAGCC
>WLWH01002521.1_pt1 | contig 10182 bp, 8 predicted proteins | sample 6712741 | NCBI WGS metagenome assembly WLWH01 (sample SAMN12718694, study PRJNA515312) | sponge metagenome | isolation source: marine sponge | host: Mycale hentscheli | place: New Zealand: South Island, Marlborough, Capsize Point | collected 2003-05-01 | reverse complement strand
AAATAATAATATTATTAATACTGATAATAATTTTATTAATAAATCAAAATCATTTTTTCAAAATTTGAAAAAAGAATTATTTTTTCGACCGCCAAGCTAACTTGTTTTACTTGCTTGGGGTTTGTTTTGATCCAAGTGGATCTTACTTTTGAAACTTGTTATTTTTTTATCATCTATTTTATTTACCTGCTTAGCTTGACAAGAGGTTAAAATGCTCTGGACTTGTTTACTTGTCCTCTTATCACAAACAACTACCTGGTTTACATCCATGGGTTTAACTTAATGAACCCATGGTTTTAAACGTGGACTTTACTCGATCTTTTGAAAGTTGCAATCGAGAAACCTTTCATCTGGATCATTACTATAGTTAACCACTAAGAAACTATGCTTTTTATGGGTCGCTTTCTGTAGCATCTCTAAGAATTCTCTCTTCGGCATTGTCGCTACGTCGTTGTAAATAAGTTCATTTTGCCGTTGACTACTTGCAAATATACATGCACCTGTACAGTTCTCTCGCATAACCGTGGAAAACTGATCCCATTTTTGTCCGGTGCAGATAACCGAGATGTTAAAGTGTCTTCCATTGCAAAAATACTTAGCTAAGATCCCACTGATCTTTGCCTTGAAATCACCACTGAATGAACAATCATCCATAATCACTAACTTTGGTTTGGGATGTTCGCCTTCATCGACGGCTTCATAGTATTCGCTTTCTAGTCGATCATATAAATCTGTCAGTTCTTGCTCATCGTATTTATCATAGACATTTTCCGGTGGAATACGCTTACCTTTGATGATACTTTGCCATTTCTTATCAACTAGCGTAGATGGGCAAATGACGTAGATATCATTGCCTTCAAAATCATTCTTGTAGAATTGAGCACCACTTTCATCAGTCTGGTCGAAAGGGCGGAGTAAATAGTTGCCGCACAACGTGCTCTTCCCGGATAACATTGATTTACCCGTTATTAGTAATCTCATCGGCAGATTAAACGCTGATCTCTTTTTTACCGTTAACTTTTCGGTATCATCTCTCATAGCTAAGATCTCTAGCTTGGGTAATGGTTGTTTTTCACTATCAGTCATATATTAAGGGGATTAAAAAATAGTTAAGATATAATGACCGAGAACACCAAGAATACCTTTGTAGTAGATGAAGACTTAAACCACGATGATTTACAAGATTTACAAGCACTTATGCGTGTAAAAAAAGCCATTTCATCGAAAAAGAGAGAGATAAAAGACAAAGACTACTTAGCTAAACACCCAGATTTACAAGATGTAGTTAATGCACATCGTTCGCGTAAGGTAAAAACAAAGAAGCCGGACAAGGAAGGTGGTAAAATTCAACTTGAATTGCAACCTGAACCTAAAGTCAAAGCTGATCTAGGCAAACCTATTGCTAAAGCACCCGAAGTGGATTATGACAAGTTAGCCGATAAACTCGCCGAAAAGATGACAGCGAAAAAAGCGAAGTCCAAACCTCCGGTCGAAGTGCTTAGTGAGGATGATTCGGGTGATGAGCCTGAACCACCTAAACCTAAACCTACACCGACTGAACAATTTAACAAAAAGATAGAACAAGCACCTCCTAAGATCAAGCATACTGTGGCGGTAGGAGGGAAATGGTTTTAGTCTCTCTGTCTAGAATATGGGAAATCAAGATTCCCCTGTGGTGGCACACCTTTTTTAATAAGTGCTTCGCGTACCCGTTGTCTAAGATTGGTTGTGCCACCTTTTGCCTTCATTTGCCCTCTAGTTGCAACTTTCAGTTTTACAGCAATCTCGCGTAGTTCATCCATAGTAACCTTATTGATGTTTCTGAAAGTCTTACGTCTTGATGCCTGAGCACTTACACTTGCACCTCGGGCAAATGCTTTCCTAGTAGCTTTTTTACCTTTTTCGGTTGCGGTTGCGAATCCAGCACCGAACCCTTTTTTCAAACATTCTGAAGGTGTCCCCAAGGTCTTACCTCGAGGGACAGGTCTTTTTGTTCCACAGTATGTGGGCATATATATTCACCAAGTAAAATTGATTTATGTTTTACTTTGTGAATTCGACTCTAGTAAGAAACCCTGACACGATCACCCTGTTTGGTGAGGGTCTTGGCAACTGTACCATAGCATAGCATAGTGAATGCGTCACGTGATGAATCGGTATCACCGTGTAATCGCTCATATTCGACTCTAAGATCATTGACAGTATTCCCGACCTTACATGCGGTAACAGAGAACTGACCTGTAAGTGGCTCAGCGGATTTACCGAGAATATTACCGGAAGCATCGCGAAGACCATAGGTTGCCGCGGCTAATGGCAAGTTAAGCTGTGTCTGTGTATCATTGAAATAATGCATTTTCATTGCTGGACTCACAATGCCCTGATCGGGGAGATGGTTGTTATGATTGACGACAACCTGAAGCTTCTCACCTTTCTGTGCGACTGAGCGTGTACCCTTGGTAAGCCAACGATCATTTGTGTTGGCAAGTTCAGAACTAGGTTGGTTCACGAAGGTCAAATCCTTAACAAATTTCTGGGTAAATGCCTGGGACTTGAATGATGATCGTGCTGGAACACTAGCATTTAATGAACCATCGGTTTCATTAACATTGAAACGTTCGACAATAGTTGAAAGATATGGGAGGTTGAACTGTGCACCTTCGGCTGGGTCGACGTTAAGCACTTCATCAACCACAAGAGTAGGGCGGATAACATCAAGGTTCAATGCTGTTGCCTTGCCGGTATCGGGGTCGTTGAAGTAGGTGGTTGAGGCGGTATCCCATTCAATGACAATGCGGAGATCTGGAATCATTGGTAAAAGTGACACTGTCTGTAAAAACTGAAGATAGCGACTGAGTAAAACGGAACCTGATTGGTTTTCCTCAGAGTTGGCAATGTTTACCTGGTTGTTAAGTGCTGGGGTACCATCGATTTCATTATAACCATACATGCCATCACCTTGCAATTGCATTGAACCAACTGTAGATGAGGCTGTGATGCGTGTGCCTGAGGGATCTTGTGTTTCGGCATCTTGGGGGAAAAGACCCATACCATTCAAAAGTAGTTGGTTATTTAAATCCATACTCCCTTGATTGGTGGTCTTTAATGCCTCAATTGCTGAATAGTTTGAAACATTCTGTAGTGAATCGATAAGGGTTGTGTCACTATACAAGTAGATATTGCGAATGCATGACGCTACGCCAGTAATGGATGGATAAAAAGCACCTTGACGTGCACCTGTCAAGCCTGTATCATAGACACCAAGGTCAATTAACTTAATACTTGAAGCGTAAAAGCCGTCTTCCAGGCGAAATTCACACCTGTTTCGGTTCATTGTTCGTGGATCAAGTAGATGGGTTCGGACTGTATTGCTTAAGGACATACTTATAATGTTATCAACTTTTATTTTTAATAGAACTTAATTAATCCCAAGTTGTGAAACTGGCACTGAAAAGTTAGGAATGACAGGTTTAGGGGGAGGTGGTGGTTTTGCATGGGGTGCAAAGATACTTGCCAATGCCGCCCCGAGTCCTACAATACCTGCAGCGATGAAACCGAGACCTCCCGTTTCAGCCCCGGATGCCGCCAAAGCCCCCTCAATACCTTCGAGACCTTCACTAGCCCCCTCAGCTCCAGCCTCAGCACCCTCAGCACCTTCAGCACCGGCACCAGCTCCAGGTGCATCTGGTTTAGGAACATCATCAGCACCGGGTCCACTAGGTTTTGGAGCCCCCTTTAGTGCTTGAGCACCTTTCTGAATCGCCTTCTGTCCTATACCAACACCTATTTGCTGTCCAGCGGCTTTTGCTTTCTGTGCTAGTGTACCGGGTCCCGCAAATGTTGCAATCAAACCAGGTACAAACCCGGCACCTTCGGCTAAACCCGCACTTGCACCCAATGCTGTAGCCCCACGCGAGGCAACTTCGGCACCAGCGAGAACACCAGCACCCTCACCAACAGCGGCACCCTTTTGTGCACCTGTTAAGTTTTGATTTGCCAATGGGGCTAAGATACCTGTAACCGCACCGACAGTGCCTAGACCAGCACCGATACGTGAACCCGTTTCTTCACTAACAATAGGTCCTTCCCTTGGTTCTGAACCAATCGGAGTTGATTGAAGACCCCCTGGACGTGTAGGGCGAACACTTGCCTTTGGGGGTCTATCTAAAGCAAGTCCCGGAACTTTTCCCAAACCCGCACGTGTTGCTGTCTGAGGTAACACATCAGTAGGGACTAATTGAGAACTTAATGCTCGTGCCCTTTCTTGAACTGAAGGGCGTGGTGTGGTAAATCCGGGAATATCGGGTAAATCAGGGTTGACTCGACCTAGTAAATTAGCACTTGCTTTAGGTTCGGGGATTCTTGCCGAAGCACCGGTTAAATCAGGTGTAGGTAATCCCTCAACTCCATCTTTGAAAATCTGTCCCAAATTTGCCCGACTTGCTTGTTCACTTGCCTGTACAAAACTAAATGGATTGACTTTAGTTTGTGAAACATAAGTTTCCCCACTTGCAATGCTTGGTGGTGCAGGTGGTAATCGACTTGCCAATGAGGGTTCACGTGGTGGTTGTGCACCTCCCGCGGTTTCAATGGGCTCTGGAATATCAGCGGGTTCCAAATCGGGTTCTTCGGGGACAGGTGAAGGTGCTTTAGGTCGAACCGGTTCACCTGTAAATGCGTCAAGCAATGTAGGCTCAGATAGTTCAGGTAATCTACCTGTTTCCTCACCACGTAATTCACGACGTTGTGATTGTTTATCAACAGCCTGTTGCTGTGCGTCTCTTTGTTGTTCCCTTGCGGATTGTGGTGCTTTAGTTTTAAGTCGTCTACCTTGTACTTTAAGTGCGTCACCACCAACATCATATTCTGTTGCCATAGCCGATTTCTTACCCTTTCTTGCTAGAGCGTCATTGACAATTTTATTTCTTGCATTAAGTTCATCAGCCATATCATCGACTGATTCGGGGTTTTTGAAATCGGGTGTTCCTTTGTTCATTGTATCTCTACGTCTACGACTTAACGCCCCAGCTTTAGAGTCAATGTTTCCTTTAATCTTATCAAATTCGGCACCGGCTTCCTCGGGGCTGAGTCCACGCAATCGACTAATTTGATCATTGACACCTTGATCATCAACATTTTCTTGTGTGACCCTTGGTGCTGGTCGATCGGGTTCACGTTCAGGAACAGCACCTGCACCTTGACCGGCGGCGTCATCTCTACGACCTTCAGTTGAATCATCGGCGGGTCTAGGTACACCCAATTCATCTTCACGATCACCACCTGCACCCTCTCTTGCGGAATCCGCTGTGTCGGTAGCCGGTGCCTTACCTTCGGATTCGCGTTGTAATCTTGCCTGTCTACGCTTTTTTACCTCATCGGCTAACCATTGCTTTCTTTCTTCGGGTTTCATTTTAGCAACCTTTGCTAATTCATCCATACGACCTTTAAAGATTTCCTTTAATTTAGGGTCAAGGTTAGCAAGTTTGTTTTTAATCTGAGCACTAGCGACTCCCGCGTAATGCATAATGCCTTCTCTCAAGAAATCAAGAGCAAGGGGAGTACCAATCTCGGCAACAGCCTCCCTGGCGGCTTCAGCTGGATTTTCGGCTTCAGCAATCTTCTTTGCCCATGCCATTGCTTGATCGGCTTTTACCGCACCGATTCGATTTCTATATGAATCTAATTGACTTTCAAAAAAACTACCTGATCTGGCGTCCATATAATAAGGTACAGAAAGGAAAAAATCATCACATACACTTATATATGTCGATAAAGATTAAGCGTATTCAATCCTTGGAATCAGGTGATTTCAATTCTTACAACAATGGTAGACTTCGTGCTCATATTGAGGTACCCTCGAGCGTAGGGTTCACTGATTTAGAAAACTCCCAATTAGTGTTTCGTATGAACACAGTCATTGCCGGTAATGACGCAAGTGCAGGTAACCTTATCCCTTCCTTTATTGCCGGTAGACAAGGTGGCGATGTTAACAAACCTTTAGACGTCGGTGGTGCTGGTGCACTTATCCGTAATGCACGTGTTACATCACGTGAATATGGTTTACTTAACGAACAACGTGATCAGAATGTTGTTAGTGCTAACCTTGACTATTATACAAAGTACACCGCCGAAAGTGGTGCATGGATGAACTTTGATGGTGGTTGTGCTCAAAAGACCCATGATCCAAATCAAATGTACCAAGCACGTGATTCACTATTTTTAGATGCTCGTAAACCTGAGGCGGTTGGTGTTGCCATCACTCAGAGTAGTACAACCGGGCAAAAGTCTCAACAGGTATCCGCCGAAGTTCGACTCCCCATGAAATGCATTGACCGATTTGCCGATGGTAACCGTCAGTTCCCTAACATGGCTGTCGGCAACCTTACATACCGTATTGAGTTTGAACCTCAACCAGGTAGAGCCGTCACAGCACTCGGTGTCGATTCACAGGCTTACCAATGCGAAGATCAGACTACAACCGCAACCAACCCCGGTGTTGGTAATGCTACTCACCCTATTTTCTATCGCCTTAGAAAGGGAGACCGTGCCTCTAAGCTCGGCGAAGATAATGCTGGTATGCAACCATTTTATCTTGGTATGCCAGTCAAAGCTTCATATAAAGCAAATGGTGTTGATGCCGATGTGATCACATACATTGAATCTTTAGAAATCATTACCACAGACGCCACATCAATTGCCGCTGGAACCGACGGTGCTCTTAAGATTGTACTTGCTGATGCGGGTGTTGCCGCCGATACCGATGCGATTACCGAGCTCACTTTACAAATGCATTGTGGTTCGGCTACAGTTGATTGGAACATTGAAGACATCTTCCTTGAACTTCATTGTTTACAACTTGCCCCACAGCAACTCGAGGCTGTTTCACAGGCAATGGAATCATTAGAGATCCCATATACCGAACACCGATTAGTTAAGAAAGTCTTGAATCAAACTTCGGATTATTCAGAAATGATTCAGACCGACCCTGGCTGTGCCGGACTTGCAGTTCTTACACCTAAGAACAATCAGCTTGTTTCATCTATTGATCATGCAAGACGTTATCGTTTCTCAATTGAGGGCAAGTTCACCACCAACCGTGATGTGCAAATCCAATCACTTATCAACAGCGATGGACAAGCCCTTGGTCGTCAGCTTCACAATCACTTAATGCAAAAGTTCTATGGTAACCTTGGCAAACAATTACTTAGATTCGATTCACCCGGTAAGTTCTATGACTTTAGTGCCACCGATGCCGAAGTTGAGGATCAGACACACACCTTCTACCCGTTGGTTACACCTTTAGTGCCTAACGATAGTATCATTAACTTTCAGTTACAGGCTGATCAGAATATGGACACAAAGGAAATCTATTATCTTGCAATGTACCCAAGAACTCTTAATTTCAGAAATGGTCGATTAGTAGTTTAATAAAAAAATAGACTAAATCTATATATGTCAATGAACGCTACCCAATACAATGTCGTATTTCCATTAGCTAAGAAAAACGAATATTTAGCTAATGATACAGTTGATTTCATTCTTTCCCTAGAAAATAAGAAATTAGTGCCCGGTTCCCTTGCCATCACTGGCGAATGCACTTTACAAAAAGATATCAATGCAAGAACCCCAATTGAACAAGCCGATGAGGTTTTGATCGATAGTGACGCCGGTTATCATGCTTGTTTCCGTGATTTCGTTACTGAATTCCGCCAGATTGGTCTTACTGAATCCTTTTCCTACTACCCTCGCTATGTCAAGATGAAAACACAAGCTACAATGCTTCAGGATTCACTTGGAACCGAGACATTCAATTGCATTGAAGGCAAATGCATGAACGAGGTTGTTCGTAAAGGTTATAATTACGGTGCCAAAGATCAAGGAGCGGGTGTTGGTGCACCAGGCATAGTCGGACAAGCTTTAAGTTTTGTTATTAAGCCAGATATTGCACCTAACAAATCCAATGTCCCTGTGCCAGGTAACCAGGTCGGTGTTGTTCGCCTCCGTTGCCGTCTTGCCCCTAATGGCGAGGTTGTCTATGGTGCTGATTCCGCCAATTCCGGTTATATCCTTACTAACCTTCAGGTGCGTTATGAAACTATCGTTGATGATGGTTCACGCGAACCACTTACAATGGAAATCTACAATGTTGCTCGTCAGGTCATTGAAACAAACAATGCAAACCTCGCAACATTTGTTCCTGGACTTGCCGACAGTGTGCATATGTCATTCTGTGCCACAGCCCACGAACAGGTAGATACTAACAACTATCTTGAATGCCAGACTATTCCCGGTAAACCATTATCATTTGACGCCATGAACAGTGCTCTCGATCAGCCCGGCGGTGTCCCCAATGGTACAAGAAACCTTGAAAACAACCCTAACCAGGGTGCATCCCGTCTGTACTACGCTGTCAATGACACTGATACAGCCCTGGTGGGTTTCACAATGCAATCTCGATCTGAAATGCTCTGGAACTATCTTCGCTCATGGAAGAATGAACCAGACAACTACGCAGTTGCCTTACGACACTTAATTCAAGGTAAGGGCTATGGACTTGGTATCAACTTCGGTGCACCCCTCGACTTCTCTAACCAGAAGTTCGCGGCAGAAATCGACTCAGCTGTTGCCAACGCCACATCAGTGTACATGTATTTCCGTGGTGCCCGTACTTTCTAATTAAATTCACAAAGTAAAATAATAATCATTTTACTTGGTCAATTACTTAGTTTGAGTTTTAGGTGCTTCAACCTTAGGTGGTAATGATGTAGTAGGTTGATAGACTGGTGCCGCCGAGTTAAGTTGTAAGAATACAGTGTTTCTATCACCTAAGGTTGTTACCACCTCCTTTGTATCAGGGTCTAAAATTCTGACTCTAGCACTATTAATAATTGTCGGGACACCCCGATGTGTATAAGGGATAGCACTGTCGGCGAAGCCTGTTACAATGTCATTGGCGTCATATTGCTTACTTACAATAGCTGAGATATTGGCACGATTCTGATGATTATCAATCATGTTTGATTGTGCAACATTTAACCCGGTAATTTCTACTAAGTAATATGCACCTTCGACATTGACTTGTGGACTATCCCCGATTACAGCATAGGTTGGTGTGGTTGTTGTATCGACAAATGTTGCTTCAAGCGATGGGGTCAAATCGACTCTACTATTTGTTGGGTCAAAGGTAACGATTTCGGCGGATTCACGTGGGAATTTATCGATGATGTCAGCCTTAGTATAGTATTCAACACCAGAGGGATCGACAGAGATCGGCACCACCCATTTACTATATAAACCCATTACATCGTCCCATATTTCTCGCGGTGCAAGTTCATGAACAACAATACCTGTTGCTGTATCCACTTGATTAAAAATATGAGGATCGGGCACACTACCTGCACCTGTCCTGAAAAACCCGACATTTTCCTTACCCTTGTCGGCTGGGTTCTCAACCGATTGATGGGCATCGCTTACTTGAAAGGTCTGTCCGATATCTCCATATTCTATGGCAAATTTACGTGCTCCACATTGCACCGACTTACCACTATTTATATATGAATAGGTGTTTGTACTACTGAAATCCAATTGCAAATTTTCTGTACCAATACTAGGATCGGGCAATCTATGAAAGACGAAATCTTCGCTTGGTGCCGCCCCGGTGTCAAATACTAAATCACTATCGGGTGCAAATGATTGTGATGTTCCGGCAGCATTAATAATATTACCGACACCAACTTGTGTGAAATTTCGTGTCATCAAGTTTGCTAATGTTTGTCTATCGTAACGACCGGCTGGGATAACGGTACTTGCTGACCGTCTTACCATTTGATAAGCTGATTCAGGTGAAGGTAAAGCCGTGGTGTTTCTTGCACCCACACCAAATGCGGTTGTTGGTGTGTTATGTTGATCTTGCGTATCGATGCCTAGTGCGACATTATCATATTCAACAATGTAACCCGCTGTGACACCTGTTACTCTTAGTGTACCATCACGTGCTACAATTTTTTCACTACCAATGGGTACACCGAGTAATTTCTGTCCGGGTGTCGCGTTAACTAATGGTACTTGCCATAGTGTATATTTGGGATTCTTTGTTTGATCAATAGTGGTAAATGAACCATATGTATATTTCCAATTCTCATCAGTTTGATTTTTTGCTTCACAAGCAATTTTACTTACACCCTG
>WLWH01002520.1_pt1 | contig 10193 bp, 7 predicted proteins | sample 6712741 | NCBI WGS metagenome assembly WLWH01 (sample SAMN12718694, study PRJNA515312) | sponge metagenome | isolation source: marine sponge | host: Mycale hentscheli | place: New Zealand: South Island, Marlborough, Capsize Point | collected 2003-05-01 | reverse complement strand
ATCCGATATGACTGCCCACGCTAAAATTATCACAGGCGTGCTTAATACTACAAGGACCGCCTCGTCCTTCCAGTCCGATTGCCTTGCTTCTAGCAATTTTCCTTGGTAAGCTTCCTGGCCTTGAGCCATTTTTGTAGCGTGCATGAGTTGTGCTTCACTCATTGCCATTTTCGTCTTCTGCTTGTTAGCATAAATCTTACTTCCAGCAGAAACGGCTAATTTAATTGCCGATAACCACATAATTTAGTACCAAGTAGCTTCTTTTTTCTTTTCAGCTAACATTCTTTTAGTTCCTCTAACTTTTTCTTTGTCTCCAGTAGGAAGACCGTTGTAAGAACCGTCAGCAGTTGTTTTAGATCTTGGATCTACTTCAACATTTTGACTTGGAACTGTTATTTGTTTTGCTTTTTTATAGTTTATCATAGTTTTTACCTTTACTAGTTTATATTAGCATTATTTTTTTTTGCAAGACTTACTCCTGCTCTTAATTCTGCTAATTCTTCGTTCTGATCCATCTTATCTTCAGCTAATTCTTTTGCTTGCATCAATTTTGCTCTGTCAAAATCAGCTTTTGTTCGATCAGCTTCTTTTTTTCTGTCATTTTCCATTGCTCTTAGGTCAACTTCACGTGATTTTAACTTCAATAGTGGATCATTATCAAATTGTGAAGTAATTTCGTTCTCTTCTTTCATAAATTCTTCAGTCATTTCAGCAATCAACACTGCTTTTCTTGACTCAACCTGATTTGTAAGCATTTGTAACTGTTGTTGGACCTGTGGATCCATTGCAGCCATCTGTTGCATTTGTTGCATCTGCATTATTTGCTCTCTAAATTCCATTTGAACTTGTTCTTGAGCCATAATTGATATGTGTTCTAATATATTTTTCTGTATTGCAGCCATAACAGGTGGATTATTTCTAACCATGTTAACAGACATAAAGTTTAAGTGAGCTGTAATGTGTGCTCTGTGGTCTTGACCAGGGAAAGCTTGGAAAGGTTTCATACCCATTGCATCAATGTGTTCTAAACTTGGATCTTTTGGTGCAGTTGGAGGTGGTGGAGGTAGAACTGCATCTACATCTTTTACCCCAATCGCATTATACATGTTTCTATAGATTTGATACATGTTGTGTAATTGTGGATTTGCTGTTGCAATTTGTAATTGCGTTTGAGCTAATGTTATTCTTTGAGACATTGAGAATATATTTGGATCCGCAACCGGTACTACATCTACTCTATCATCAAAATCAGTTTGTTTAATATTTCTTGCACCACCTACAACATCGTATGGATATTCTGGTGGTAAATATTGAGCAACTATTTTACCTAATAATTTAAATTCTTGTTTCATTGCTGCGTAACATCTTTTATGTATCGCAGACATTACACGTGAACCACGTTCAAGAAGTGCAACTGTAGTTCCTACTGCAGCACCTTGATTACCATCACCCACTTGCATATCAGCAATAGCCGCGAATCTCTGACCAGCTTGTACAACAACTCCTAATAAATTTAATAATGTAGGACTTGGTTCTTTGTATGGTAATGGAAAGAAAGCATCTCTTAAATTACCACCCGGTGCATCTACGTCTTTAAATTCACCTGGTTGTATTGGTGACGCTTCATCTCTAACTCTAACACCACGTTGTTTAAATCCTGCAGGTAAGTTTGATAGAGTACCAGCGTCTAATAATTGACGGAGAGCAGCCGTTGCCGTTCTGCTCAATCCGCCAATCATGTGAATGAGTCCAAAGCCATAAAATCCTAGTCCTGGCAGAAATTTGAAGTGGACAAAATATTGGATCTTACTTTTCTTTAGATCATCGGGCGCATAGTTTCGTCTAATAGACAAAACTTCTCTACTACCTTCTTCGACTGTAACGAGGTAAGGTAATTTTATTCCTGTTGGTTCTCCATCTGCTCCAACATCTTCAAAACCTTCTAAATCTAAATTAACGTGACACTCTAACAAAGTATATACAGGTTCGTTCTTACCTGTCTTCTTAGTTCCTTCTAGCTCACGTTCTTTTTTAGTTAATTCTCCATTAGTCTCTGTACCGGGAGGACTTAACTCTACATCTCTGTAGAATCCAGACACTTGTTGTTTTCTTAATTCGTTTTCTGAAATCTTCACGGTATGAATAACTGCTTCCGCATCGTCTAATGAGGTAGCTGTGTACGGAACAATTAATTCATCCGCTGGTACAAACTTTGATACCACTCTTCCAAGTGGCACATCGTAGTAAACTTTTTTAAATGTAGATCCAGCTAGTGGTAAATGAAATAACATAGAATCAAATTCAGATTCATATTCTTTCATCGTGTCCATGATTAAATAATTCATATAATCTTTAACACGTTGTGCTTGCTGTTCTGTTTGTGGATTTTTAATTCCTATAACTTGTGTTCTAACTGGTCCATCACTTGGTAATAATTCTTTATACGCTTGTGCTTGAAACTGAGTTACTGCTTCTGCAAGAACTGGGTGTGTTGCACCTGAAGCTCCTTGAAACGGTTCAGTTCTGTTTTCGTATTTGAAACCTAGTAAATCTAATCCTGTTGTATATGCACTCTCCCATTCTTTTCTAGATGATTTGTAGTCCATATAATTTTGAACCATTTCATTTCCAATTGGATCTAAAATATCATCAGGTAAAATATCAGCTAAGTTATCAAAGTGTGATTCTGTTCCAGGTACATTTATTGATCCTGGTTCAAAGTCTAATGTAACTCCACCGTCTTCTTCTGGGATAACCTCTACGGGTCCTTTATCAATGTCTTCTTCCTGAACACTAACTTCTTCTTGCATCTCTTCTTCTGAAGGGATGTCAATTTTAGTTCTAGTGTTAGGGAGTCCTTTATCTATATCTGCCATATATTACTCCTGTACCTTCTTAACACGATTAAATAAATAAGACAAGCCCTGTGAATCAGGGTTCATGGACTTTGTCATTGCACCTGATCTATCGCCTGCCATTTTAGCAATACCACCGCCTGCCATATTTGCAACCCCACCTGCATCTGCTATTGCTTGCATTTGAGATTGTCTTTTAATGTAGTCTTGTAATTCTGGGTAAGACATACCTGTTTCTTGTTGAGTCAGGCCAACATTTTCTAATGCTAAATTTATATCTGGTACAGACATAGTTGGATAAACTTGCTCCATTTGTTCTTCTCTTTTTTTTAATCTTTGAGCATCAGCCGTTGCACTTTGAGGCATAAATGGTGCCATTCTTCTACCACGTTCTGCCATAGCATATTCTTCACCTCTAGCCATTTCTTTTGCACGTTCTGCTTCAACATCTATTTGTAATTTTGGTCCTAATAAATATTTATTTATGTAAGACTCACCCAATGCTTGTTTGATAGGCATACCTTGATCCATAAATTTATTTGCAGCAGCACCACCTTCAAATATAACTTCACCTAAAATTGCTCCTGGTCCTAATACTCCTTTTAAAAATTTTACAGCTTTACCTGATTTTGCAAGTGCTCTTACATTTGCTTGATCACCTGGTGTTAACTTACTAGGATCACCTTGTAATTTTTCTACACCTCTTGCAGCACACGCTGCTACATTCAAACCTTCATTGAAACCTATTCGACCACCATTAGCTTTACCTGGACAACCTATTTTAGCTAAACGTATTTGATCTGGTTTAGCAATAGTATTTAATACATTCTCTAAACTTCCAAATTTTTTATCAATCGCTGTTTTACCTAATGGATCTTTATATACTGTTTCCGCATATTGTTTAAATCTATCTGGTTGTGTTGTAGCTGTAGTTATAGGTCTAGATGCAAGTTTGCCATCTTTAATAGAATAGATGTTTGATTTTACACCTAAGTCTTTATAAGCATCTTTAGTTAATTTATTTAAACTGGCTACGTTATCTTTTACATTAACACCTGCTTCTATGTCTCTTATTAAAGCTCCTCTAGTTGCTTCAAACCCTCCAAACCCTGCAGCTGTATTTTGCAGTCTTGTAGTTCCAATTAAATCATTTAAAGCGGTTTTCATTAATTCTTTATTGCCACTTCTTGCAGCAGCAGATAGACCCTGACCATGCTCTATACTGTATTCCAAACCCGTTCCTTTTAAATCATCTAAACCAAAAAATTTAGCAGCAGCTTTTTGTTCTTTAACCATTGAGTTTTTAATAAAGTTTTTTTTCAGACCCAACTCTTTTTCAATCAAGTTAGCATTCTCTTTCCAAGTTTCACTTCTATTTATCTTGGCTGTAAAATCATTGTAAGGTTTTGCAAGATCGTCAATACTATTAAATACTTCAAACTTAGAACCTTTTTGTAGTCCAGAATCTTTTTCTGATAGCAAAAATAAAACATCTTTATCTAAAATTTCTTTAAAAGATTTTATGGTTTGGTTTTGTGGAGATCCTCTTTTATCTAAAGTAATAAAGTCAAAATAATCCTTAACCTTATTTTTTAAATCGGGAGTTGTTTGAATTTTGTTTTTATAAAATATCTTTTTCCATTGAGCTTTGTATTTATCCATACCACTTGGGTTTTCTGGTGTATAGAATGTTACATCATCATAACTAAAAGGATTTTTACTTACTGCGCTTTCTTTACCTTTACTTGTACTTAAATTAGGAAAACCAGTTTTAGTAGTTATTTGTATTTTATCTGTTGGTAATTTTAATTTCTTAGATTGCACTCTCCAATCTTTTTTCATATCCTTAGTCATTTTATCAAAGTCTTTAACACCATAATTTTTAAGATTATTATTGAGCCAATTAGAAGTCCAAGAATCTATCTTACTTCTTGCATCAACTATTTCTTTAGTAAATTTACCTGTTCTTTCAGCTGACTTTTCAGCGCTGTAATTAGAAACTCTATTAAAAAATTGTTTTTTAGTTTCATCAGGTTTTTGAGTTAAAAGTTTTTTATCTCTTCCTACTTTTTTAGAATACAGTTTAGTTTTTTTATCGTAAATGGTTCTGTAGTTATCTGAATAAACCTTATCACCTTTATACCCTAACCGTGATTCGTCGTTACTGGGTCTTACCAACTGACCATTTGCAAACATGGGCCGTGATTCTTGGACCGTGGCGCTTGGACCATCGTCATCGAAGATGGCACTTAGGTCTTTTATTCTTTTAAAGAGATCCATTTACTCTCCTAACATTCGAGCGATACCACCTGATGCGTAATCATCATAGTCATAATAGTCACCTTGTTTTTTTGTGGCGTAGTCAGATATTTCTCCTATATCACCTTCATTAATTTTTTGAACTCTGTCTCTTCTTTTTTTAGAGGCTATAAATTCTTTCATCGTAGGTCCTTTACCTGTAGCGTATTCTTTTAGTTTTGAAACATCTGTTTCTAAACTACTTATGCTACTTCCAATATTAGGTTCTGGATCAATACTATAATCATCAGGGCCATTGGATCTTGCAGCTAAACCTTGTTCATATGTTTCAAACTCATCTGCAGGTTTCATACCTTGTGTAGCTTCATCCGCTTGACCTCTAGTGTAAGATAAACTCACTGGTTCATCAAGCATAACATCCGGACTACTATAATCAACTCTGACAGAATCTGTATCTAGATCTCTGTAAACTGTTACTTCATTATCCGCATCAATTTTTTTAGAATATACAACTTGTCGATCTTGAGTTGCAAATTTTTTAGTAACATCATCTCCTTCAATGATTACTTTATTAACCAATGCATCAAACCATTCTGGTTTGCCGGGAACATCACCAGTTTTAATTATAGGAACATTCTTAACTCCTTTAACGGTTTTTAAAGGTTTAACAATTTTTCCAATAATAGGTAGTGATGCAAACCCTGCTAGGTATTTCATAAATGTTCTTCTATTCATTTTTGGTCCGTCTTTGTAACCAATACGACCACCTGTTGCATTTAATTCTCTTGGATTCTTACCACCTGTTTCCATATCTTTTAATATATTTTCTAACTGTAAAACTCCTTCGTCAGTCAATTTTGGTGTATCATCAAATTTACCCGCTGAACCTTTTGCCATTTTAGATATTGTCTCAGCCATCTCTTCAGCCATTTCTCTATCAACACCTTTTTTAAGCATGTCTTCGATCATTTCATTTTTATATTTTATAATATTATCATCTGCACTTTTTATATTTCTAGCGGCACCCAACATTTCTCCGATAGTTTTTTGTCTATCACCCATCATTTGTTTTTGCATATTCTTAATTAAATCTGGTGCAGCGATACCTTTTTCAACATCGAACTTTCTATAGATGTTTGGATCTTCTAAAAGTTTATTTAATCTTTTTGGATTTACCATTTTTAAAATGTCTGAAGGTTTTTTGACTGCATCACTTTTCTTACCAAAATATTTTAACATCTCTTTTAATGTAGATAATCCTTTTTGAACGGCAGGTCTGCTACCCATAAAGAAACCAGCACGTCCGCCTGATGCAAAGTTTTCTGGTATATATTGTTTTGAAAAAGTTTTAAAATCCATCTTGCCACCTTTTTTTAAATAATCTTTATAAAAAGAAATCATTTCATCTATCTTGTCATCAATAGTTATTACTGGAGGATTACCATCTTTTAAACCAGCACGTCCGCCTGATGCATAACCTAATCCCATACCACCTATACCACCGGATGTTGCTTCTTCTTCTGTTAAAGTGGGATTTTGAGTTTGGTCATAAAAATTTTTTAATGCCATCGCTATTCCAATTGGATTAGAAAATTTAGCAAGACCTAGAGTATTCATTAATTCTCTACTTCCTAAATTTTTTACTGTGTTAATAGCTGTTTGTTTTACAATTTCTTTAGGAATAGTATAGTCATAAGTTGTATTATTGTCATTTCCACCGCCACCACCAGTTGGTCTTTCAACAGGTCCTGTTCCTCCACCTTGATAACCACCTTTACTTGGACCTACATTGCCTTTTGAGTCTGCAACTGTTCCCATATCAGAGCCACCTGCAAAACCTGCACGTCCGCCTTTTGCAAAATCTTCTGGATCAGGGTCATATAGATTATCAGGATCTCTTTGAAAGATATGGTCTTCTGTGTCTTGTAATATTTTTTTAGATTGTTCTTGTGTTAAATTTTTATATTTACCTTTTCTACCTATTACAGAGTTTGCTTCTTTCATAGCAGTAATTGGTTCCATAGATTTTATATTTTTAATTATGCTATCAACATCTGAAGTAAGTCTTTCATTGGCTGCTTTAAACATTTCTCGGTCTTGAACCTTTTTACTTTTCTTAGTAACAGTTCCTTTAGTTACTTGACCAGAATCCATTAATTCTTCTACAGACTTACCACCCATAATGCCTTTACGGGTATCAATTTTTTTACCAGTCATGTCAACAACCTCACCTTTTTTACCAAAAAGTTGTTCTGTGATTTGTCTACCTTCAGGACTGTCTGCAGGGATTACTCTTTGCTTGTTTGCGTTTTTAATTATATTTAAATATTTTAAAATATCGTCTTCTGATCTTATAAATTGATCAAATTTTTCTAAAGGAAGACCACTATCTACAATAGTTTGTATCATTCCAGATGCTTCGCTTTCACTTGTCATCCTATTTGGAATAGTTATAATTCCTGATCCTTGATTTTTAGTTAAATTTTTTCTTGCTAATGAATGAAAAAATCTTAATGCAGCTGGTCCCATAATTAATAATAATTCCTTTTACGTTCATTCTGTGGTTCATCCACATAATCTTCAGGGTGTCCAATTAGTCCTCCCTGTCTAAAACGCATGATTGCTTGTGTGGTAGAATCCACTAAATCATCATGATCCCCGTACGGAAACGCAGCGCACTCTTCAACGACTTCGTCTGCGAATTTCTGTTCAGGACACCATATCATACCAGATTCGAACAAAGGTGCAACCGCATTTACACGGGCATGTTTATCATTTCCTTTTGATGGGGTAAAATTTATTACTGGTATATCCATCTGTCTAAGCTCATAAGTTAGAGGTAGTCCTGATGCTTTAGCCTCAACAATCACTGATTCAGGCTGCCAATACTTATATTGCTCTAATGCAAGTCTACGTAATTCAGGAAACTCATATCTGCCTTTGATTGCATCAAGTAGCATTAAGTTAGCACCACTATCTTGGTCAGGATAAAATACACCCCAAGTAGTAATAGCTGAATAATCTGCAGTTTCTTTTTTAAGAAACGCTGTATCATAAGATTGTATAACGTGATCTAATTGTGGGATCCAATCGTGTTTCCATATCTGCCACCACTCACGTTTTATAATAGCACCTTCTTCACTAGTTGGTTTCTGCATCCACTGTGCATTCCATTTACCAACCGGTAGTGTTGCTTGCACCTTCTCAAGCTCATCTAGTTTCCAATACTCTGGCCAGACAGGTTTAGCTTTACTTGTTCCGTGGTCCAAGATTGCCGGAAATTCGACCACGTGCCACTGATCAGCTTTCGCTTCTTTTTGGTTTGCGAGTAATTTTCCTGTAAGATCTTTGTTACTCCATCTTGTCATAACTAAAATAATTTTACCACCAGGTTGTAAACGCTGACGAGGACCAGATGTATACCACTCGTAAGCTGATTCAAGAGCAGTAGGGCTCAGTGCATCTTGCTCTGAGTGTGGGTCATCAATGATCAATAAGTCCGCACCACGGCCCGTGATCGCACCACCAACACCAGCTGCAAAGTATTCACCACCTTGCGCTGTTTCCCATCTTCCTGCAGCCTGAGAGTCTTCTCTAAGAGTAGTTTCAAATATTTTTTTATACTCATCACTATCAATTAAAGTTTTAGCTTTACGACCAAACCTGATTGCAAGTTCTCCGGTGTGTGTTGCTTGGATTATTTTTAAGTTAGGGGTACGGCCCACCATCCACGCTGGTAACAAATAACTTGCAAATTCTGATTTCGTATGACGTGGAGGCATGTTTACTATCAGTCGGTTTATTTCACCCGATGCAAGTTTATTAAATTTATCTGCTATGTGTCTATGGTGAGAGCCTTCAACAAAATCGGGCCACACACATTTGACAAAGGACATGAAGTCATTCTTTGCTTTACTTTGTATTTGTTTTTCTGCATGCATCACTTGCAGTTTTTTAAATGTCTTTCTGACGTCTGCAGGTAGCTTACTTATATCTACGTTATTCAAATTCATAAAATTTTTTAAAAAATTTTTTTATAATTTTTTTGCACCATAAAGTGTTGAAAATGTTTTTACCACCTAAAACTCTCTGAATCAAGCAATACAACCTAGAGTAGTGGGACCCCTTTTTATATAAAGGGTGCATGGGGTCAACGTTTTAATCGATATTGGGATTGGATAGGGATCCGCGAAGCGGATACGTGTGCGCCCTGGCGCGTTAGCGCCAGGGCAGAAAGGTTACGCCCAACGCTTGAGCGCTTTATGTTTAATTAAGATAGCAGGGCCACTGACCCAGTCATCATAACCAAATGCGTACTTGTCTTTTGTAAATGTAGCACGCCATAACGCAGTGCCTTCTGGGTTTAATGGTAGACCCATTAACTTGCCCTCTTCATTTACTATAAGATAATCACCGTTAGGGAATGAGATGCCTTCAACATATCCACCAACAAACTCTTGAGCCGACTCTAACGTCGGCTCATCCTTTGTATCTTCGATGATCTTAAACTCTGGTGCAGTTGTGTTTAGTTCCATGCTGCCTCCACTACTCCACCGTTTGTAGCTTTGTTAAGTGCCTCAAGATACTCAGTCTCTGTAAGTTTAAGAACATCTAAACAAAACATATGCTTAGTTCCTTGGTCCGCGCCTGGAGATGCCAGGTATCCTGGCACTTGGTCCAATAACTCTTGACGCTTTGCGCCACCTGGTAAGTATTCTGCTTTAATTGATTTCATAATATTCCTTTCTTTGTTAATAGGATTATCCTATTCTACTAGTTGCCCATTGTCAACCCTTTGAATAGAATATTCTGGTCCCCACCTAGACTCATCGTTCTTGACCTTGGCATAACCTTGGCTCTCTCGTCTGTGTCTAATAAACTCAATCGGTCGACCATGTTCGATGTTTTCCATGTTCAATGATAACCAATCAAACTTGCATGCTTGACTACAGAAATAAACATCAGAACCATTTGGAGTCCAACCCCATTGATTAGGTGTTCTGTCTTGTGTTGCATATGCATATCGTCCACGAATTACTCCACGCGATTTTAAAAATCTATCTGTTGTAACTTGTTCAT
>WLWH01002516.1_pt1 | contig 10199 bp, 4 predicted proteins | sample 6712741 | NCBI WGS metagenome assembly WLWH01 (sample SAMN12718694, study PRJNA515312) | sponge metagenome | isolation source: marine sponge | host: Mycale hentscheli | place: New Zealand: South Island, Marlborough, Capsize Point | collected 2003-05-01 | reverse complement strand
ACAAGAATCAGCTACGGGAGAAGTAGGAGATGGTGTAGGTGCTACTGGTACTGGTGTTGGTTAATAAAATATAAAGTAGTATGGAAGTAATAAAAAAGAAAATATTATTAGAAAAATATATCAGTAGACAGAGAGAAAGTTATGGTAGATTTACTACATCTAATATAGATGTGCAAATATATTTAACTCAATCATATGAAGATACTGGTTTATATAGTAATGCTAGTTACTCACCATATAGTGATAATTATAGTGGAGATTATAAGTTAAAAAGAGAAGATGTTTTAGTGCCACGAAATTTTGATCCTTTAATACATGGTAGACACCCATTGATAAATAAAGATAGATATGATAATGAACCAACAAATGTTGTTGGTATGATGGATGATAGATACTTAAATTCTGTAGGGTCATATCAAATAGATGAAAATAATAAACCACTATATCAACCCAATTTAAATATGTCTAATGATATTAAAAAATCATATAATGGTGTATTATCAGTAGACGATAATCAAATTAGATATGTGATTGGTGGTCAACCATATTCTGATGGTCAATTACTAAAACCTAATACAGGGGTAATGTTTACAACAAACTTTAATGAAATTATAGAAGACTTTTATAGTGGAAGAGAATGGAAAGAAACAATATTTAGTCATAATATGGGTGGGTTAAGAACAACAGAAAACGGAGGATTACCCCCTAATACTGGTTTATACGCAATATACCAGAGAGAAGAGTTTTTAGATACGATTGAGACACCAAAAGTTAGAGATGAGGTATTTATAAAGAGAGGTGTGGAAGACATTTTTGAAAGACATGCAATTATGTCGGAAATAAAAACCAGAAATGATATTGATGAATATAGAGATGGATATTTTTAAAAGTTAAAAGTTATGGCAGTTGGAAATTATGGTACAGTCAGACCTGCAGATGTTTCAGTAGATGACGTTGAGATTTATTATACAAAAAATGATGGTAATTCAGTTAGTGGATTATTTAAGATACCTGACCCTACAGAGGTATTAACAAAAGTAGATAACCCTGAAAATCCTGGTCAGATATTTGGTGGTCTATATACACTTTCACTACCAACGAATATTTTTGGGGGGAAAGGAGTATATAGTATTATAATTAGACCTAAACAATTTACTGCAACAATAGTAGATTGTGGAGTATTAAATATAAATAATGATGTTTTAGGTATAGTTTTAGATAGAAATGAAATACCGGCTAACTTATGGAGTAATAATTTAGTTGGTTATAGGGTAGAATATTTAAAATTAGACCCTGCAACGGGAGAAGAAAAGAAGATAAATAACACATTTAGAGTAATAACATCAAATAACCTAGCTTCAGTAGTACCAGACCCAACAAATGGATCTAATGAGTCTACATATGGTTTTAATGATAGTTCTTCTTTGATGTTTTGCACATTAACACCTTCATCTGCACCATCTGTTAGACCTAATATAGCACCATATATTGGTACTGCTGGTCAAACAGTAATTATATCTAGTACATGTTTTAATCCAATTATGATGGAAATAGAGATGGTTGAACACGATGATGAAACATTAGCATATGCATTATATGGTAACCAATCAAAATCTTTAGAAGATGGTATTTATACTATATATAACTTTGAAAATTCAATATATCGACAATATAACTTATATGAAGTGAAAAATCAGTTTACTGGATCTCCACTTTATGAGATTAGACAAGAGAGGGGTAATATTGATTTCGGTAAAGATTTTGATGATATAAGTGTATAAACAATTAAAAAAAATAATTAAATGTCTGAGGAAAAAAGGATTAATGTATCAGGATATGCTAAAAGAGAATATTATGACAATAATATTGAATATCGTAATTTTAGCCCAAACCTAGTTGGTGATCAAACCACAAGCTTAGGTAGTGATGCATCTATTTTTACTAGAGGTAATTTCTCAGTTACTACTAATGTTACACCTAAAAAAAACAAAGTATTCAGACAAGGATACTTTAGTGAGTATTTAACGATTGATAGTGTTACAGAGAACAATGAGACTATATTAATATTAGATAAAAATCTCAAAACACAATTAAACTTAGATATTACCGACCCATTACAATATGTGTGGTATGGATCTTTTTCAGAGTTTAATAGGGTGTCATTAGAAGATATACAGAAAAGATGGCCAGCAGCCATTTATGTTGATAATAAGGTAGGGTCTGTTACAGGTAATAGTGTAGAGAATTATAGTTTTAATAGTTTATTAAATACATCTACATTTACAGTAAACTCAAAATATTTTTATAACCCTTTTTCTATTATACACACTTTGGATTCTAATAATGTTGTGGAGGAAGAAGAAAGAAACGATTTAAGAAACCTAACCATAAATAATGGTAAATATCTTATTGAAATATATAGTAATACATATGAAGTAATTGGTTTCACTGGTTCTACGCAAAAAACAAACTCAGAAGTAAAGTTTGAAGTTAAAGGAAACCCTTTTAATACATTAACTAACTTAGATGGTTCAGCATTGAATAGTGAAGGTTCAATACAATACTTTATTAAACCAAAAGAAACAGAAATAGAAAGTTTTTTCACTTCTTTAACGGAGTATCAAAGAAACATATTAAATAGAAATACACAACCTATATATAAGAGTACATTCGATTATCCAGTGGATAGTGAAACAGGTATTATTGTATATCAGGAAAAGACAGTTAATTTCCCCTTAACAAAGGACGGGTATAACCTCAATTTTTTTGATGGGTTATACTTGTCTTTTTTATCTAAGATAGATGAGATAACAAATTCTTTTGATGATAACCAAACTAACCTAATGGTTAGGAAATATACTGCAGAGGTAATTAATAGTTTTGATACTATACCAAGAGGTGATGGTGATGATTTAACAAACAATGGTCAGAAAATGACTAATGTGTTAAATATCTATGGTAGAGAGTTTGATGAAGTTAAGAAATATATTACAGGAATTAAATATGCTCACGTTGTAACTTATGATAAAAAGAACAATACTCCAGATAATTTAGTTAAAGACTTGGCAACTATGTTAGGTTTTGAGGGGTTTTCGTTATTAAAAAACTTAGACATAAACAAAATATTCTTACCTAGTAATGGTGTTGAGGCGTATAGTGGTCAAACAGTTTTAACAAGTAATAAAAAAGTTGAAACAGAGACTTATAGAAGAATAATTCTAAATATTGCTTGGTTATGGAAATCAAAAGGAACTAGAAAGGCTGTAGAATACTTATTTAGGTTAATTGGTGCACCAGAATCTGTTGTGGTGTTTGATGAATATGTTTATGTGGCAGATAAACCAATTGATATTGAAGAAGTTAAGTATTATTTAGGGAAATATGGTGTGGAATACGATGAAACAATTTTCCCTTTTGACGAAGAAGGGTACCCAAAACCACAACAAAATAATTCAGAATTATACTTCCAAAGTTTTGGTGGGTGGTATAGAAGAACTGGTGGTAATAGTCCGGGTATAGACTTAACAGAGGGTAATAACCCACACGTTGGGAAATATGATGGTGGAGATGCGTATATTAAACAATTTACTGATATTATTCCTAGATTTTCACCAGAAACAAATATTAATGAAGTAAATGTTGTTGTTGATAATGTATTTAAGAATCATAATGAAGGTATATTCAATGGAGTTACTAATGTAAACAACTTATATCTAACACTTTTAGAAGGTAGAAATAATCAAGTACTTACAAATGTGATGGATATTGAGTTTGAATTAGAAGAAAATAAATATATACAACCTGGTGGGACAACTACTGCTGAGGAAGATTATAATATCGCAAGGTCAGAATATGATAGATGGACCAATAACAAAGATGGGATTCTTAAAAAAGATCCTTATAAAAGATATTCACCTGAGTTTCAAGTTGTGCAGAGAAATTATGACTTAACATTAAAAAAATTCGCTGCAGAAACTACTAAAGGTGATTGTGGTGAAGATAAATGTTTGTCTTTAACGGTTAGTAAGAAGAATATTATTGACGATGAATACAAGAAGTTTAGAAGAAAAGATTTTGGACCTTATATCTATTATATTGATGAAACTGGTGAGAAAACGTATTTTGAGGATTTTCCTGAAAGATGTGTTTCTGATGGTGGTAAGTTTAAAACTTATGAAAATCAACAAGGTAGAGAAACTGTTTATTGTGCTAAATCAGCACCTTGCTCACATTCTTCCCCTATTGGTTTAGACGAAAATAATAATGTAATTTTTAAGGTAGGTGGAACAAACAATGCAGATGTTGATTCTAATAACAAACAAGCAAAGAGAACTAAGATTTCTAGTCCAGAATGTTGTACTTGGTATAATTATAATTATACGATAGACGATGAAGGGGATGTTTATTGTGTGGATAATGAAGGTATAACTGAAAGTGAAGTTATGGATATTGAACAAAAAATAGAAATACTTAGAAGAAAAAAAATAAGGATTGAGAGTGAGTTAAATGGTGACTTAGATAAAGTTAAGTCTGTTGAATCACGAAAAACCTTATTAAAAGATTTAGAAAATATAGATGTTGTTTTTAAAGAACAAAACCCTAAAAGTATATCTAAAAAACGTAAGGCATCTGAATCTAAACTTGTTAATTTCGATACAAAAAATAATAATTTTACCTCAATGCCAATAGATATTGGTGGACCTGGTGGAGGAGGATTACCAATTAGGAGAACTGATTTACCAATATCTATTGGTGGACCTGGTGGAGGTTCTCCAATAAGAATACCTGATTTACCAATAGATATTGGTGGACCTGGTGGAGGTGGATTACCAATATCGAAGTTTCCTATGGGTGGGTTAGGGTCATCTAAATCAACACCAATTAGTAATCTAAGAGGTGGTCAGAAGGCACCTATTAGAAAAAACAAACCTACATTTAATGTAGATACACCTCCGGTAGTTAAGGGTCCTGCAGGTGGAAGTCCATCAAGAGCATTTGCGGTAGATCCACCAAATACATTAAAGAAGAAAAATAAAAAAAAGAAAAATATAGAAAAAAAACAAAATATGTCGGTGGTGCAGAACTATAATAACAGAAACAATAGGATGGGTAGAGGTTTATATTAACTCTATTAGGTATAATATATGAGATTTAATTTTAAAAATAGAGCATCTAAAAATACGGGTCGTAAAAAGACTTCTAAATCTTACGCCCCTAAGACAAAGGTAATTCCTAAGAAAACTACTAGTCGTGCTAAAATAAATAATAGTACGAATAATAGAGGTGGTGGAAATAAAAAACTACCTCCAGTAACAAAAGAAACTATCAAAAAAGAGAGTCAACAATTTTGTTGTGCACCTTGTTATGATTTAGTAAAAGGTAAGGTTAAACCAAAAAGTTGTTTTGCAGCTAAGGAAAAATATAGTAGTAAAAATTATACCGCACCTAATGATACGATATTACCAACAAGAGAAGGTAAGGGAGTTTATTATTATAAAGATAATAGGGGTAATGAAAAGAAATGTGTATTTAATAATACACCTGTAGGTTGTCAAAGAAGGTCAAAAAGTAGGCCAACATTACAAAAAAAAGGTTCTACAGATATGTTGGAAGGTATTACTGTTGTAACAAAACAAAGTAAACCAAAAGATCCAAAAGACACAGTAAATAAGAAAAGTGAAGTAATATTTAACGCTAATAAGTTTACTGAGTCAGAAATTAAAAGTAAAACAGCAACGTCTAAAAAATCATCGTTCATACCTAAACAAACAGAAAAGGTAAAGAAAAAACAGGATAAAGCTAATACAGGAGGACAATCACCAGTTATATTTAATCGAAATGTTAGTGATGGGAAATCACCAACTGCTGGTAAAGGATATTCGGGTGTAATTAAATCACTTGAAGAAAAAGTAGATGGTAATTTACCTGGTTTAAGTGGTGATAAAAAAGGTGGTAGTTTTGTTAAGGCTTCTGAAGCTGCTTATGGTGGGACAAAATCTGGTTTTGAAGAGAAAAAAAACAAAAACGATAAGGGTAGAAACAAAGCAATTAAGGATATACTGGCCAAAAAAGAGTCTCTTAAAAAAGCGGCGGCTAAAAGGGCTGCAGAAAACAAAGATTATAAACCACTAAAAGAAGATCCTAGACGAAAAACATATAAGGATTATCTTGATAAGAAAAAGAAGTTATCAAGTGATAACGAAGTTTCACGATTACCAATCGGTATAGGTGGACCTGGAGGAATTGGTGGTGGATCACCAATTAGGGTGCAAGATATAGAAAGGAAGGATATTAAACCTATTGATAAACTACCTAAAATATGTGTAGATAAAAAGGCACTTAATTATTCTGAAGCTTGTGAAAGTGATGATCAATGTTGTGTATATGAAGAATCTTTAAGGGATCCAATTAAATGTAGTGATTCAAAAACTAGCGAATTACGAATAAAATTGGATAGTATAGATGCTGAAATTGAAGTTTTAAATGCCAGAAAAAATGAAATAATAAATGAACCAGAATTTGTACCTGTTATTCAAGATGACTCACCATCAGGAACAAAATATAGTAATTTAACTTCTAACAACGTTTCCTACACTACTTTACCAGGTATTGAGAAATATACTAAAGACGGGGTTTATGTAAGAAGTACGGTATTAAGTATTGATGGTAACACAAATCAAAGTACTCAGAGTAAAGGTAATCCCGATTATAGTGATTCAACTAAATGGGATGCTTTTGTAGATGAAAAGTTAGCGACAGTACTTTTTAAGTTGAATATAGTCGGTAAAGGTAAACAACCAGTGATAAATAATTTATCACAAGGTGATGATGCGGATTTATATAGGGAGTTTTGTTTAGCTAAAGGGTATGAATATGATTATTTCACAAAAGTTAACGGTAAATTAAAATATAGTGATAAGTCAATTAAAGGTTCATCAATTTATTGTGTAGATACTGAGTTTATTGTGGTAGAAGATGTGGCAGACGTTAAAATGGTATTTGCTGCTAAACAATGGGATGGATTTTTACTACCAGAGAGTGATATTAATTCTGAAGTAAAAATTACTATGGATGTAATGATTAAGTTTGATGCAGATGTAATCATTAATAAGTGTATGGCGGAAAAAGAATTACCATATATTGACTTAAATACATTATATGACACAACTAATTGTGATATAGTTGTCTTTACTGATGATAGAAAGAATAAAGAAGTATTCAGACAAACCAAAAAAAGAGCTCAATTAATAGATACGGAAACTAAACAAGTTAATTGGGTTTACGATGATGAAGATGAAGAAATTTGGAATAGAAGTGGGTTACAAATAGAACCTACAATAGAGTTTTGTAACAGAGTAGGGGCAAACATATATAATACAGAAAACTTATATAATAATAAGAGAAGAAAATATTATGATGATTCTGACTTTTCTATATTATATAAAACTAATAAAGAATATGTAGATTATAGAGTTACGTTAAAAAATGATATTGAGGATTATTCTGATTTAGTAGATAATTTAGGTGATGCTGGGTATTCGGTAAAAGGATTTCAATACTCACAATCAAATTATTATGATTTAATCAACACTAGTAATGTTTGTAAATTAGATTCACCAACATTAAATCAGGCTTATACCACCATGGTTCAAGAATATGGTGTTATGATTAAACAATTATACGATTTAGATAATGAATTAGATTTTTGTGTTGCTAGGTATGAAGTTCTTACTAAAGAAATAAATATACTTAACACTGAAAAGAAGAATTTCGCTGCGTTATTAGAAGAAAAAAGAGAAGAGGACGCTAAAAAGAAAAATGAGTTAAGAACATTAGATGTTACATATTCAGAAACCAAAAAAAATAATGATGTCTTAATAAGAGGTAGTAGAAATAACACAGATAGTGCTAGATATAAAATTAAAGCATCAGAAGATCAAGCTTTATATGAAAAAAATCGTAAAGATCTAGAAACTGCTATTAAAAACTTAAACTTAGACATTAAAGACATTAGAGAATGTTTAGATGAGTTAGATAGTCAAATAAACTCTGTAGAAGAACAAAGAGAAAAAAGTGAAAATTGTAAAGATTTAAGGGATATTCTTATTAGTGATTTAGATCAACTTATACAAAATAATGATACTCTAACTAAAAGAACTAAAAAAATATATGATAATTGGGAAAAGGCAATTGAGTCTACCTACAGAGATTATTTAGAGAGCACCTTAGAAAACATTGATGATTATCTAGAGGGGACAAATATTGATCTTTCTTTAGAAGTTGATAACAATCTTGGTGAAATCGCACAAGATAAGGTTTATAAATACACTAAACTATGGAATTATAGTAAAGAAGATATATGGAGTTTTGATAGAACAAAATCTTACAGCGGTATTTTACTAGAAGGTTCTGAGGCAAATGTTAATTTAGTTAAAAGAAGTGTTGGTGGTGCAGAAACATTATTCAACCCATTATGGCAAAAACTAACTTTAACGCTTACTAAAGAAGAATGTAAACAATTAAAGTTATGTTACCCTAATAAACAATTTTTTATCGGTTTAGGGATAAATAATCCTAAAAATTGTCAAACAACATTATTAGTTGATAATATACAAATTGATACGGAGGATAATTATGTAAAAAAACTTTATTCAACAACATTACCACCTTCATTTAATTTAAAGCCTGTTATTGATGATAGAAAATCTTGGTCTTATACTGATGGTGGTGTTGTTACTGCTAATACTAAGACAGTTTATACTGAACCACAGGAGAGAAGTCAAAGTGGTATGGAATATAGGTATACTGATTACACTGTAAATCATTCTAAGTTAGTAATAAACAGTAAAGAAACTACATTTAGAATTGATCCATCAAACGCAGTTGAGTGTGACGTATATGGTTTCTGGCAAGAGATAGATTGTGATACTTGTGATACAGCTTATAGTTGTAGTACTGGTACTACGTTATCATACACTAACCCAACAGGTGGTACTATTGGTTTAAGTGGTACGGTAGTTACATCATCTTTTGATTGTAATGAAATATCTAACCAACTAAGAACAAGTAATACTATATGGAGAAGTAAAATTTATAAAGAAACTAATAGTAGAGATTTGGCAAGAAGTGTATCATTTACTAATCTTAAACAAAGTGAAAATAAACCAAATTATAGACAAACAGTTTCTAATTCTAGGTATGTAAACAATATTGCTAAGAAAAAAGGTATACTAAATAGTGATGTTAAAAGATTAACACCTAAAAGCTTAGATAGTGGGTTTGATACTCAAAGTAATCAATGTGGTACAACAATTATAGAAATAAAAAACACTAATACCCAATATACTTTAATAGGTGAAGAGTTAGATGGTAATTTAGGGTTTTATAAGTATAGTGCAGATACTAATGTGGTATCTGAAGTAACATCATTTATAGATGAACAATGTTGTTTAAGAGTATCTAGACTAATCAATGATGAATTTAAGTTATCCAAACCAAATTACAAATGGAATGGTACTAAATGTGTGTGGAATGAAAATATAACCTTCACTGAAAATTGTGATAGTGATTGTTCTTATTCTGGAACAGAACCAATCAAAACTGATTATGTATCTACTGGAACATCTTTAACTGCAACATGTACTGATACACCTGTTTGTATTAAACCATTAGAATATTTAGATAAATCACCTAACGATGTTAATATTAAACCTCAGTTTGATGAAATGGTTATTGCTAACTTAATTGATGCTAAGAGTAGACAAGTAATTAGTGGGTATCCAATGTTACAACTATTCTATAATCAATATATGGAAGCGAGTGGTTGTGGAGCATCTCTAACAAATAGATTAGGTACTGAAACAGTATTTGAGGTAATGGATTTAATTGGAGACTATTGGACTGATGTTATAGAACAAGTAATACCTTCAACAACAATATGGGATGGTACTAAAAATTCAGGTAAATTATATAGGAATACAATTTTTGAACAAACAAAATTCCCATATAGTAGATATGTTGTGAATTATGACACGACAGAATGTGATATTACAGGTGTTACTGATTACCATATAGGTGTACATACTGGATCAACAATAGATATTACATCTAATTGTATTAAAGGTAATTGTTTAGGTGATAGTGTGGTAGGGTGTAATGCTGAGAGAAAAGTATTGATATCTGAACAAAAGACATGAAAT
>WLWH01002512.1_pt1 | contig 10211 bp, 11 predicted proteins | sample 6712741 | NCBI WGS metagenome assembly WLWH01 (sample SAMN12718694, study PRJNA515312) | sponge metagenome | isolation source: marine sponge | host: Mycale hentscheli | place: New Zealand: South Island, Marlborough, Capsize Point | collected 2003-05-01 | reverse complement strand
AATTATCTGTTCGTGCTTTTTCGTTTGGATCGTTCATCATTTGCATAGCACGATTGCCTACTGGGCCTGCCATTCGTGACTTACCAAAACCTTCATCAGACGGGCGTTCTACTGAACCATCTAGAAGTCCAAAGTTGCTTGGAGTCTCCTGTGCTTGACGCTTAAGGCTTAAGCCTTGTTTGATATCTTCTGTTGAGTAATTCATCGGTACTGCTCCTCCTCACGCTTGTTGCGCTCTCCGTTGATTAGACCGTCGATACCCATAGCTCCTAATACTGCTCCACCTGCTACAGCTCCCACTCTTTGTCTCCTAGGTGCGGCGGCAAAATCAGCAGGTGCACGTTTGATTGAATTCATAATCTTCTGTCTGATACCAGGTGTACGTGGACCTTGTGTAGGACCTGAGTTCAATTCAGCTAAAGTATTCAGCATGTCTTTGGACATACGTCGTTCACGTTCTTCGTTAATGCCATTCCCTGTGCCAACTGGCTGTGCCCAAGGGTCTGGTCCTACATCAAATGTTGGTCCTTGGTCCATATTCCGTTGACGTTCAACTCTCTGTCCAAACCCATCTGGATTAGTACCTTGTGCTTGCTCAAATCTTTGAATGACTGCGTTTGCAATCTGACCATTCACTGGTCCGAAGCGTTCATATATTTGATCTGTAGACATTTGACGCACATCACCTCTGACAAAACGAGCACGGGGCACATCTTGACCAGCAACTCCACCAATCATTGGCATCCGAGCATCTGCAAGCTCTGCAGCACTCAATGGAGTGTCATTACCCACTCTTCCTGTCAATGCTTGCAATTTACCGCGCACTTCTTGTCCAGCAATCTTTTCTCCTCCAAGTTGAGCAATTTGAACCATTCCGCCACCTAAAGCAGGATGATTTCCCCCAAACTCAACTGAACGACCAGGTTGTCCCATTCCGGCTTGATAGAAGTTCTTAGCTACCTGATTTGCCGGATTACGACGTGCAGCTTCTTCTGCAAACAATGCACGAGCAATATCACGCCTCTGGTTCTCATTTATTCCACCTTTTTGCAGAACTTCGCTGATTCCTGGGGTTTCTACGTATACATTCTTACCATCTTGGTAATCGTAGAACTTTACGCCTTGTTGTTGCCCTAAAGCAGCAGCTTGGTCTACTGCAGCTTGCAAATCATCTAAATTACGAATTGAACCACCGGCAATTTGCATATTTACCGGATTGTTTCGTGTACCAAAATTAATACCTTCAATTGCAGCTTGTGCAGCTCCTAATTGTTGACCAATAGCAACTTGTGGGTAATCACCGAATGCTCTACCCTCTTTATAGCCAGGAGCGTTGTCAACAAGCCACTGTTCTTGCCGCTGAAGCGGTCCGACGAATCTATTGTCCGTTGCAGGTGCGTTGTACTGATCAGGCAGGTTCAAAGGCAGTGAATTAGGAATTGCAGTACCCCTGTCGACTGGATTATTAGAAACTTCAAAGTCATATCCGACTTTTGCAGGACCAAGCTTCGCAATGTTGCCAATGTTCTCTATTGCTTGGTCTGCAGCAGCTCCACGACCACCTACAACGAAATCTTGACCAATAATATTGGCGGCAGCTTGTGCACGCCAGTTATTGGCTTCGACTTGCGCTGCATTCTGTCTTACTCGGTCTTGTTGTACTAACTCACGTGCAAGTGCTTGCTCTGCACCTCGACCTCCGTATAAATCATCTTCAATGCGCCCTGCCACACCAGCAGCACCCGGAACCATAGCTGAATAAGGCTTCGACCCTTGTTCATCTGGTCCGATTCCTCTTTGTGGGTCTGGGACCGGTCCAAATGCATCAGCACCGAATTTATCAATGCCTTGTTGAAGTCTTCCAAGCTCTTCACGCAATACTTGTTGCGCTGGCGCTACAGAATTAGGTACCTGTAGTCCGAAGTCCTTCTGTTTAGCAGCTTCTTGAAAACTTGCAGGAATAGGCACTCCATCAGCTGCATAAAATTCATCAACTACAAACTCACCTTTAGCTTTATCCCATCTACTTCTTTTAATCACATTTGGATCGACTTTACCTTCAGCTCCTGCCATTTCTTTGAGCTGTTGCTCTACATCTTTGATGTTTCCTTGACCATCACGCCCACCAAAGTTTTGAAGCTGATCTTGATTGCCTCCTTCCCCTTGAGCGACGACATTATTATCAACGGTTCTTAGTTCAGCAAGGATTTCTGGCATATCCTTTTCAAACTGTGCAACTTTGGAACCTTTACTAATAAAACTGTCAACTACTTTTCCTAAAGCACTATCGTCTGTACCTTTTCTCTCAATCTTTCTAATTGCACGCTGAATCATCTGACCAGCTTGTTGTTCAGAGACTCCCATCTCACGAGCAGCCTTTCTTAGCCTCAATTGCTGCTGACCGTCTAAATTCAAGGATGCTATAAAGCCAGCGCCTGTATTAATATCTGAATTTGCCACAATTGCTATATCAAACCTTCCACTATTGTAGAAAGTTTGAGATAACTACTATTAACTGAAGATTGAAGAGTAGTCTACCGCTGGCTTCTTACTCATTGACTTCCATCCACCTGTATTTCCAAATCCAGGTAGGGCATTGTCGTTATTAATGTCAAATGCTTTTGTATCTGGAATACTGGTGTCGATTGGTGCACTAATCGTTTCAGAACGCCCGAATGATTGCTTCACACCAGGTTTTTCAATCGTCATTGGCTCTTGTGCCTCTGCTGGTGTAGATGCATTCTTGTTTTTATCGATATGTGCAGCTAATAGTGACTGAGCACTAGATTTACCGCTGGATATATCCCTAGCTTGGCTGCGAGAAATGCCAACTGCTGGAGAATCTGCGGATTCACCTGGAATATAGTGCTGACCGCCTGCATATACGACTTTATTCACTGCATCACGCGCTTTGAGCCCGCTCATACTGTCTTCACCGTTCAAAAATGCCATACTTGCCATCTGTTGACGGCGTTCTGGGGTCATTTCCCTGTTTGCTTCCTGTGTTTTTACGCCTTCAAGCGCATCTGACAGTCTGCTGCTAGTAATTCCTGTAGATTGCTGGGCAATTCGCTCCGATCCGCCCTCAATCAGTGGAGCACCGGGGTTAAATGGCGCCATATCCTGCAGATTTGTAGCATTCAAAGCTCTTGTACCGCCTTCTGAATCGTATGTAGCACCATTCATTCCACCGATGTCTGGAATGTCCTCACCGAATCCAGCAGTCTGTTTGTATGTTGCGGTATATGGGTTACCCATTGCTGTCGGAAGCTGTGATCCTCCGAATGGTTGCTGACCTACACCTTGAAGCAGGTCATCGAAAGACCTTGCCATGTTGATGGGCGTACCGCCTCCGCCGAGATTTTTACCCGTTTGGACTATACCGCCACTACTACCTGGTACTACACGTGTCTCCTGTGGAGGAAGAATCGTTCTTTCAGGTTCCAACCCCTGAACCTTACCGTTCATAAGAGGTCGCCCATATACATCTTTAAATCCAAAGCTTCCGTCATCAAGCAAGCCTCTTTGGATATCAGTACGGCCTGCCTCACGCATCATCGTTTGCATCCCACTCTCTGGTCGAGAACCTGCAAATGCATTTAAGTTCTGCATAAAGCTGCGGTCTGCTGGCTTTGGTGCTGATACTGCAGGAGCTGATTGATTTCCGAATGCCCCAATATTCTGCATGAAACCTGGATCAGGTTTACTTGATTTTGCTGGAGTTGGCTTTACAGGTGAACGATTAGTTTGACCCAATACTCCTAAGTTTTGCAGAAAGTTACTATCAGCAGCCATTACATTAATTCAATACTTCTTTTATTCTACAAAGCTACAAAACTACGCTAGCTACGCTCCTATCTAACCCTTTCTAAAAAAATGATAGTAGAGGAGAGTGACCGTGCATTAATAAACAGGTATATAGAAAACTACCGTAGTTACCGTAGTTTTTCGCTTGACTCATAAACCTGCGTATACAAGCAGGGAGAAGCCGCCCAATTTATAAGGTAACACAGCCTTTATACCTAGTGATTATTAAGAGAATGTATACACTACATATTTAAGCCGTGCCTATCGACAAAAGTTGCTAAAAAACGCCCTATAGAGGGCTAAAAATGCTACAAAATTTTAGACAGGTTTAATACCCTCTGTACCTCGATTGGCGGTCAAACAAAAAAAATAACTACAGTTAACAGTTGCTTACACATGAGTGAGCAACACGAGTTAACTTCAGTAATTATTTGTTTCACAATTGTTTGTCCTTTGTCATCGAGCTGAAGTGTATTAACAATCGTTGTTCACTTTCGTTTCACTCAAGTTCACGTTTGTTCTTTTGTTCACACGAATTCACATCAGTTACATTTACTGATACGAATCCGTATCGTCTGTCACGTGTGTTCATAATTCGTGTTCACTTCTGTTGACACAAGTTACCTCCCCCTGTTCACTGACGTTAGACACCCCTGTCTTAACTAGTGATACATATATGTAACCTTGTGTCTCACTGAGGGTATGAGAACCTACCACACCTACCCCCCACTCTACTGAGTGGTACAGAACCCTGTGTTCTTTTACTTCTACTCTCTTGTACTTCAACTACCACGACGTTTACCTCAACGACAGTAACTCTTACGTTGGTGTCTGCTACTCCAACGACTGTGACTTCCAGTACGAGTACGACGTTTTCCTTTTACCTGCAGGCCCACCTGAACGAGCACCAGTTACTCGTGGTCCTGTTCGTCCTGTCTGTCCTTCTCCCCGCTAACGCGGGGTTTTTTCCTCTGTGTAAGTAACCTTGTTGGTTAAGAGCTCTGCTTACGTAGTAGGTCAACTAGAACCTAAGCAACACGTGACCTTCACCTCTGTTGACCAAGTGTGCTGCCTTGAACACGAGTACCTTTGTGGACCTTTAACTTCCACTCTGACCTGAAGAGCAAGACTGTCTTGTTGAAAGTGACTGACTCCCTTCCCCGCTAACGCGGGGTTTTTTCTCTTGTGTTCTTTACACGAGTGTCTGTGAAACTTTCTGTTACTCTCGCCCGTCCTTCCGACAGGAAGGTCTGGGTCCTTACCCCTTACACGACCTTCGAGGGTCGTACCGCCTACCGCAAGGTAGCGGCTCCCCGCCACAACGTGGCGAAGAAGTACGCACGACGTGCTTTGGCTCGCTGAGCCTTCCTCCCTAACGGGAGGTTTTTCGTTTGTGTCACTAGACGTAAGTCGAGTTGGACACTTACGGAGACTGAACTTATCAGGGCACAGGAGGTGCACAGCCCTGCTTAAACGGTCTGTACTAACTAGTACGCCCACACTAGGCACGTAAGTTCTTTCAACTGTCTAACTCTCCCCCCTAACGGGGGGTTTTTTCGTTTGTGTTCTTCGAGTTTTCTCCGTGAAAGTTTTAGCCTCTGTCTCCAAGACCACCAAGACTGGTGTGTCTACCTGGGACTTCGTCCAGAAGGACGACGGTAAGTTCGCCGCCGTTAAGCGCGAGTTGCAGGAGAAGCCTGCTTCCAGTCAGGACGACCTCCGTCGCCTGTACAAGTCGTACCTGAAGTACGGCTTCACCCCTGTCACTAAGTGACACTTACTCCCCCTTAGTGGGGGGTTTTCTTTGTGTTGTACTTTCGGACGGACGGACGTTGTGTCTACTACTCCTAACTGGCAACACCACTCCAGTAAGCAGCAGAAACGTAAGCTGAAACCTCAGGCTTTACGTGCTGCTAAGGCTAGGCGTGCTGCCTTACTCAAGAAGCTCTCTCCCCCCTAACGGGGGGTTTGTTTCTTTGTGTTGTTTCTGGTTGTGCCTGTGGGTTCTTCTTTCCTTTCCTTGTACCGCGAGTACCTGGAACGTGTGTTCCTTCAGTCGGACGACCTGGTCCACGTGGACCTGTTCTCTGTGCCACAGGACGTGGCCCTGGACTCCCCCTCCTTGTTGGAGTGGGCGGTCGTTGACTGACCCTGTTTTGCCCCCCTAACGGGGGCTTTTTTCGGGTGTGTTCTTTAACGAGGTTTTATCTTGGCTCAACGTACTGTTTCTTCTGTAAACGCAACTGTCGGACCTGCTCCACTGTTGCCAGGCTTTGGTCTTGCTTTAGACCTAGCTGTTGCTGCTACTCCTTTCTGGAAGCGAGTGAAGCTTGCTGGTAAAGCAGCGAAAGCCTCTTGGAAGAGTACACGTAACTGACTCTCTTGCCCCCTAACGGGGGCTTTTTTTCGTGGTGTCCTACACAACTTTTTCCTGTGGCTTCTCGTTTAGTTTCTTCCTCTGTTTCCGCTACTTCTGGTGGCGGACTGGACTTTCTGTCCGACCAGAACGCACTCACCCTTGCGGGTGTTGCACTGGGTTGTGTGACTGTCGGCGGCTCTGCCTTTGTGGCAGCTGCCGTTTCACCCGGTCACGTCGTCGGTGGCTCACTCGCCACTGCGACCTGTCTTGTTGGCGGTCACGTCAAGAAGACGACTGGGTCTTACCTCCCCTTCCTTAAGAAGGACGAGGACGAGACACCTGTCACTGACACACCTGTCACGGCTACTGCCTGACACACTCTCCCCCCTAACGGGGGGTTTTTTCGCGTGTGTACTTTCGGACAGACTAACTGTGACTACCTCTACCTTCTCTCTTCCTCAGAACGACCTTAACTGGTTGAACTTGTCTCAAGAGAGACGGAACTACTTCCACCACCTTGCGGCTGGTGACTCTGACCGTAACGGGCAGGAGTTCTTTGAGGACACTGTTCCTTTCGAACTTCAGGACAACCCTCAGTTGGTTGACTCGTACCTTGACGGTGACCCTGACTTAGGTGTCTCTGACAAGGACTGGTCTCACGACGTCTCTCGTGACAACGGAGGTTCTGACTCCGCTGACAACGGACGTTTCGAGGACTTGTCCAAGAACCGTTCACGTGGTGCGGACGACGTCACTCCTGAGGAAGCGTACGCCGCTGACGTTGAGTCAGAGGAGGACGTACAGACTCTCCTTGGGTCTCTTAACGACGTTGCGGAAGCAAGCAGCTGGGCCTTCGTTGCCGAAGGTGCTGCAAGCGTTGGCGAGTTTGCTCTCGACGCTTTTGCTCCCGTCGTCGGTGGTGGCGTTGCAGCTAAGGCTGTGTACGACCACTTCGAGGACCCTAAGGACAAGTTGGGCTACGGCTCACTTGCAGGTGGAGCGACTGTCGCTTTCCTCTGTACCCCCTTGGGTCAGGTCTGTGTTGCTGGCTACGTCGGCTACCGTGTGTTCAAACGCGGTTCCAGACTGTGGCAGAAGCACGTCTCTGAGGCCTGACACACTCTCCCCCCTAACGGGGGGTGTTTTTTCGTGTGTTCTTTGTAGTTTTTCCTGTGCCTTTTCGCGTAGTTTCTTCCTCTGTTCCCGCTACCTCTGGTGCTGGACTTGACCTTTTCTCAGACAAGAACCTTGGTCTTCTTGCTGCTGGTCTAGCCGTCACCACACTTGGTGTTAGTGCTCTTTGGACAGCGTGTGCTGCTGCTCCAGTCTCTGGTCCTTTAGCAGGACTTGCTGGTGCTGCTTGTCTTCACGGTGTAACTACTGCTGAAAAAGCAGTTACTAACAAGTAACTTCTCCCCCCTCTAACAGGGGGTTTTCTCCTTTGTGTTCTTTGTCTGTTAGTTGTGACTTACACTGTGTTTTACAAGCGTTACGAATACCCTGGCTCGTGGGAAGAGTACGAAGAAATCTTCGACACTCTCACTGAGGCAGAAGCTCAAGCTTCCAAGCTTGCTAAGCTTAACAACTTTCGTGTCTACGCTGTCACTAAAACTGTTGCCTCCCTTTAACGGGAGGTATTTTTTTACTGTTTCCTGAACAACTGACGGACTATCGGGTTTGTTTCTGCTAAGTCACGGACAGAGCTGTGATCTACTGGCACTTGTGCATAGATTTTAGCTACTGGATGTGGATCACGTGCTGTTCTATGCCCACTGAAAGTAGGGAATGACAGACTGTCTCTTAGCTCACTACCGGACATACCCTTCATCGCATTCCTTGCACCTTGCATATCTACTTGATAAGCACCTTCTAACGGGAACGTTATATCGTGATTACGCAAGTTTGCTCGTGCTATTTCAGACGTAATTACTGGATATATTACTTCGTCATACTTAAAGGCTTTACCTTTAGTAGGCCTGTATTTACCCGTACCATTAACAAGTCTGCCTGCTCGTGCTAGATCATCTACTGCTTCATCTAGACTTACGTCATATGCAGAAATCTCATTTATTAGCTCATTTGACACTGCATCACCTATTTCTCTTGGTGATGTACGTACCGTATCTGGTGTTGCAACAGATGTGAATGCTTGAACACCTATCCGACCTCCCGCATTATTTATCTTATCTGTAGTGGTTAGCTCTGCATCCACTTTCCTGCCTGTTGCTTTATCAATGAAGTCAACATCAGCGAAATTATCTCCCAAATTATTATTTGCTACATCTTGTCTCATCAACTGTCTTAAACGTTGTGCCAAGAATTCGTCGGTGGCTACTCCATCCACTTTGCCTGTTTTTCCAAACTGTGTAACTAGTGGTACTCCCTCACTAATAAATGGAACGATATCCTGCTGACCTGTCAGTGGATTAATCTCATACTCTGTGTGATACCTTGTTTCACCGTTGTAGACTTGTCCGTTCCCCCTAAATATACTGCCACTCTTTGTTCCTTCATTAGGAACATAAGCAGCAGGTACTTCACCTTGAACGATTGCATCAGTGTCATATTGAACACGCTTTGCCTGTTCTGGTGTGAGTCCTGCTTTGACAAATGACCCTTCTATACGGTCATCACGAGATTTTAGCTGCCTATACATCTGTACATCAGCATTATTCTTTTGAATTAAATCTCCTACCTCATCTTCTTTTATAAGTCTCAACATAGTATCTATGTTATTTAAGACTTGACTATCCCCTGCCATACGTCTTGATTTAGCTTTATCCCAAACGTCATAATTAAACCCTTCAGTTAAATTATTCGTTTTTAATCTCGCTGCTTCTGCAGCAATTTCACTTTTATCAATTCTTCTTAAAATATCAAGCAACTCTGCATCCCCTCTATCTGCCATTTGAATAGCCCATGCTCTATTCTGAGGCTTACGAGGTTGAAAATTTTTATTTGCTACTAAATCTTTTATTCTCCCATCATTTAATACTTTAAATCTCATCGCTCTTTATTTATATTCATTTTCATATTGTATCTACAATAGAACTATCTTATAATTAATTGCTGTGAGTATACTTGGTGCCTTAGGATTAGCTGCTCCCCTAGCTGCTAATGCTCATCTTGTACGTGAATTAGGTAGGAAGCGTCCTATCCTTCGTAATGCCAAACGTGCTAATCGTCGTCTAGATGCTGCATTAGATAAACATGTTGATGATATTAAACCTGGTGCTAAATTAGATTACGATATTGCTTGGTCAACCCCTTCATCTTGGAATGAAGTACGTAATAATCAAGATAAATTTGGAGGCTCTACTGGACCTTCACAATCACCTGAAATTAATATTAACCCTAATGCTGACCGTGCCTACCTAGCTCACGAAATGGGCCACCTGGCATCTCAACAGACTGACGTAGGGCATCTCGTTGCTTCCCTTCGTGAGAACCCTAAGCTTAAGACTGCCCTCACTGGTGCACTGCTCACTGTACCTGGTTTAGCTGCTGTCCTTGAGGCTGGCGATGACGATATGGACTCTTCCCTTGCCTTAGCTGCGTTGGCTACTGCCCCTACTTTAGTAGACGAGGCTATGGCTACTGGACATGGTCTTGCAATTATGAATAAGGCTGGACTACGTGCCAATCTTGGTCAACGAGGCAAGCTCGCTGGCGGCCTACTTTCATACCTTGCTGCACCTATATTAGCTGGTGCCTCTGCTAATTATGTCGGTAATATGTTCGACGAAAATATCTAACACTTGCCCCTTATCAGGGGCTATGATTATAAATGTGCTTCCTATATAAAGAAGCAACTCTTGCGTTGGACTGGGGTTCGATTCCCCACACCTCCATTTAAGGGGGTGCACTGGCTTTCGACAACGTAGGTGTCTCTGGTTAAACGCCAACAACATCGTATCTTTCGAGCGCACTGCAGTAGCCGCCTAGGCTCTCAGTTCGTGACGACACTTCCCCTCTATCGAGGGGTTTTTTTAATTGTGTTCTTTCATATGTTTCTATGACCGTCCTTCGTTCTTCCTTCGACCGT
>WLWH01002511.1_pt1 | contig 10212 bp, 9 predicted proteins | sample 6712741 | NCBI WGS metagenome assembly WLWH01 (sample SAMN12718694, study PRJNA515312) | sponge metagenome | isolation source: marine sponge | host: Mycale hentscheli | place: New Zealand: South Island, Marlborough, Capsize Point | collected 2003-05-01 | reverse complement strand
GATTTATGAATGTAGCAGTAGTAGATTATATTTTAACGATAATATTAGCATTTTTTATTACATATGTAACACATATACCAGTTGAATTAACAACAATATTTAGTTTTATTCTTGGTATAATAAGTCATATACTATTTGGTGTTAAAACCAATACAACAAAATTTCTACATATGGATTGTAAGTAAGTAATTATAATAAAAAATCGTATTATTTTATTATAATTTAAATAATTAGAGTGAATATTAAATAATTTCTAAGTCTTTGAGATGCCAATATTCAGAAGTATTGTTAGGTAGTGGTCTTCGAATAATAACTGGAATTTTCTTTTCTTCTAATTCTTTAAGTGCAATCAAATAGCCATCAATAATATTAGTTGTAAGTTTAATCATAGGTCTAGCACCATTATTAAGTTGCTTTGTGCGCTGTCCTAATATTCTAGTTTTTTCATATTTTGTTAAAATAGGAATGGTTTTGTGTAAATCGTCAACAATAATATTATCTTTATTTCGTTGAACCTTTGCTAAATTATAAATTTCATCATAATTGTTAATAAGACATTCTGGATGTTGATCGAGAATATAATTTTCTTTAATTTCTCTGTCAAATTTCTGTAAATATTCTTCGTCTTCATCTTCATCGTCGGATGAATCATAGTCAGAATCATTTTTTTCAAAGATAGTAGGTATTTCAATACTATTTTGCATTGGTTCTTCAATTATAGCGATTTTTGAGGAGTTTTTCTTTCTAGGAATTTTTTGTTCTTTTGGGATCATAACTCCAGTATCAGGATCAAAATCACCAATATCGCTATTTACATCATCGTCATCGTCATCATCATCAGATAATTCGAGTTCGTCTTTATCTTCTTCAATATCTAAACCATTGTCTTGCTCTTCATCATCATCATCATCATCATCATTATTATCATCATCTGAAATATATTCTTTTGTTTCAGAATTAGCCTCTTTTTTTTTAATTTGTTGTTTTAAAGATGTAGTTTCTTCTTCAGACATCTCCATATCACTAAGTTCATTATCGGACAATTCTAGATCGCTCATTACTATAATAATATAATATATTTACTTTTTAAATATAGTTTCAATTTTATTTAAAAAAAATATTATATTATTATCATTTTTTATTTATTATTATTATAAAGTAAATTATTTTTTTTCAGTTTTCCAAACTGTATCACACTTAGCACACAAATAAATATATAGCATATTTACATCATCATATCGAATATAAATAACTTCTCTATCTGAAGATTCATCTTTATTGCTAGAGCAATCGCTATTAGGGCATTTAATTGTATTGATTCTAGGTAATGTAGGGTCCAATTTTGTAAATTCATTTATAATATGGTTAAATTTCTGCTCACTTCTTTTTAACTGAGTTTTAGAGACACAAATATTTGTTTTTGTTAGATTATCATCTTCATTACCACAGTTTCTACAGTAATATATTAGATTATTATTATCATCATCAGAAATTCTGATATAATACATGTTGTCGCATTTATCGCAAAAGTGCATAGTCTTAATATAATTATATACTATTATTTATTTCCTTTTAATTCAATTTTATATTTTAATTAATTGAAAATCATTATAAATAGTGTTCCAAGATGTTGTTATATTTAAATTATATATACCGGTTTTAATATGTTTATCAGAGATAGATTTATTACTTTCGATAATAGATTGTAGGATAGATTTATTTTTATTATATTGAGAGATAATATTGTCTTTAAATAGATCTGTATAAAAGGATAAATCCTTTACTTTATTTAATAAAATATCGTTTATACTAAATTCAAAATTTCTACATTTAATAATTTGTGAATATTTTGGACAATCAGAATGAGATTCGGTAAATCCAGGTTCATGTAATAATGGTTTATCATCCATAATGCTTAAAATAGTAAGTAATATACTTCTAATTGTCTGACATCCAGTCCATTGATCACCCTTCCATGTATTTAATATAGATAAACACATTTTTCCACTTTTATACATATTTGGATGAAATCGTGTTTTACCATCTCTATTCATAAATGAAACAACCGGAGGTCTATGTGGATAATCATATGGGAATTCGAATTTATAAAAATAGTTTCCTCCAAAATACATAGAATCAGGGGGTCCACAAATATATGCATATCCTGTTAAAATATTAGTTTCATCGTGTTTATAATATATACCTTCTTCATCTAATGGGGATTTAATAATATCTTTAATATCTTTAATCAATCTCTTAGTAGTTTCTTTCGAAATTAATACATTATCTTCTTGAGACATATTATTAATAATTATAATAATACATTTATGTATTTTTAAAATATAATAATAATAATGAAAATATATGATATGATGTATATATATATAATATGGAAAAAGAGAGATGTGAGTGTTATGAAAAAAACAAGCCGACAAGCCTAGATAAATGGAGATATAGCTTTTATACATTATTAGTATTTATATTAGTAGTGAATCCATTAACATATAAAATAATAAATAGAATTTTAGTGAAAATGTTTGGAAAAATAGCAGAAATAAAAGGGTGTCCTAATATGTTAGGATTATTAACACACAGTATAATATTTTTATTAATAGTTCGATATATAATGGATATGAATTTATAAACCGTATCTGTATGTTTATAGAAAAGTAATGTCAAAAAAAATGATAATGCATATTTATTTATTTCGTTTATTATATTTAAAGGATAAATATTAAAAAAATTGACCTAAAAATAAAATATGAATATATACCATATTAATGAATACAATGAAAAAATCATTTGATTCTTATTTAAATTCACATTACTCTCAGAAGGGGCAAGGTCACACACATACTAGGATAGGTGATCAAGCACTTTCGTTAAAAGGAGGTGTGTATACGATAAACAATAAGGATGAATTTTATAAGAAATATTATAAACATGTTTTTGAAGATGGAAAATTTGAATTTTTAACAGAAAAGCAAAATCAAGAGGTTGGTCCAATTATGATTGATTTTGATTTTCGCTATTCTACAGAAGTAGAAGAAAGAGTTCATACAGAAGAACATATTAACGATATGGTAGACATATATTTTCAAAATATTAAAGAATTAATTACAATTCCGGCGAACACCCCAGTTCCGGTATATATTTTTGAGAAAGATGATGTAAATATGCTAGATGAAGTTACAAAGGATGGTATTCATATGATTATTGGAATTCATATGGAAAGACCGTTGCAAATTATGCTAAGACAACGCATGTTAAAACAATTACCTGAAATATGGGGTGATTTACCTTTACAAAATACTTGGGATGAAGTTCTAGATGAAGGAATTACAAATGGAACAACTAACTGGCAATTATATGGTTCACGAAAACCTGGTAATCAATCGTATTTATTAAAATATCATTATGAATTAGAATTTGATTCAGATGGTGAGTTATGCCTTAATATTAATGATGTAAATACATTTGATTTAAAGAACAAATTTTGCGAATTATCAGCACAATATATGTCGCATAAACAATTTGAACTATCTGATGATGTAAAAGAAGAATTTGAACGATTCAAAGAAAATTCTAAAAAAAAATCAAAATCTAAAAATAAGTTGAAGATTGTAGATAAAAAAAATATCGACATAATGTCAGTTACATGTAAAGATGAATTAGATGCATGTGTTGAACAATTTATAGATAATATAGAAATTGCACATTATTTTATAAAAGAGACGCATTTATATACAATGTGTTTGAGTGAGAGCTTTTATACTCCATACGATAAATGGATTCGTGTAGGATGGGCATTAAAAAATAGTCATGAATCATTATTTATTACATGGATTGCTTTCAGTGCTCAGTCAAGTAAATTTGATTTTGATAAAATCCCAGATTATTATGAGATGTGGGAATCGTGGGATAAAGCAAACGCAGATAGTTTAACTTTCCGCTCAATAATTTATTGGGCAAAAAATGATAATTTTGCAAAATATAAAGAAGTAAGGGAAGAAACTATCGACTATTTTGTAGAAAAAACTATTGATAATTTTACAGACTTTGATGTAGCAATTGTATTGTATCATATTTACAAAGATGATTTTACATGTGTTTCAATTAAAAAAGATTTGTGGTATATATACCAAAACCATAGATGGATAGAAAATGAAGGTGGAACTGGTCTAAGAATGGCTATTTCAAAGGAGTTATTTAATATCTACTACAACAAACAAAATAAATTAGTTGATTATTTGGGAAGTGGTGCTATTGATATGAGTAGTGAGAAAGCCACAGTATTACAAAAAAGAGCTAAATTAATTGGCGAACATTGTTGTAATCTAAAGCGTCGTGGAATTAAAGATAATATTATGAGGGAAGCTAAGGAGATCTTCTATGACAAGGATTTTATTGAAAAAATAGATGCTAATCCAAGATTATTATGTTTTAATAATGGTGTAATTGATTTTAATGAACAGATTTTCAGAAAGGGTAAACCCGATGATTACTTGTCTAAATCGACAAATATTAATTATATAAAATTAGATACAGTTAAACATAAAAAAACGATAGACGAATTGAATTATTTCATGCGTCAATTATTTCCAAAAGATGATCTTAGGAACTATATGTGGGATCATCTTGCATCATCACTAATTGGTGAGAATAATGATCAGACATTTAATATTTATAATGGTTCTGGAAGTAATGGTAAATCCAAACTAGTTGACCTTATGACAAAAGGGTTAGGTGATTATCTTGGTCAAGTACCGATTCAGTTAGTAACAGCTAAGAGAAATACTATCGGTTCTACATCTTCTGAAATAGTTCAATTAAAAGGTGTTCGATATGCTGTTATGCAAGAACCTAGTAAAGGAGATAAACTAAATGAAGGTATTATGAAGGAAATTACAGGCGGTGATAAATTACAAGGTCGGGCATTATTCAGAGATAGTATTACATTTACACCTCAATTTAAATTAGTTGTATGTACTAACACATTGCTAGATGTGGGTAGTAACGATGAGGGTACATGGAGAAGAATTTGTGTTTGCGAATTTATTTCTAAGTTTTGCAAAAAAGAAGATTTTGACGATGATAGAGATCATCAATTTGAAATTGACAAACAAATTGGAGAGAAATTTGCAACATGGGCTCCTATATTCATTTCTATGTTAATTGAAAAGACATATATCACCAAGGGTCTTGTTAATATTTGTGCTGCAGTAAAATCTAGTAGTCTTAGCTACAGAAATACTCAAGACTTTTACAGCGAATTTGTATCCGACAAGGTTAAAAAATCGGTCGGCTCGAAAATCAAGGAAACAAGTTTATATGAAGTATTTAAATCGTGGTTTCAATTACATCATGGAAAGAATGTACCAAAAGGTAGAGAATTATTTGAATATATGACTAAGCGATTTGGCAAGAAAGTTAGAGGAGTATGGAATAATGTATCAATCGTTTATGATGATTATGATCCAGAACTAGATGAATATAATGATGATTAACAATAACTATAATAAAAAATATAAATATATACTAATATTTTTTATTTACATTTTTCCATATAAATAAACCCACTTTGTATCACTTTTAATCCAATTAAAAAATCCTACTATAAATTTAATAATCATAAAAATAACATATGGATATACAGCTAAAAGTGCTACTTGTATCCATAATTTTACATCACCTTGTTGTTTGGTAATAATAATACCTACTATTAGTAAAAATATTAATAACCAATATTTATTTTGAAAATGATTTGCCCACCAACTAATCCAATCATTTTGCTCATTTTCATAATAGGTCTTTCTATCAGAAATTTCTATTGAATGAATTTCGCCTTCTATTATTTTTTTTAGTTTTATATTTTGTTTAACCAACATATCATATAGATCTTTTGTGTTTATTAAGCTATTTTCAACTTGTACAGTTATATCATATTCTCTGTTTAACATATTCATCATGCGTTTATGTTTATCTAATAATTCTCTCTGTTTATTTAAAGCTGTTTGCCAATATCTCTCATTCTGTAGTTCAGATTCTCGAGCAACTGCGTTATTTTTTATATCATTTTGATCTTTTATATACGAGTTCAAAAAATCTTGAGCTTGGGTCATTACATCACCCAATTGCTTATTATATTTATTTGTATCTAGTTTTTTATCTAAATCATCGGCTGTAATACATTTACTTGGATCGTCTTTCGCTGAATCTTGTTTTTCTACATCTGGATTTGACATTTATATTATTAATATATTATGATATTTAAAACTTAGCATAATCATCGCTATTATTATACCCTGTAACAACAGATGAATTTGGAAATAAATCAATATTCACATTTGGCTTACTAAAAGCTCCTTGTAAGCACTTTTCGCCTACAAACCCTTCGCTAGTTGTACTTTTATATGATGGTGTTACACATTGTTTGTTTGTGTCATCCCATACTGTACCAAAATCATTGCCTTCAGGACAACAGGTTTCACCAACACAATTTAATGTTGGCGCACTTAATGATGGCTGATCAATTTCATTAGTATCACCTGATAAATCTTGTGCATCAGCGTCAAATGGAAAGGTGTATTCATCAAATACCATATTATCTCTTCTCATAACATCAATTACTTGTAAACCAACTACAACTATAGCTAATCCTGATAATACACCAATAATTGCTAATGCAATATTTTTTGGTATTATCGATTTTTTCATAAGAATTCCTAAAATTAATATTGGTACGCAAAAATAAACAACGGTTTTCATAATACCTGATTGGGTTGAATATTTACTGCTATAATAATCATTAATTTCAGCCATTCTTACTTTATTTGCTCTTCTGTTTTGTAATTGGTTTAAATTTTTTTTAGCAATATTTAATTCATTTCCAACTACTCCTACAACAGCCGTTTCATCTACTAATGAATTTCTTGCTTCTGCTACACTTGCTTGTGTTGAAGCATAACTAGAGGATAAACTTTTATATAAAGATGTTTTCAATTTTTGAAGTTCTTTAATTTGAGATAAAATATTATTTTGCTCGCTTAAATCAGGAGCTGACTGAACGCTTATTTCTTCTAAAGATGAATATAAAGTGCGAATTTGTCGTTCTATATTACTAATAGTAGTAACAATTTGTGTTTCCCTTACTTGTTCTTGTTGAATCTGTCGATTATCCATTATATATATATTATCACAAGAGATAATATATATAATTATATCATTTTTCATTTTTTATTTTTCATTATTCATTATTTATTTTGCTAATTTCATGGCTCCGTATGTTGTTCCTAATGCTAAAATACTCCAAATAATATATTGTTTATTATAACTTAACATGTTTAACTCGCCATCTTCTTCTAATGCTGTATCATGCTTTAATAAATTCTTTGCAGCCTTTATTTCCTTATACACATTCTCATATTGTTTTAATTTATCATGTAATGTATTGTATTCTTTAACTAATCTATTATTTAAAATTATATCTTGCTTTGATAATTCTTTAATTTTATATTTTATCTTATCTAATATCGCTTGTAATTTCTTATATTGATTATTTATTGATTGCATATCTCTCTCAGAAATAGTTCCTAGTGCGCATGTAGATTTCAATGTCATTTGTGGCCCTTGGCTATATTGGCCATATTGTGTATCCCACATATCATTTTGACTTGCAAAATTAATATCTGTACTGTTACAACTTTTATTTAAATTTAATTCGGGTGCTCTTACATACAACTGAGTTCCATTTGTTACTTTGTGTCTATTTCCAGATGGCCACATGTTGCTATTTTTCAACCAATATTGTCCTGTAGATGGTTTAAATGAAAATCCGGCACATCCATCGGTTTCATCACACATATTTTTTATATCTGCTGTATCATTTGCAGTTCCACTTTTGATATCATTTCCCCTTGACCCATATCCATTTAATACTTGATATTTTCCAGGACTTCCTTTTGACCCTCTTTTAAATAACTCTCCTTCTGGAATATTTCTTGCTTTTAAATCATCTGTAATATGATATGATTTTCCCAAGGTTGAATTATTTGCACCCTCTGTTGTGTATCTTGAGTAAACTGGAACAGGTGGGTGCCATGTTCTTCCCCAACTCCAATCACCTAATCCACCCCATCCACCCCATCCCCAATCTCCTCCTCCTCCCCATCCACCCCAATTCCAATCCCAGCCACTTCCACCACCGCCGCCGCCGCCGCCGCCGCCTCCGCCTCTCCTGCTGCTACTATGACTTGGACCATAACCACAATTCTCATATCCTTCTTTCATTGATCCTGTAAACCATTCAAAACCTCCAGTATAATATCCTGGTATTTCACCACCAATTTTTTTACCATCTTTCGAACCACAATATTTACCGTCTTTTGATTGATTTGCACTACCGCCTACATAACATTTACCACCACTTCCCATATGAAATATATTCGATCCTTTATCTGCTGCACGTTGCGCACATGTTTCATATGATGTATTACCTAAATCGCTTTGGTATTCTCCAGGCCAACCTGCTTTACATCCAGTATAATCAGGTCCTTTTGTAGTAGTTGCAGGTTGTGTTATATATAAATTTTGTCCAGCACCACCACATGTTTGTTTTTCTACCATATTACTTCCTCGTATTAATTCAACACCATCCATCTTTACTATCTCTCCTTGTGGAGCATTGCTTATTGTATAATCTTGACCTTCGTCTGCTGTTACTGTTTTGGCTTTAGCCCAGTCTGCAGGACATTGTGCTCTACTTTGTACAGAATTTGCTATACTTGGACTTGAAATCCATTTCCAAACACCTCTATCTGTAACATATCCAACTGCACCACCATCACTTACATAGGTATTTGCAAATTTATTTTTATTGTGATTACTAGCATTTACATATTTCTGTGAATTATCAATTAAATTTTTTATAGATTGGTTATACATTTCTAATTCTCTCAAATATTCGGTCTCTAATTCTTTTAATTCATCAAAATCATTTATATTTTTTTTCATTACGGGTCCACCACATTGTTTTTTATCTAATTTAATCTTGAATACTTGTCTTCTAGAACTATTTAATGTTTCGCTATGTACTGTCGTATGATTTCTATCAATCAATGTTAAAATTGCTCCTTTCAATCTATCTTGACAACAATCAGGACGATTATACACAACTATTGATTTTACATTAACTTCTTTGCCTAAATCTACTTCCCACCATCCACCTGCTGGAGATGATGTACAAGCACTATTCGGCCATGATTCATTATTTTGAATATTTCCATTTATAGCCATATAAGGATTTGTCCCTTTATATAAAGAACTCATTCTAGCTGTTGGTGTGCCTGGTAATCTTTCTCTTATTCTACACATATGATTTTTATCATTATTTCCAGTAACACTAGGATCTCTATATATCCAACAATTCGGATTTAATCCCTCTGTCGATTCTTCTGTTTGGATTTCATAGGCACTACATTTCTCTCCAGACGCCATTCCATAATTATCATTACATCTTTGTTCACATTGTTCAGTAGTAAGTTGTCCCATATATTTTGAACCAGGTGTACCTACTGTTTCTCCATCATTAGTTTTTTTTCTACAATAACCTTGAGTTAATTTGTAATCATTAGAATAATTTTTCATCAATGCAACATTTACTCCATTTTCATCGTAAACTTCTACTTCTTGAATAGTTAAATATTGATTTGTTTGTGCTATTCTTACATATCTTATTTTATCTACCTCACACATTACTCTCTGACCAGGATCAGACCTATCTGGAATTAAAAATTTAGTATTATTTTTCTTTTGTTGTGATGTTGAATAAACCTCAAAACCTTCGGACACTTTATCTAAATCCTTTTTCATAGATGATTCTTTCATTTTTCTATTCTGTATATAAAAATTTCCATCTGAAACATTTCTACTCATTATTAATATATTATAATAAAATATAATAATAATTTTAAACATCATCTACAAGTAAATCAGAAATACTATCCCATGTTTTTCCACCATAGTCTACTAACTGTCTGTAATAATAAGAAAATAATAATACAGCCCATACACTTACAAATATGTAAGTTATAGGTGAAATAGCTTCACTATCAGTTGTATATAAATGTAAAACTAATCCTATTGTTAAAATTACAATCAATATATGTTTCTGCATTAGCAGATTCTAATATTAAATTAGTTGCTGATATTTTT
>WLWH01002506.1_pt1 | contig 10223 bp, 15 predicted proteins | sample 6712741 | NCBI WGS metagenome assembly WLWH01 (sample SAMN12718694, study PRJNA515312) | sponge metagenome | isolation source: marine sponge | host: Mycale hentscheli | place: New Zealand: South Island, Marlborough, Capsize Point | collected 2003-05-01 | reverse complement strand
ACTCTTGGGATAACAGAAGATGGAATAGATTATTGAAAGAAGGTTGGATAACTGTTTGGAGACAAAGAAACAGGACAACAATGAAGTACAGTATATATCAAGTGTCTTTTAAATTCAAGCAACTAAGTGCTAGAATGTATCGTATTATGTTAGGTGAGGACGATATACCTGTAAGTACTAGAAGAAATAAAATAATGAAGGGCGAAACATATACAGATACTGTATTAAAAACCGCTATAAAAAACGTAAATAAGGATAAATCAAGATGGTTATGAAAATTAAATTCCCTGGACCACCACCTCCACCTGAAAAATAAAAACTATGAACAACTTAAACAACGTAATGCCTGGCGTTCCTGTAGATCCAATGGCACAAAGACAACAAATGCAACAGCCGAATCAAGCTGTGTATGGTAACCAAGCTATTATGGCTAAAGGAAACCAAGTTTTTGGTACGCCTGAAATGATGCAAGCTAGTGTTGCGCCTATGGAGCAAAGACAAGTTATTGATCCTTTGACAGTTATGCCTGTATTCAACCAACAACAAACAGTATAGTTATGAAAGAAAAAGTAAATGTACCAGGAATGGTAAGTAAACACGGAATAGTAGGTGAATCAGCTTTATGGGACGGTCCATTAGATGTTAGTGGTTTTCCAATGGGTAGAGGCTCTAGTTCCGGAAAAAATGGCATGGAAGTATCTAAAGCGGAGTGTGCTTGTGGTGGGATGACCCCTATTACTAACCGCGCTATAGGTCGTGGTAAAATGGTTCGATAGTTAAAATATGAAAACAACTAAAACTGGTTATTTAAAAAACAGCGCTGATGTTAACAAGCCTCAAAATGTAATAAAAGGAGGTAACATAACTATGAAAGGAGTAGATTTTAAAGTTTTAGGTATTGATGACCGCGGCTACGCTAAAGTTATGTACCCTGGTTATGACTATATCTTTCCAGGTGCTAAATATGTAGTTGAAAAACGTATAGACTAACATGGCTTTTAAAATAAATCCTCCTTACGTCGTAGACAATACGCCAGTGTATATGGTAGATTTAGAAGATAAAGTTATGGGTATAACAAATAAAAATGGTGTTATACTTGTCAACAAGACGTTAAGCGATTCTGATATAAACAAAGTTATTGCTCATGAAAAAACCCATGTTGAGCAATTTAAATGCGGTGATTTAGATTACGACGATAAAAACTTTTATTGGAAAGGAAAAACATATCCAAGATCAAGTATGAATCTTGGTAGTAGAAAACTACCCTGGGAAGGTCCAGCGTATAAAGCTTCAGACAATGCCTAAAAAACAATTTAACGAAACAATAGTCGGTAAATTTATAACTAGTAAATTACCAGGGTTCATGGGTGATATTCTACCTGATAAGGGTGTTCTTGGTATTGTTAAAAATCTAATTGATGTTGACCCAGAGTTGTCATCAGAAGAAAAAGCAGCAATGCATCAAGAAATTGTTGATTTATATAGATTAGAAGTTGAAGATAGAGATTCTGCAAGAAAGCGCGAAGTAGAAAAAGCCAAAACTGGTGGGTTTGATTTTATGTTCAACCTCACTGGTCTTATTGGCTTATTGTCATTTGCCTTTATTATATACGCTATAGTATATCTACAAATTCCAGAAAACAACAAAGAAGTTTGGATCCATACAATTGGAATTATAGAGGGTATTGTGTTGTCAATTTTTGGATATTTTTATGGATCTGCGGTAAAACAAAACAAATAAAGTTGTATATTTAAGGTAGTTTAATCCAATTAAATATATAATATTATGAAAAATGTTTTTTTATTACTCGCTTTAGTTTGTTCAACTAGTTTGTTTGCTCAAAATAAGTTTGACGGACTTTGGAAACAAGATTATTCTGATTATTTATTACATATAAATTTATCTGAGGAAAAAGAATATAAAATATATCTTTACAATAGCAACGCCGAAGATGGCTTTTTTGAAAATATAACTTACAACGACAAAGAAAAAATAAAAACAATAGCTTTGTTTTCTGACGGAAGTAGTTATTCGTGTGAATACACAATGAATGAGAATGGAAACATTATTTGCTTTTTTAAAGAGTCAAAAGAAAAAATAATTTATAAAAAAATATAAACTAATTAATACTAAACAAAAATGAAAACAGGAAAAGGACCATACATGCAAAAAGCCGGGCGCGGCCCAATGATGAAAACAGGTAGAGGAATTCCACAAGAGTTTAAAGGCCCACATCAAGAACAAAACGATTATAAAGTCAACGATGCAGGACAACAAGTTGCTGTTAGAGACACAGCAACAGGTGATTTTTATCAACCATCACAGGCTGGTTTAGCAGCTGCAAAAAAAATAGGTAGCAAACCTAGAGAGTTTAAAGGCGCTATATATGGTTTTGATCAACAAGATAGGGCCCCAGGATATCGAACTGCTTCTGGTGAAATGCTTAGAGCGAATAACCAGAGCGAATTAGAGGGTTTGAAAAAACAATATAAAAAAGACCTGAGTATTCACAATCAACAAGAGGCTCGTAGAGTAGATCGCAGTAATATAGCTAGGGGATATACAGGGAATACAAAAAATAATTAATACTTAATAACAAATAAAATGGGACAATTTGGAAATCAACCTGATTTTGGCACTGGTGTAGAAACCATCTCTGCTTTTCCAGCAAAGCCAACTAAGCCTTCGGCTATTTATATTGGTATTGCCACGGTTCCCGCTACCATTACAGTGGTATGCGTGGATGGTACTACTGCTACATTTACAGGTCTTACTGGTGGAAGTTTTCTACCGGTTATAGTAAAAGAAATCACGTCAGCTGTGAATATTCAACCAGTTGATACACTATTTATTCGATAATTAAGTTATGGCGATTGGCAATGGTATAGGCGTAGGATGGGGTCCGACTCCAATGAATCCTTCAGGTGTTTACGAAGTAACTGGTTTGTTATATAATTTAAATAGCAGGTCAACTTATTTTGAAAATGGCTATGCCTCGTATTTGTTATTAGTAGACTTACAAAATTGTTAATATGAATTTACTAGAGAAAGCCAAAGTCATAACCACACCAACCGCTTATTCGGATGGTTTTGTTCATAGTGTTAAGCCAGAGATAGTTTTAGGGGAGGAACTTGTAGTAAATGGCACTTTTGATACTGATTCAAATTGGGCAAAAAGTAGTCAATCTACAATATCTGGTGGTAGAGCAAACATTTTAAGTACGGATGGCAGTTATCAATACATAGCACAAACAAACGCAAATTACACCGCTACTCAAGGCAAAATTTTAGAAATAACTTTAGATATTGTTGAGATAAATAGTGGGGCATTAAAAGTACAATTTAGCAATGGCTCACAATATACTTTCCCAGCATCAATTGGAACGCATACTTTAACAATATTAAATAATGGTTCTACTGGGACTTTAAATTTGGCAAGGGTTGGCGGTGTAACTGACATTACAATCGACAACGTATCAGTAAAAGAAAAGATAGACGCAGATTTCAATTTCAGTAGGGGTTCAAGTGCGACAAGAGTAAACGAATTAGGATATATTGAGGATGTTCAGATAATCGGGGGAGAGTTAGTTACTAATGGTGATTTTGAGGAAGTAGGAAGTGAGGAGGTTACTAATGGTGGGTTTGATACAGATAGTAATTGGACTAAAGCAAATGGTGCTACTATAAGCGAGGGAAAAGGTAATATAATTGGAGATGGCTCATCTTTCACAAATTTAAGCCAACCTAATGTTTTTACAGTAGGTAAATTTTATAAAGTAAGTTTAGATGCTGTAATAAATAGTGGTTTAGGTTTAAAAGTACAAGATGGCTCAACTAATGAGAATTTTGGTGCTATAACAACAAGTGGCACATATACGTTTTATGGTAAAGCAAATAATTCAACTTTAACAATAGGAAGAAGAGCTGGTGGAATTGCATTTGATAGTTATATAGACAATGTATCGGTAAAAGAAGTCGGGCAAGATTGGACGTTTATAGGTGAGGCAGAATTTACTGCAAGTGGTGCAAGGATTTATTCAAGTGCTGGAAGTGTTTCGGGTACTAACCAAAGCGGTATTCTTACCATATCAAATAAGTATAGGGTACAATACGAAATTATTTCAAATACTAATGGAAGTCTTAAAATACAAGGTGTAGAGATTCCATCAAGTGTTGGAACACATAGTTACGATTTTATTACATCTGTTACGGCTTTAGAAATATTAAGAAATAGCGGTGTTACAGACATAACAATAGACAACATATCAGTAAAAGAAATAACAGACGATACAGACTTACCAAGAATAAACTACGAAGGATTCACTTATGAGAATGGTTTACCCGTACCTTATAGCGGTGTTGGGAGTTGGTTGTTTGAGCCGCAGAGGACGAATAAAGTAATTTATTCCAATGATTTTACTCAAAGCGAATGGAATAAGAGTCAAGTTACTTTAACTCCTAACTATTCAGTTAGTCCAGATGGCACACAAAACGCAACAAGAGTAGAATTTACTGCTGGGTCTACTGCTTTTGGCAGATTTGTTCAAGATAATCTTTCTTCTTCTGATGCGCCCTCTAATACCCATACTGTTAGTTGCTATGTTAAATCAAATAGTGGAGAGCAGACATTTAGATTAAAATGTACTCACGCTGGTGTAGTAGATTACTATTCTTCGGATTTAACTGCAACAGAACAATGGCAAAGATTTGAATTTAGTCAATTATTTACATCTAATCCAAGCACAAATTTTAATGTGGGAATAATTAATGGGTCGGATGAATTAGCAAAAGATTTATCAATATTTGGTTTTCAGTTAGATACATCTTCTGCTTACGCCACAAGTTACATCCCCACATCGGGAACTACCGTTACTCGCCTTGCAGATGTTTGTAATAACGCTGGGAATAGTGATTTGTTTGACTCAACTGAAGGAGTTTTATATGCAGAAATCGCTTCTTTGGCTGACGATGGGACAGACAAGGCAATTTCTATAAGCGATGGTACTTTTAACAATAGAATATGGATTGGTTATAGTACATCTAACCAAAGAATATATGCTTTAGGATATGATGGTGGTGGTCTGCAATTTGCATTGTTTAAAGCATTAACAGATGAAACGCAATTTATCAAAGTTGCTTGTCGATTTAAGGACAATGATTTTTCGCTTTGGGTAGATGGGGAATTAATCGGTACTGATACAAGTGGTACTGTATCAAACGCAATGTCATCATTACAATTTGATTTAGGTAGTGGAGGTGGTTATTTCTACGGAAAAAATAAAATGGTAGCGGTATTCCCTTACCTATCTAACGATGAATTGGAATGTTTAACAGGTGAAGGTTACGGAACATTTGAAGCATTAGCAGCAGCATATAGTTATACAATTAGTTAAGCGTTAAAGAATTATGGGAGTAAAATTAGGACAGAAGTGGGCAGTTAAGGATGGTAATTTATTAGCATCTAATCAAGTTGGGTCAAGATTCTTTAACAAGGAATTTGATTTCTCAAGGACTACAAGCGGAACATACATTGACAGAGATGGTGTTTTGCAGACTGCTGAATTGTATAATAAGATTGAGTATAGCCAAGATTTCGAATCTGGCAGTTATGGTCGAACAAACTTAAATGTCGAATCAAGTTCTGTTGTATCGCCAGATGGTTTTAAAAATGCTTATAAATTGATTCCTACTGCGGTTAATGGTGTTCATCTTTTAACCAACGCAACAATAAACAATGCAGTATATTCAGTATTTGCAAAACAAGGCGGTTATAAAAGATTTAGATTCAATACTGGTTCAAGCGGTGATGGATATGCTTCTTTTGATTTAGATTTAGGTCAAGTTGTTCAGAGTGGAGGTACTTATTATATTGATAGTGGCATTGAGGACTATGGTAATGGTTGGTATAGATGTTATTTAGCAATAGGGGCAACATCTGGCACAACGACCACTTTAGCAATGGAATATAATTCTGGTAGTGTTGCTTTTACCGCAGATGGTACAAGCGGTATATATGTTTATGGAATGCAAGTGGTCGAAGGCACAGAACCTTTAGCATACCAATACACAAACGGCTTACAAGGTTTACCAAGAATAAGTTATGAAAATGGGGTGGGGCATTTGCTTTTAGAGCCGCAGAGAACGAATAGTATGCCTTATGGTAATACTTTAAGTTCATTATTTAGTGCTAAAACTAAAGTAGAAAATTTATTAGTCGTTACAGATAATTATGCAATAAGTCCAGATGGAACACAAAACGCAAGTAGACTTCAAGCAAGTGCGGAGAATCTATCTGGTGAATGGTCTTTAAAAGGATATACTGTGCCAAGTTCATTAGGAACTGGTAATTATGCTCAAAGTGTTTATTTAAAATCAAATACTGGGCAAAATCAAAATGTTGCTTTTTACGGAAGAGGATTAACTCAAAGCGTTGTAGTTACTCCACAATGGCAAAGATTTGATGGTGTTGGTGATACTGTAGGTGGTAATTATTTTTCTTATTTAGGTTGTAGACCAGATTATGGTTCTGACACAGAAATAGATATTTTAGTTTATGGCTATCAAATTGAGCAAGGAAGTTATAGCACAAGTCTAATAAACACATCGGGAACTGCCGTAACAAGAAACGCAGATGTCTGCAACAATAGCGGTTCAGCACAAGACTTTAATTCAGAGGAAGGGGTGCTTTATGCGGAATTTAGTTGCCCAGAAGGTAGCGATGATACATTTGCAGTTTCTTTGAATGATGGTAGTAGTACGAATAGAATATTTTTAACTTTACAAACTCCAGAAAGTAGATATAGGGCATTTTCAACTGGAGGAGGAGATTTAACTTTTCAAGGTTTAGATGTTACTAATATAAGTAAAGTTGCGGTTAGGTATTCTTTAAATAATTTTAGTTTGTGGGTTAATGGAGTGAAAAGAGGAGAAACTTTAGTTTATGCTGGAATACCTTCAAACACACTAAACAATTTAAGTTTTGATAGAAATGGAGTTGGTGAATTAGATTTCTACGGAAAAGTAAAAAACCTTCAAGTATTTACAGAGGCGTTAGGAGATACAGAGCTTATGACACTAACTGGCGGTGATGGCAGCTTAAACGGATTATTTACAGCATACAAATCAAGGGTTGAAGCAGATGGCGGATATTTAGAGGCAGAAACTTGTTTGATCAACGAATTAAAAGAATTATTATGAATTTATACGACAAGTCGAGTTTAGTATTAATTCCTAGCGGAATAAAAGACGGTAAGATATACAGCCAACGCCCTGAGAATGGCGATGGGGACTTTACATTTTCAAGGAGTACATCAGCGACAAGGGTTGGGCCAAGTGGATTAATTGAAAAGGAAACGCAGAATCTGTTGTTGCAGAGTAATAGTTTTGATACTACTTGGGGGAGTGTCGGAACTTTAACAAGTGGTCAAAGCGGTTACGATAATTCAAATGATGCTTGGTTATTTAATTATACAACAGACCCAGCAATAGCATTTGTTTCTAACACAAATAGCGGTGTACAAACATTAAGTTTATATGCAAAGGGTAGCGTAAATAATGGATTAAGAATTTATGCTTTTGGTTCTTCAAATTGTCAAGCATATTTTGATTTAAATATTGGGAGTGTAGAAAACACTGGTAATTTAATTGATGCAACAATAGAGGACAAAGGAAATGGTTGGTATCGATGCTCAATGACATTTAACCAAACGAATAGCTTTATTTATTTTTACCTATCAAATAATGCAAATTTAAATGCCACAAGTGGTTCTATCCTCATCCAAGATGCCCAATTAGAGCAGGGACTTGTAGCAAGAGACTATATAGAAACAACTACAACTCCCGTAGAGGGAGGTATAACGGATAATGTACCAAGACTTGACTATACGGATGCTTCTTGTCCTTCACTCCTGTTAGAGCCGAGTAGAACAAATACTTGGACATATAGTGAACCCACAAGCGGAGCAATCGGTAACATCAATAATGTAAGTGTCTTTAGTGATATAGATTCTTTTTCTTCTATTGGTTTATATGGAGGTGTAGATTTACAAGGTGGTTCAACCACATATATCTATAATGGTGGGGCTGTTGCAGGTTCTACGACTTATGCTTTTTCTTGTTATATGAAAACCAGCGATGGTGCAGCACCTGTCGTAGCGCAAGCATCAGGAGATGCTGCAGGTGATTTTGTTTTTTTAATAGGAGGTACAAGAGCATTCACAGGTGACTTGCTTAATAGTTACTCTGTTACTCAATTCAGCGGTGATATATACAAAGTTGAAGCCGTTATAACCTCAATAGCAACTCCTCCAAACCCTGCAAACAATGGTTTTATTAAATATGATACTAACCGCAATGCAGATTTAGAGATAACAGGTTTTCAATGGGAACAAGGCAGTTACGCCACAAGTTACATCCCTACCTATGGTACGAGTGTGACATTCGAAAGTGATGCTTGTTATGGTGCTGGTAATGCATCTACATTTAATTCAGAAGAAGGGGTGCTTTATTTTGAAGCCAAAAGTTTTTTGTCAAATGGTGAAGATAAACGAATTTCCATAAGTGATGGCACTCTTAACAATAGAATAGAATTTTCTTATGGTTCTGGTAATAGCAGAGCTTTTTGTATAGTAGTTTTAAATAGTGTACAAATAATGTATAATCTATCATTAAATTTAGGTGATTTAGATGAATACAAAAAGTTTGCTATTAAATATAAAAGTGGAGATAGTAAATTTTATGTAAATGGTAGTGAAATAATTTCAAGCAATGTTACTTATACCAATACAAATTCATTTGATAATTTACAACTAGGCAATAGTACGTTTACTAGTGCTTTGAATTTTTGTGGAAAAGTAAGAAGCGTTAAATATTTCCCTACGGCACTAACAGACGAAGAACTCGAAGCATTAACACAAGTGTAACAATTACACCTATGATAAGAACAAGGGTAAATTTTTATATAAATTACATATACATACAATAGTTATAACCATTATACAATATGAATTATTTTCGCAAATACGAGTTTGGCAGTAAAAGTGCTGCAAGTGCTAAAATCAACGCATTAGGCATTGACGAAGAAGGAAACCCAACACACAACAACGCAATCGTAAGACTAGGGCATATCGTAGTTACTCCCGCAGAGATTGACGAGGAAGGCAATGTAATTACAGAGGCGGTAATGTCAGACACATACCACATCGATGTATTATGGGATGGTGAGCCAAGTCCAGATTGGGATGCTCAAATGGTGTGGTGTGCGCCAATAGGTGTGCATACATTCGGGTCATCGTCAGCGATTGCCGAGTGGACTGAAAAGTGCAAAGAACTACATCCAGAATATTTTCCAGAATCAATAGAACAAATTTAAAGATATGAAGTTAGCAAAATATGAATTTCCTGACGCTACAATTGCACAGGTAAACATTGATGCCCTTGGCACAGCCACGGATGAAGATGGTAACACATACCCAACCCACAGAAATGGTATAGTGAAACTAGGAAATATAGTGATCACCCCAGGGGAGTATGACCAGGAAGGCAACGAGACTGTTGCTCCTGTGCTGTCTAATAAGTATCACGTCGATGTTTGCTGGGTGAATTTAAAAGACACAGTAGACGAAGATGGTAACCCTGTCTACGCAACACATCCTGGTGATTGGGGTAGCTTTGCCGTGGACATTCCAGATAATGGCATACACTCTTTTATGGGTATGAATTACGCTGACCACAAGTTTACTACAGAATAAGTAATTAAACACTTTAGCGTGTAATAATATAAATACAAATCACTTAAATTAAATAAAATGAAAATTACAGAAGAACAACTGAAAAAAGTTAATGAACAACAAGCATTGCTTGGCGATATATTAAATCGCATCGGTCTTATAGAAACAGAAAAACACAGCTTGCTGCATAAAGTAGCAGAGGTGAACAAAGAAATTGAAGACACTAAGTCTGAACTAGAAGATCAATATGGCGCTGTAACTATTGATCTTAAAACTGGTGAGTATACACCAATTGAAAAAGAAGAAGATGCAATCGAACATAAGGAAGATTAGTATAGGATCTGATTATAAAAACGATGCCATGCATTATTCCATTGGCCAAACCGTCTATGGTGGGCACGATATAGCTTATATTCTTTTTGACAGCAGTGATAATTCATACAATATTCATATCAAAAAAGAAAACGAAGTTATGCCTTGGAAGAAGTTTAAT
>WLWH01002501.1_pt1 | contig 10248 bp, 12 predicted proteins | sample 6712741 | NCBI WGS metagenome assembly WLWH01 (sample SAMN12718694, study PRJNA515312) | sponge metagenome | isolation source: marine sponge | host: Mycale hentscheli | place: New Zealand: South Island, Marlborough, Capsize Point | collected 2003-05-01 | reverse complement strand
GATACAGCATTGCGGTTAAAGCAGCAGGGAATGGATTTATCACGTAAGGCTTTAGGCCATTTTGGTAAATCAAATTCTGGAGTATATTCTAGCAAAACCGGTACCGCACAAGGCTGGGAATGGCAGTCTGGAGATAAAGATAATGATAATCTTAACTGGTTATTAGAATAGTTAATATTTATATAAAACAACGAGATAATGGCAGATAAATCATTTTTTAAGAGACTAGAACGATTATTTTCTACAAATGTAATAGTTCGCCGGTTAGGTAAGGATCGATTAAAGGTCGTTGACAGTAACCGATTGCAATCAGCAGGTAATGCTAATAATAGTCGATATGCAGACCGATTCTCCGGTGTACAGCAGAAATCAGGTCGGTATAGTACTTATAATGGTACCGGATATAGCTTTCAGTCTAATAGAACAGAATTATATACTGAATATGAGGCAATGGACTTAGATCCTATTATAGCCTCTGCATTAGATGTATATGCAGATGAATCTACAGTAAAGAATGTTGAGAATGATGTATTAGGTATTAAGACTAATAATGCTAAGATACAAAAAATACTACATAATTTGTTTTATGATATTTTAAATATTGAATACAATTTATGGCCATGGGTACGTAATGCATGTAAGTATGGTGATTTTTATTTGCATTTAGATATCGAGCCAGAGATAGGAATTATTAATGTAACCCCTATGTCATCTTATGAAGTAGTACGTGAAGAAGGATATGATCCTGATAATCCATATGCATATAGATTTACATTACAGACAGTCAATTCATATTCAGTATCACAAAAGAATGAATTAGAACCATATGAAGTAGCTCACTTTAGATTACTATCAGATGCTAATTTCTTACCATATGGTAAATCAATGATTGAAGGTGCTCGAAAAGTATTCAAACAATTGATATTAATGGAAGATGCAATGCTCTTGCATAGAATAATGAGAGCCCCAGAAAGAAGATTGTTTTATATTGATGTAGGTAATATACCACCTAACGAAGTTGATTCTCATATGCAGAATATCATGAACAAAATGAAAAAGACTCCGTATATCGATGAACAGACAGGTGAATATAATCTTAAATTCAATTTGATGAATATGCTTGAAGATTTTTATCTTCCGGTAAGAGGCGGAGAGTCTGGAACACGTATTGAATCCTTGCAAGGATTATCAAATGATGGTCAGATTGATGATATAGAATATCTACGTAACAAGATGATGTCAGCTCTTAAAATACCAAAAGCATTCTTAGGATATGATGAAGGTGTTGAGGGAAAAGCAACATTAGCCGCGGAAGATATTCGATTTGCACGTACAATTGAAAGGATTCAAAGAATCTTTATTTCAGAACTAACTAAGATAGCAATTGTTCATTTATATAGTCAAGGATTTCAAGATGAAGAATTAATTGATTTTGAATTACATTTAACTAGTCCTTCAATTATATATGAAAAGCAAAAAGTTGAATTAATGAATGAGCGTCAAGGGTTGGCTGCTAATTTAATTGAACTTAATATGTTCTCAGAACAATGGATATATGAAAATATATTTGATATGTCCGAGGATGAATGGAAGAACGAGCAAGACCAGGTAATAGAGGATCTTAAAGAACGCTTCCGGAGAGAGCAAATAAGCAGCGAAGGAAATGATCCTAAGAAAACAAATATGAGCTTTGGTACGCCACATGATATAGCCACCATGCATACAGCAACAAATGCCAATCTACCTGGTATGCCTGATAACAATGAAGCAGGTCCTGGACGTCCAAAAGAATATGGAACTTGGGGCAAGCATAAAGATGCATTTGGTAGAGATCCATTTGGTGTTAAAGATAAAGCCACGCCTGACTTTTCAACTACATCGGATTTCAAAGGTGGCAGTGCTCTAAGCACAGAACAGAAAGATATATCATCATTTATAAGTACATTACCAACTAGTTTAAAAAGTAAGCAAGTATTAAATGAAAGTCTAAAGGACAAATCTTCTGATAATAGTGATAATGGTACATTATTAGACGAGAGTAATTTAATTGAAGACGAAAAAACAGTGAAATAGTATGTGTTCTATATTTATTAAAAATGCTCAGAAAAATGGAAGATTTGAATGAATTCATTAAAACATTCTAAAGTAAAGAATACTGCTATTCTTTTTGAACTGTTAGTACGTCAAATTGCTGCCGACACGATGGAGAATCGTGACTCGCCGGCAATAGTACTTTTAAAGAAACATTTCAGAGAAGGTACGGAATTATATAAGGAATTATCACTATACCGTACATTAGCCGAAGAAAGATTTGTGGCCGAAGCACAAGCTACTAGATTTTTATCAGCCGCAGTTCAATCACGCAAGCAATTAAATGAAACAACATTGCGTAGATCAAAATATAATTTGATTCGTGATATTAAAAACAAATTGGTATTTGAAAACTTTATAAATGCACGTATTTCAAACTATAAATTGAATGCAAGTATTTATAAATTATTTGAATATAATATTGCCGATTCTCCGGCAGAGATTACTAGATGCCAAGGTATGATAATTGAATACGTAATTCGCAAAGAAAAAGAATCCATACCAGTTAATGAATCATTTACTAAAGAAGATCCGGTCGTACGGAAGCTTGCATCTAAAATTGTAGTTGATAGGTTCAATGAAAAGTATTCTGGATTAAATGTAGATCAAAAAGAACTATTAAAGGAATATGTTAATTCAGTTAATAATTCTCCTGCATTGCTAGATAAGGTTAAAAATCAAATTCCAGTAATTGTTGAAAATCTAAATACATTAAATAGTACAATTCCATCTAAGGTAGTTAAGATTAAATTACAGGAAGTAACCAATATGGTTGGTGGAATGAATGATATTAAAACTATTCAAGACAAGCATATTCTTACAATGCTTCGATATTATGAATTAATTGATCAATTAAAAGGAGTACAGAATGGCAAATAATCCAGGACCATATAATCCACCTGCCACGGGACAAAACCAATTTAACCGGTTAGGATTTCCAGGCAGGTATCATTCTGCCTTAACGGTAGCATCAGGAACAACAGTTAACTTTACTGGTTCTAATTATGGATATGGAGCTATATTAATCGGTACCGGTTCAAATTACGGAAGAACTCAAATTCATGTTGCAGGTGGAGGTGTTATAGCCGGATCGGATTTGAGTATTGGGACAATATATGATATCACTCCGAGTAAAGTAGAAGCATATAATGGTAATGTATATGTATTTAAAAGACAGCAATGAGCCTAAGGACCGAGATGAAAAAATACTTTATATATGAAAAAACAGACTTTATCGATGATGAAGAAGCTGTAACAGATTTCGATAATCTCGAGGATCGTGATATTGATAATGATGGTGATGTGGATGATTCTGATGAATATCTTCATAAGCGTTTTGGTACTATAGCTAAAATGGACGAGGAAGAAGAATTAGATGAAATGTCAACTACGGCAGCAACCCCTGGATATGATACTCCAAATGCATTTGGCGATGCCGATGAAGATACCGTAGAAGCCGATGGATGGAAAAAGATTCCAAAAACAAATAAAATATTCAAGCCAATGGAAGGTAAATCTACTTTTAAGAAAATGATGGCTGAAATGTATGGTCTTAAAGAAGCCACTAGAATTGATATTCAACATGCTTTAAGAGCAATTCGTGATTATAATAGCTCAGTAGAAGTAACTGATATAGAAATTGATGATTTAGCAGTAGATGTTTTAGCAGCCTTAGGATATAAGCCTACATCGAAAAATATAGATGCAACGATTGATCATTTAGGCGCATCTGCAGATGGATATGAAGTACCAGCGGATCCGGATGTAGTTAGAGAATTATATCCAATTCTAAATAAACTGGATGAAGCAGTATCATATAGAGAATATAAAAAAGATCCCAATTCCACTCCAAAGCAAAAAGTTAACAAAGGCATTGCCGAAGTTAATAAAATGTTAAGTGAGATGGAAAAGATAGTAAATAACAATTTACGTCTCAAGCAAGAAACAGGAGTTGATTCATCTCATTTCTGGAAATCAACCGGAAAGAGATTTGCAAAGATAAATGAACGAATGACTCGTATATCTAATCGATTAAAAGAATTATCCAAATAAAGGAATAAAATGTCAAAGCAATTAATATTAGATTATATACCATTTCAAGTATCTCCGCAACAAATTAATGAAAGTTTAGAGAATAACGGTGGTCGGTTAATTGTTAAAGGTACATTACAAAGAGCGGATGCTAAAAACCAGAATGAAAGAGTTTATCCGAAATCTATTTTAGAACGTGAAGCTACTAAGTATGATACCTTTATTAAAGAGCGAAGAGCTTTAGGTGAATTAGATCACCCAGATTCAAACATTATCAATTTGAATAATGTGTCACATAATGTATTAGAAATGCATTGGGCTGGAAATGATTTAGTAGGTACTGTAGAAGTATTATCAACACCATCCGGTAATATACTTAAGGAATTATTTAAGTCTGGAATCAGATTAGGAATATCTTCCAGAGGTATGGGGTCGGTGAAAGAAGTGATGACAGAAGCTGGTAGCGGAATGGAATTGCAAGTACAGCCTGACTTTGAATTGATAGGATTTGATTTTGTTTCTAATCCATCGACGCATGGAGCTTTTCTATCACCAGTTAATGAATCTGCCGGGAGCAAAAGCACCGTAGATCCATATTTATCTATAAATAGATTGATAACAGATATAATAAAGGAATTCTAATATGGCATCATTAGCAGGAATGGCAGGAACAAGTTTATATGGTGATTATACTCCAGGTACTAATGGATTACCGGGCAATCAAAACGCAGGTCAATATTCAGGACCACTTAACTATACAGAACCAACCGATGATGCAATTCGCATTTCTGAGACAGGTGCCACTGAATGGGCTATTGGTTCTAATTTCGCATTCGGAAATCCAATAGTTAAAAAAGGAGGAGTTGCTGGTAATATTAATTTCTTTGGATCTAGACAAAGTTCTTTAATGCGAGCTGGAAATCAGGGTACTAGTTATCATGGACCTAATAATACATCACCCGGCATAGGTACTGGTAATTATATGGATCCATTTGCAAGTAGTGGTACTTCATTTGCTGATATATTAGCTAATCAACCATATGCACTTACACCTAATGCACCAGGTGAATATGGACCAGGTGTACAAACACCACCATATTAATAAGGTAACTGATGAAGCAAGATGATTTAAGAAAGATTATTCGAGAAGAATATTCTAAGATATTATCCGAGCAAGTTGATTATGATTATGCAATTGGTAAATTTAATGACTTATATAATGAGTTATTAGAGATACATAAAGAGGTTGGTACTCAATTGGAAGCTAACAACGAACAGCAATTCATCACATTCTCCCGGTATATGGGAGCACTAGAGAAAGGCTTAGATAATACAATTAAATTCTTGACAAGAAAGAAAAAGTCACAATCAGGAATCACAGAACCAGATATGGCAGGCATTGATCCTAATATAGGTGATACAGGAGAGTAAAATGAAAGATAATAAATCAGCAATGGCATTATATGAAAAGTTTTTGCAGGAAGAAGAACCAGCAAAAATGAATACGGATGAAAAGCGAGCTTTTATGGAAGCAGTTGCTAATTATCATTCTATCGGTGAAAACATATATAGAGCTAATAAATTAAAAGAAACTGCATCTAATATGGCAAATATCATAGAAGCGGCAGAACAATTAACTCTTCAAGAATCTGAACATTGGTTTGATAATGTTACTGTATCACGTCATATGAAGCAATTAAAAGAAGCATATAAAGTATTTGAAAAGACCTCCGGAGAGATGGATGGTCTACAGCAACGATTAGAATCGGCATATGAAGATATGGGGTCGGTATTAAACAAGTATTACAAAGTTAATGGATCACTGTAATGAAAAATTTTAAAGCTCAAAAAATTAATTTAGCAGAATCTTATAATAGATTATTTGGTAATACAAAGCGCCAATTATTGGAATATGCACGAGATACCAAAGATGGTAAAGAATTAGATAAATATTTTGACAAGCTAGTACCAAGCCAAGGAAAGGCCGGCACTCTGAATGGTGAGATAGTCCGTGCTGTAAATAGAATCGGTTACCGATGGTATAATGACGGTGATAAGTTTTATGAAGGATATGGAACAGAAACCGCTGGGCCGGCAATGGCATTCTTAACAAAGCATACAGAAATTGATCCTCAGATTCGAGATGCATTTATAAAATTAGAAAGAGCTGTAACAGGTACTACAACAGATAAGCAATACGAAAAATTTCTTGAAGGATTGTTTAAATATGCAGTGCGCCATGTAGAAATGATTCCAACTACTAAAAGTAATGTGGATTTATTCGATTATGATTCTGATTATGAAGAAGAAGAGGAGAATGAGTGGGATGATGATGAAGAAGATGGATGGAATGAGTTTGGTGATGAAGAAGATGATGAATTTGATAATGAAGAGCAATATTAGGATAAATAAAATAAATTCCTTATATTAAAAGCATTATTAACAATTAAATTATTAAATGAGCAGACAGTTACGATTCCACCAGTCTATAGTACATGGTAAGCCTAATGCTACTAGAGTAGCCAAAACAAAAAGAAATCCTTCCGGTGATATTGCAGGAGCACTTCGAGCTTGGAAAAGCAAACTTAAAGCAACTGATGTTATTCAAAAGCTAAAAGATAACAAAGAATATACTAAACCTACTACCAAAAGGCGTGTAGCAAGAAAGACGAGTATATATAATTCGCGGAAGAGATGGGAGCATATGTATGATTAATATTCATATGGATTAAATAAAAAGGTGGCTTAACGGTCACCTTTTTTACTGTTCGGCATATATATTACTGATTATCCAATACTATACCTCAATGTATAGTCCCTGACAAAATTTATTTATATCTATTAAGATTCAGAATAATCTTATTTCCGCAAATTATAATTAAGGACAACAAATGAATGATCTTTTAAAAGAGGCAATTGCTGACGCAAAGGCTGTAAGAGAAACTGCAATGGCTAACGCCAAAGCTGCTTTAGAAGAAGCTTTCACTCCACGTTTACAATCTATGCTCCATGCTAAATTAGCAGAAGAGATGGAAGATGATATGGAAATGGAAGAAGACATGGAACTTGACTTAGGCGATGAAATGGAAGCACCAATCGAACCATCAATGGATTTAGATCTTGAAGAAGATATGGAACTTGACTTAGGTGGCGATTCCGGTTTGGAAGATGCTGATATGGAATTAGATCTTGACGAAATTCTACGTGAACTTGACGCTGCTGATTCAGATGAAATTGGATCTGGTGACAACAAATTAGATGTTGATGCTGGTGATTCATCAGAAATTGGTGAAGGTAAGTATGACGATGAATTGGATGAAGAGATTGACCTAGATGAAGTTATCGCTTCATTACGTGAAGAAGAAGATGACATGGATGAAGCTGCAGATGAAGACGAAATGGAAGAAGGTAAGTACGAGAAAGAAATGGAAGAAGCTTACAATGTAATCCGTTATCTGAAATCTCAACTTCAAGAAGTTAATCTTCTAAACGCTAAATTGCTATTCTCAAATAAGTTATTTAAGAACCACGAGTTGAATGAATCACAAAAGATGAAAGTTATTGAAAACTTTGATCGAGCTCATAATATGAGAGAAGTGAAATTAGTTTATTCAACTTTAGCCGAAGGATTCGGTAAAACAAAATCAAAGGTGCGTATTAAAGAATCATATGCATCTAAACCAACCAGATCAACAAAACCATCGAAAGCTGTAATTACTGAAAGTAATGATCTAGCATCTAGATGGAAGAAATTGGCTGGTCTATCTAAATAAAGGGAAATATAATGAATGTAAATTCACTTTTGCCTACCAATACTCATGCTAATGCTCGTAAAGAGTCCAAAGCGCTTGTTTCCAAATGGGAACGAACCGGACTTCTTGAAGGACTTGGTAATGAAGTTGAAACACAAGGTATGGCGGTTCTTTTAGAGAACCAGGCTAAGCAGTTAGTAACTGAAGCCAACCAAACAGGTACAGATTCCAATTCAGAAGAATGGTCAGGGGTAGCTCTACCATTAGTGCGAAGAATCTTCGCTGAAATTGCTGCTAAGGATTTCGTATCTGTTCAACCAATGAACCTACCATCAGGTCTTGTATTCTATCTTGATTTCAAGTATGGAAACGATCTTCAAGGTGGATTGTTCCAGACAGGCGCTGCACGTACGAGTCAAGAAGATTCTGTATTTGGTGTAACTGATGCCGCTCGTGGCACAACTGCTCCATCCGAAGGACTTTATGGTGCTGGAAGATTTGGATATTCTATTAACGCTGTAACATCATCTGATTTGGATGCAGAAAGCCCAGCAACTAGTACAACGCCAATTAGTACCGGTGCGTTTGCAACTGGTTCTGTTTCTGCAATTGATGTTAACTTTAATACTGAGTTTCTTGCATCAACTGGCTCGACTGCCGCAGAGATTCAAACGTTAGATGTAAGAACCGCGGATCTCGATGGCGCTGATGTAAATGCAGTTAGATCTTTTAACTTGACGAATGATGCTAATATCACTGCAGTATATCCAGAGTTCACTAAATTAGTAACTCGTGCAACTGCTGATGATACAATCCGATTTGTAGTTAAGCTTTCTGGTGCTGGTGCAGATGTAGCAGATCTTCAAGTTGTATTCAATAAACAACCAGGTTCAACGTCACGTGGTGATTTTGAAGTAGGTAATGTTGGACAACAGCTTGATACAGATGGTAAGATTCAGATTCCAGAAATCGATCTTCAAATGCGTTCTGAAGCAATTGTTGCTAAGACACGTAAGTTGAAAGCTGTTTGGACTCCTGAGTTTGCTCAAGATTTAAATGCTTATCATTCAATTGATGCAGAAGCTGCATTAACTTCAATGCTTTCTGAGTACATTTCACAGGAAATCGATCTTGAGATCCTTGATATGTTGATCGAGAATGGTCAGACAGTTGAAAGATGGTCTGCACGTGTTGGTGTTGAATATGATGCCGCTAGTGAATCATTTGTCGCTGGCAATTCTGCTGCTCAAGCTTACAACCAAGGAACATGGTTCCAGACTTTAGGAACTAAAGTTCAGAAGGTAAGTAACAAGATCCATCAGTTGACCATGAGAGGAGGAGCAAACTTCCTAGTATGTTCTCCAACCGTAGCTACCATCCTAGAATCTATTCCAGGATATGCTGCTGATACAGATGGTGATAAGATGCAGTTTGCAATGGGCGTTCAGAAAGTTGGTGCTATTAATAGTAGATTCCAAGTTTACAAGAACCCATATATGACTGAGAATACTATCTTGATGGGATACAGAGGATCACAATTCCTTGAAACTGGTGCTGTATATGCTCCATATATTCCATTGATTATGACTCCATTGGTATACGATCCTACGGATTTCACTCCGAGAAAAGGTGTAATGACACGTTACGCTAAGAAGATTGTACGTCCTGAGTTCTATGGTAAGATCTTTGTTGAAGGTCTAGACTCTATCTAATTAGTACTTACTAATTGATATTTAATTAAGGGGAGGCTTCGGCCTCCCTTTTTTTATGTTACATATTTATATTAAATAAGGTTATGATATGGCAACTAAGAATACAGATAAAACACCCCCTAAGGGGTCGGTTAAATTTTCATTAACATTATCGGCCGAGCAAAAGGCAGCTAAATCTAATATATTACACGTACCTTTTTCATTTGTAATAGGAAAGGCAGGATCTGGTAAAACATTACTAGCCTGTCAGATAGCATTAGATAAGTTTTTTAAACGAGAAGTTGATAAGATAGTAATTACGAGACCAACCGTAGCTACCGAAGATATAGGCTTTCTGCCAGGTTCATTAGAAGAAAAAATGGATCCATGGACAAGACCAATAATGGATATATTCAGCGAGTTTTATTCTAAAAATAACATAAAAAATATGATGAAAGAAAATACAATTGAAATAAGTCCACTTGGATTTATGAGAGGACGTACATTTAAAAACGCATTTATAATTGCGGATGAAATGCAAAATTGTTCTCCAACACAAATGATTATGTTACTTACACGTATTGGTGAGAATAGTAAAATTGTTGTTACGGGAGATTTAAAACAATGTGATAAAGATTGGAGTGGTTTGAAAGATTTATTAGAAAAATTGGAATTATATTATT
>WLWH01002497.1_pt1 | contig 10260 bp, 14 predicted proteins | sample 6712741 | NCBI WGS metagenome assembly WLWH01 (sample SAMN12718694, study PRJNA515312) | sponge metagenome | isolation source: marine sponge | host: Mycale hentscheli | place: New Zealand: South Island, Marlborough, Capsize Point | collected 2003-05-01 | reverse complement strand
ATTTAGATTTACAAAACCACTATTGGCAAACACTGGTAAAGTAACAACCTTACCAATAGAACATGAGATATTAGAGAGTCCAGATATACATAATTACTATCAATTATTAGGGAATGCTTTGTCTGAAGTGACAATGTCTCGTACTATGACACTTAGGGGTAACGGTAATTTAGGTCTCGGAACTACTAATCCACAGACTAAATTACACGTTCAGGAAGGTATTGGTATATTTAATGTATCTGATGATTGGCATCAATCTTCCTCTGGAACACATCTGTTTAGAGGCGGGCAATTCAATTCTTCAATTAGTGAAGTGTCTACATCAGTAAAAATATTTAACGGCTCAGGTGTAACTGGTAAAGCTGTAGGTAATTATTGGGGTGGTATTGCTTTTATGCATTTGGACCCAGAGTATTCAACGTGGGGTTCATCATATGCTGGTGAACATTTCTGGATTGGCGGTAGATTAATTGATACTCCAGCACAAGAAAGAAGTGCATTAGTATTTGCGACCAACAATGGGACTACAGCTGGAACGCATTCTTCCGAGAAGATGGTTATTTTACCAAATGGCAACGTAGGTATAGGAACTACTAATCCCTTATATAAGCTAACTGTAGACAGCGGTACTGATGACATAGGAATAGTTACTGCTTCCTCTGATTCTGGATCATACGTAGGATTCCTAGACAACGCTACATCTACAATTCCTAAAGTAGGGGCTGTAGGTAACAAGCTCATCCTAGACGCATCTCAGTATGTAGGGGTACGGAGAACAGATCCTTCATACGCACTTGATGTTAGCGGTGCTATTCGTGCCACAGGTGATGTTATTGCCTACTCTGATGCTCGTGTTAAAGAGAACGTAGAAACCATCCCTAACGCCCTTGACAAAGTTAAGTCTATGCGAGGTGTAGGATACAACAAGATAGGCGAGGAGAAACGCTCTGTGGGTGTTATAGCACAGGAACTACTTGAAGTACTTCCAGAAGCTGTACACCAAGATGAAGCAGGTATGTATTCTGTAGCCTACGGAAACATCGTAGGGGTGCTTGTAGAAGCTATGAAAGAACAGCAAAAACAGATTGACGAACTAAAAGCACAGCTTGATGGCATTACAGAGTAGCGGAGCAATAAGTATATCGCAGATAAAAACAGAGTTGAGCAGTTCAAGCAACTCCTTAGCCACATTATCTGTAGCTGCCAGCAAAACCGCCCCACATTCTATGAGTGAGTTCTATGGGTATAGTTCAGTCCCCCCTTACCCTAACGCAAATGCTTACCAGTATGCCCCTGAGATGTACGCAAAATCTATGTACACTCCAAATTATGGAAGCGCAGCTATAGATGTCAACAATGACTTTTCTGTAAGTTTCTGGTACAAAATGGATAATGCTCAAAATCAAGGCTTTACTTCATACCACGTTGGGTATATTTTTTGTGTATCTGATAATGCTGGAGGATTTGCTGGCGCAAACAATGGGTTTTATGTTAGAAAGCAATCTACATCAGGGGTTTTTGTTTCCTTTAGTGGTAATACATTTTCTGGAACGTACATAAAATCTACTAATGTTTTTGGTGAATGGAACTTTGTTCTTTTAACGTATAAAGCCTCCACGAAGCAACTTAAAATATATCTTAACGGTTCTACTACTCCCAATACTTTAAATATTGCGACAGTTCAATCTCCATCTAGGGATAACAGATACTTAACTGTAGGTAATCAACGATTGACAACCACAAACGTATGGCCTGGAGCTATTGATGATTTGGCATTCTACAATACAACACTATCTGACGCTGACTCAGCTACCCTTTACAACTCTGGAAACCCATATGATATATCTCAAATACCTTCTGCATTTAACTGGTATAAATTTGAGAACAACATTAACTCCGAGTATCCAGAATTTAGTTTAGAAACAAATGGATCTGTAACTTATACATCTACTTACTAATATGATATACTACTTTAATAAGCAAGATTTGAGTTTAATAACTAACGAAGATTTATCTCCAGTTGTGTTTGATGAAACGCATTTTTATAGTGACTCAGGAGAAGAGTTAGTTGTTATATTTGAAGACAAGACAATTAGTTCATATACAAACTCTTTTAATACTTTAGAGGAACTAAACATTTTTTTAGACGAAAATTCTAATGACTGGTTGTCAAGAGGCTGGTTATAAAATAATAGATTTTATTTTCAACACTGCCCACTAAATACTCTCTGTTCCTAGTAGAGGTAAGCAATCAAACAGTGATAGAGGGATTAAGCACTTGTAAATAATCATTATCTTTGTAACGTTATAACAAAAACATTTAAAATGGCTAATACTTATTCTTGGAACTGTCGCACAGTAGATGCGTATCCAACACACACAGACGAGAACTCGGTAACCGAATCTCAAGTAGTCTACAACGTACACTGGCGTGTAACAGGTTCAGACGAAACAAACAGCGCAACAGTAATCGGTACGCAGACAATTGAAACTGCTGACCTATCTACCTTTACCGCTTTTGAAGATGTAACTCACGATGATATGATTGCGTGGACAAAAGCTGCAATGGGTGCTGAACGTGTATCTGAACTAGAGGCTTCTCTAGACTCTCAACTTGAGGCACTAGCAACACCAACTTCTGTAACGCTAACAATAGCTGAAGCAGTAGTAGAAGAAGAAGCTCCTGCTGAATAATGTGGTTTAGCGTACACGGTACGACAGGCGCAGCAATAACACTAGCCACTGGGGATTATATCCTTGGTGGCTCTGTTGCTTTTGTATCCCACTTTGTTTGGGACTACGTTGGTGAGTCTGGACTCAAAGATCAGTTCCACGCCACCATCATAGAGGCAACAGCTTTCGCAATGTTCCTAGTAGGAGCATATCTATTCGGTAACTTTTGGCTAGCATCCTTTGGATACATTATGGGTTGTATGCCTGATCTTATTGATAAGCCTAGACGAATTATATTTGGTAAGAAAGAATGGTTCAGCTGTCATAACGGTCCAGGTCTGTTTCAATACAAAGGCAAGAAGCTAGGATATCCAGTGAAGTATCCGTTGGATGACGTACAGACAGCAGTATTAAACTATGGTGTCAGTATTTTATGGCTAGGCATTGCCATTGTGTCTGTATTATAGTATTTGTATTATATTTGTATCACGTTAATTAACTTAAATATTTAAATATTATGGCTGACAAGCTAAAACTCAAAGAAGAAGAACTTAAGTCTATCCAGACAGCAGTATCTAATCTAAACCAAGCTAAAACTATTCTTGGTGATTTAACTAACCAAGCTTACAAAGCACAGCTTCAAGTTGTCGCTATGGAAGAGGGAATGGCAACTGCTCAGAAAGCACTAGAAGAGACTTACGGATCAATCTCTGTAGACCTATCTACTGGTGAGTACGAAGAAGTGGTTGAAGAGGCTGAGACTGTAGAAGAATAGTCTACACATAACTTGCTTACACTCAGGGGGTTGCAGAAATGCAGCCCCTTTTTTTATATCTTTGTGGTTATGAAAGCAAAGAAAGATTCACGTTTGGCTAGAGCAGGTGTAATCGGGTTTAACAAACCTAAGCGTACTCCTGGTCACCCCAAGAAGTCACACATTGTTGTGGCTAAAGTAGGCGGCACAATCAAAACTATACGCTTTGGTGAACAAGGAGCAAGCACAGCAGGTAAACCTAAGTCTGGCGAATCCGATAGAATGAAAAAGAAACGTGCATCATTTAAAGCACGTCACGCTAAGAATATTGCAAAGGGTAAGCTGTCTGCGGCTTATTGGGCAAATAAAGTTAAATGGTAATGAGGAAGCACGGACTAGCAAAGCTTAAGGAATTATTTTGGTACAGCGATAGCGAACCCAATGAGGTGTTGATCGCCTTCTGTCACATCTTTGCATTGCCTGCTGCGCTATGCGTAGACTTTGCAAACCCCTCACCGATTCTTATTGCTGGAGGTATTCTGGCAGGGTCATTCCAAATGTGGGCGGTTCTATGGAACGGTACACTTCGTATGAGACTTATAGCCGTACAAGTTGCAGCAATTATCGCTTTGGGAACAGTGCAGAATTTATTTGTTACAGGGCTTATGAATGGAAGTCGTGTTGGATGGGCAATAATCTGTCTATTTGCAATATGGAATACAGTCAGAGTGTACAAAGAAAAATTAGACAAGGGTGTTTAAAAAAATTCAACAGCTTTGGAGATACAGCGACAGCCAGCCCACAGAGATTACTCTCGGTGCTGCTCTAATGACTCTTGCCCCTATAGCCACACTTATTGAGCTTGGATTTATGCCTGTATACCAACTAACCCTTATCGGTTCTGGAATTTATCAGTTGTACTGTATATCTAAGGGCGACCTGCATTGTAGGCTAAGAGCATCTATGCTTACTTTCGGTTTATACGCCACAAGTTTGGCTATGTATTTGATTACTATTGGACTGCCTACGCCTTCTCATTACGGATGGGTAATCCTATTGATATCTTCTTTTGGAAACTTAAAAAGATTAAAAACAGAACAACTACACAGAAATGGATAATGTAACCCAAATAATAATTACCATTGCTACGGTTGCAGGTTCAGCTGGTATATGGAAGTTCTTTGAAGCTAGACTAAGAGTCAAGGCAGAACAAAAGAAAGAAGAAACTCAAAACAGTGACGGGGTGCAGTACCGAGATGATCTTAAGGACAGGGTGAAGAATATGGAGTCTCTATTAGCCCACAGTGCTGATGAGAAGGACGAGTTACGCCAACAGGTCTTAGCGCTTACTGCTGAGGTTCACGCACTACGTGTCAAGGTAGAGTTCTTGGAGAAGGAGAACGACAGACTGAAGAACAAATAATTGTATCTTCGTTTTCTTTTCTAACCTATAAAAAATAACACTATGTCTGACAGTTTCGCAGATTTCGTAAACGAATTAGAAACCGCAGAACAGCCTGTCTGTTCAATGGAAAACCCTGAAGATTGTGAAGCCTGTGGCAGCTAAATTATGAGTACCGCTAAGAAATCAAATCCTGGTAAATGGAAACGCATTGTTGCGGCTGTTAAAGCTGCGGCTCAAGGTGGTAGACCTGGACAGTGGTCAGCTCGTAAAGCTCAGATCGCTGTAGCACGGTACAAGAAGTCAGGAGGCGGTTACAGTGGACCCAAGAAAGCAGACAACAGCTTAAGCAAATGGAGTAAGCAAAAATGGAGAACCTCAGACGGAAGCAAGTCAGAGGGCAAGAAGCGTTACTTACCAGATGCAGCATGGAAAGCACTGAGTCCAGCGGAAAAATCAGCTACCAATAGAGCAAAATCAGCAGGTAACAAAAAAGGTAAACAGTTTGTAAAACAGCCTGAAAATATAGCAGCTAAAGTAAAGCGTTATAGATAAAGGCTTAAGCAACTGACTAACAAGGGGGTACAAGAAATTGTATCCCTTTTTTATTTAATTTTGTACAGAATTCTAATTTATTTGAAATGAGTGACTTAAACAAAGACTTAGAAGCTTTGGTGGGTGATATGGGAATGTCCATATCTGAACAGCCACAAGAACAACCTGCAGACCAGTCTCAGGAGATTCCAGAACAACCTGTAGATAACGTACAGGAACAAGTACAGGAGCCTGTACAGCAATCTCTAGAGCCTGAGCAGGATACATACCCGAGCGAACCCTCGGAAGAATATGAGGTTCAAAGTTCTTTACAAGAAGAAGAGATTTCTGATGAAGAAATCGAGGCTACAATGCTGGAGTACCTAAGCGAAAGGCTAGGGCGACAAGTGAGTAGCTTTGATGACATCACCGGAACTCAAGATACGTCTGTTGAGATCGATGATCGTGTAGCTGCGATTAACGAGTTCGTTAGAACGACAGGTCGTGACCCTCAAGACTGGTTCACATACCAAGCTCTAAACCCGTCCGAAATGGATGACATGAGTGCGGTAAAGACACAGTTGAAGAGTCAATACGGTGACCTATCTAATAACGATTTAGACTTACTCATTGAAAACAAGTACAAGCTTGACGAAGATTTGTATGATGAGAGTGAGATTCGTTTATCGCAGATCCAGCTCAAGATGGATGCAGACAAAGCCAGACAAGAGATTGAAGGCTTACGCTCTCAGTATGCTGTTCCTGTTCGCCAAGAACAACAGCCTCAAGAAGAGTTTGAAGGTATCGTAAATGAAGAGTGGTTAGGCAACATGTCTGCTGAAGTTGATGCCCTAGAGGGTATTGAGTTTGAGGTAGCAAAAGACGTGGCGTTTACATTCGGACTAGAAGATAACTATAAGTCTCAGCTTAAGTCTAAAAACGAGAACATTGAAGACTTCTTCTCTAGCTATGTGTCAGATAGTGGTCAGTGGGACTTTGAAAAGTGGAACATGCACCAAGCTGTTTTGGATAACATCGAAACGATTGTTAAGACAGCCTACCAGCAAGGACTTGGAGAAGGACAGCGTGGATTGGTTGATAGAGCTGCGAATGTGCAGTATCAGCAGCCTAATGAAGCGACAAACACTGGTCAGAATGTACCTAGCGTAGAGGATCAAGTACGTCAAGCTCTCGGATTAAATGACAACGGACTAACGTTCAAGATTTAAAAAATAAAAAACAATGGCTACATTAGGAAATGTAACGTATGGCAACGCTGGCAGCAACCCTGCTGCAAACCAGTTTGACCTACAAAAATTAGACGCAGCGAAATACATTTCGTTGTACGACTTAGTAAACAAACCAGACAACCGTGATGCTCTTATCAAGACTTACGGAAATCAAGGTATCACTGGATTCCTTCAATTAGTAGGTGCTACTAAAGCTATCGCTACTAATGACGAAGTACAGTACTGGGAAGAAGAGCGCTTACACAAGAAGCAAGCTGGTACGCTTTCAACGATCACATTGAATGACCCTACTGCTACCTTGACTGCATCTTCTGCTGCTGCTGTAATCGTTCGTGAGCAAGATATCGTGTTAGTTAACGGTGCAGAGCGTGCGATGGTAACAGGTATCTCTGGTGCTGCAATCACTTTAACAGCTTTGGCTACTGACGGTTTCTTGGGTGCTGCTAGCGGTTCTGTAGAGTTTCCAATCATCGGTAACTTATACAAGCAAGGTTCTGACCAACCAACTAGCTTCATCGAGAGCGGTATCACTAAGCGTGTGAATCCTTTCATGATTATGAAAGAGGTTTACAAGGTAACTGGTTCTCAAGCTACCAACATCGGTTGGATCAACTTGGGTAACGGTGACTACCGTTGGTACTTGAAGTCTGAAGGTGATACACGTCAGCGTTTCATGGACAAGCGTGAAATGATGATGTTGTTAGGTGAGAAGACTAGCGCTTTGGGCGAGATTAGTGGTTCTGAAGGTTACTTTGCTGCTATCGAAGATCGTGGTATTGTTCAGTCTGGTTTGATCAACAGCATTACTGAGGTTGATGATATCGTTAAGGTATTTGATAAAGAAGGTGCTGCTTCTGAGTACGCTCTTTACGTAAACCGTGCGCAAGACTTAGCTATCGATGATATGTTAGCTGCTGGTCAATTAGTTTCTGGTACTTCTGCAACTACATTAGGTGCTGCTGCATTTGGTAGCTTCAACAACAGTGCAGACACTGCATTGAACTTAGGTTTCCGTTCATTCGCTCGTGGTGGTTACACTTTCCACAAGCACGACTGGAAATTGTTGAACGACCCAACATTGTTGGCAGATTCAGACTTCTACGGTGTTGCTGTACCAATGGCTCAGGTTTCTGATGCTAAGACTGGTGAGAAAGCACCTGCTTTGGAGATGAACTACAAAGCTGCTAACGGCTACTCTCGTGAAATGGAGCACTGGATGATCGGTTCTGTTCTTGGTGCGTCTAACGCAACTGAAGATAACGTAGCATTCCACTACCGTTCTGAGTGTAACTTGGTAACACGTGCGGCTAACCGTCACATGTTGATCAAAGCATAAGCACAGCTTATATTAGGGAGGGGGTTCGCCCCCTCCTTTTTTACTTTTTAATTCTATTTAATACTTAATAAAATGGCTAAAACAGCTAACACTACAAGATCTGTAGGCAGTACTCCTAAGTCTGCCCCTAAAGCTGCCCCAGTTGCAGCGCCAATTTCAACTGTATCAACTTCTCAGAATAAGGTTAAGCGCAATGTCGTTGAAGACTCTAAGAGAGATAAGATATACACCATAAATAAGGGTGGTGGTCATTGGTACAAACTAAAACAAAACAACATCACAATTTTTGACGAGGAGACCGGGCGAGTACGACAGCTTCGCTACTCCCCTAACGAGATGTCTGTATGGGCTGATGAGCAGTCTGAAAACATCATCCGTGAGCAGATTGTGTTTATTAACAAGAACCTTCTTGTACAATACACCAGACCTAATCTACAGAAATACTTGGATCTTCATCCAGACAACATCGCAAACGGTGGAAAGGTATTCTCATTGATAGATACAGAAAGAAAAGCAACCATAGAGCTAGACAAAGAATTTATGGCTTTTGATGCTGTCGGCATGGTCCGTGACAAGTCTATTGACGAGCTTCTGCCAGTGGCGATGTATTTAGGCATTGATACCAACCAGAAGAACATGGAGATTAAGCGTGAGCTTCTACGTGAGGCTAAGGCTAACCCGCAACGTTTTATCGAGATGTTTGACAATCCAGTAGTTAAGGTTAAGAGTACCTTAATGAGCGCTGTAGACTTCCAAATCTTACGTGCGGCAACGGACGGTCTTAAGTGGTACGACAGCAACAGACTCATCGTATCTACCCCTGTTGGTCAAGACACCATAGACATTGCTACACGATTCTGTCTGTCAGAGAAGGGAGCTATCGTTCTTGAGGAAATCGAGAACCAGCTATCCAAGATTTAGCATAACACATAAGTTACTGTATACGAAGGGGTTGCTAAAAGCAGCCCCTTCTTTTTTGTATCTTTGTTCGTAGAACAGAATTATTATGGCATCTGTAAACGAAGTTTATTCAGCACTAAAAAATCTGGCCAATAAAGACGAGCGTGGTTTTATCACACCTAAGGTGTTTAACACGTTTACCACAATTGCTCAGAACAAGATATTTAACGACTTATTCAATGATATGACTAAGGCGCAGACCATGCGTGCTAGGAACATTGATGCAAAAACGCACCAGTCTTATATTAAGCGACTGGAAGAAGACTTAGCATACTTCTCTAAGGAGGATACGGTTAGTCAGTCTAACGGTGTATTTGCAAAGCCTGATGACTTAGGTCGAATAATATCTATGAAGACCTCTGGAGCGTATGTTTTCGGAACATCTACCTCAACGCCAATTGATGTTATTTACGATGAATCTAAGATTGAGTATATCTTACAGTCTGATTTATCTGCCCCCAGCGCTACTCATCCTGTGGCGATGGTATCAAATGATATTGAGGTTTTCCCTACCACGGTAAAGAAAATTAAGCTCAGATACTACAAGTATCCTGAAGGACGCAACGTAAGCACAGGGGCAAGAACAGCTTTGTCGCCACGTTATAACGCATTAAGCTTGGGTGCTTCTAGCGAAGTGTTTGATCCTACTACATCTGTAGATTTTGAATTGCCGGATCACTATGTGCCTACCCTGGTATTAGAGATTGGTAAGATGATTGGAATTAACCTTCGTGATCAAGATGTCTTTACGTACACTAGCGGTGAAGCCCAACAACAAAAACAGTAACAGATGGCTAGATATACAGTTTCAGTAGATCAGATTGTAAACGACTTCATGCTAACGGCAGACGGAGACGACTATGTGAACAATGCTAACGGAGTCATCGTACGTAACTTTGCGTTGCGTGGTATTCGTGAAATGAACTTTGACATACAGAAGAAGATTAAATCTTTAAAGCTGTCGGTCAATACAGACAATGATACGGTAGAGCTGCCTGATGATTTTGTAGACTACACTAAGATTGGAATCATTGGTGGAGATGGACTGATATACGTGTTTGGTGAGAACAAGAACCAGAACATGTCTATGAAGTACAGCCTAGACTCTGCGGGGAACCCTATAGACTCTGACAACGATGGCGTTTATGACCGTGTGGATGATAAGGACGCTACTTCCGGTCGTGCATCACTGACAGACTACGAGAGCTACACGTTTAGAAATTTCTTGTACCAAGGGAACATTGGCCGTGCCTACGGTATTGGTGGTGGTAAGTATTCCGGGGAATTCCGAATCAATTTTGAACAGAACCGAATTGAGTTATACAGCACTGCTGGATATAGCGAGGTCGTT
>WLWH01002496.1_pt1 | contig 10260 bp, 11 predicted proteins | sample 6712741 | NCBI WGS metagenome assembly WLWH01 (sample SAMN12718694, study PRJNA515312) | sponge metagenome | isolation source: marine sponge | host: Mycale hentscheli | place: New Zealand: South Island, Marlborough, Capsize Point | collected 2003-05-01 | reverse complement strand
AATCAAAAGAAATTTTAAGTCACTTTCACTTATCAGGATTGAAAATAGTAGCTTACTCGGTACTCCTGATCTATTGGTCTATAATACTTCTGGGCACTTTTGTACTTTAGAATTAAAAGTAACGAAGGGTAAAAAAATTAGGTTTAGTCCACATCAAATTGCCTTCCACACACGACACAATCAGAACACATTTATCATGGTAAAGACCCTTGGTCCTTTACCCCCTAATACTTCTCCAATATCCATGTTCCATGGATCGAGAATCAGGGAGCTTGCAGCTTGTGGCTTGACGCTTGAAGCTTGCTGCCTGGGGCTTGACGCTTGCCGCCTGAAGCTTGAACAGGTTGGTTCGAAAGCTTGACGCCTGCAGCTTGAAGCTTGATGCTTGGCGCTTGAGGCCCGGACCAGGATGCACGCTCCGACTCACCGTCGTGAGAACTTTTGCTAATGACCTGATCCGAATTTAACGCGCCATTCACCGGCAAACCACCCAGGGATCTTTGGCGCGTATTACACTTGCGGCTGGTTAAGCCATGTAATTCTTTATATTTTTTTGGATGATAAAAAACCATTTTAGTGTTTACCATATGAAACTGTCTTAATTGAGGCGTCCCAGCATTGTCTACAGTCTCGACACTCATTGTTTTGTTTAGGGGCCGGGCAGCTGGCGTTGCTGTTAACAACTTCCGAACTGTTAGGCCAGGAAGCAGGCGCCCGCTGGTCTACCATGGGCGCGCTGAACCTTATGACTAAATTGTTTGGTGCTAAATGTAGGTGGTCCTTAATCCACGCTTCTCTAGTTGGCATCCAATGCTTTTTTGTAGGTGTGAGCTGGCACACTTGAAAAATTTTCATTAAGTGGGTAAAATCTTGTACATCGCCTGAGTCATGCCATCTAAACACATCAGGCTTTTTTGAATTAATTAATGTTGCCATTGCTTCAACCCATTGCGATGAGCTTATGGCCTTGAGCCTTCGATACTGTGCATCTTGAACAACTTTAAAAACGTAACAACCTTTTAATGCATAACAGTCATAACAGACTGAGCCCTTCACCTGCTGCAGCTTGCCGCCAGTTTTACATTCTTTGGCTGGTATACCTATTGACCATCCAGGCATTTTTGATGGTTTACTTAGACCTCCAACCAGGGTCCATGCTTCCTTAGTATTCATAATTTCTCCTTTAATTTATAGGATGTTATAACATTATAATTTTGTCTTGTCAAGCTTGCGGCCTGAAGCTTGCAGCTTGCAGCTTCTTTTTTATATCCATTGGCCTCGAGCCAGCGCCAATGGTGTATGTACACCATTGGATTAGTAATTCTTCTACTCATCTTCTTTTTTCTCTTCCTCTGTCAGGCGTTGTATGAAGCCCGGATATTCCGTCATCATATCTTCACCAAAGGCAGCCTCCCAGGCTGTCAGTATTTGTGCAATTGTATATTTAGTCATAATTTATCCTTTCTAAATTCATCCTATCATATCCCGGACCACTTGTCAAGCCTGACGCTTGAAGCTTGACCAGCCAATAGCATAATCTTAAGTGAAGCCCGGTGACAATTATTTACCATCCGGATAGGGCTTAACCTATTGACTGATCCCAGGTCCATCGATATTAGCCGGAAAGCGTCTAGAACTCCGGGAGCTGTTACCGCTCAATGGACCAGGGATCAGGACCGGTTGTCTGTGTATCCCGGTCATGATCATACCTACTTTTGCTGGTGTAGGTCCCATTAGGATTTATAGTTTTGTTTCAGCGATAAATCCTCAAATGAGGCTGAACATCAAATATAATGCTTGACTATCCTATTGTCAAGTGCTAATTATAATTAAATGCAAATAAAAAACAGAAAGGTAAAAATGACTAAAATAAGAATGAACACCGAACTACGAAATAAGTTGTTTGGTAAAATAAAAAATGTCTTTGAGAATGAGGACACACAGGAACGTGAGGCATTTCTTCAAGCAAGAGAAGATGTTGATAGTCAATATAGTATTGCGTCAACACTTGCAAAAGAAGTTGTTGAGAGAGCATACCCTGTTGATGATGTTGCAACACTCCGAACTTTTAAAAAGAAATATGGCGACCCTTGTGATGTTGTAGCAAAAGATAAATGCTTTTACTTTGCACATAACGAGGGTGTTGATGATGAGGGCGAACCAACAGAAACAAAATCACACTTTGATTTTGGTTTGTTTGGCAATCTAAATGGTAGTGAGTATAGTAGTGAGGACGGAAAGAAATTTGCGTTTGCATACTTTAGAGAAGATTTAAAAGCTATGGATTGCAACCCAGATATCTTTGCTCAACAAAATGAAAACAAAGATAACCCACATAAAACGAAACACGTTGACGAGTGTACGAAAGCATTAGGATATTCAAATCAATATAGTAGTAATAATGATGTTGGTATTGGAATGACTAAAACTTTTAATGCACCATACTATCTTGATGTAATTGGAACATCTTATTGCAGATCAAGAGCAATAGCTTGTACTAAAAATGAATACGAGCAATTTGAAACTTGGCGAATTGCAAAAGGCAATCTAGTATCTAAACACCAAACATGGATTGATACAATCACTAAACAATGCGATCAGTTAAAGATTGGATTGAAAGCATACAGATATCTTTCAGAGGGTATTGAACTTGCAACTGAACTTGGTATTGAACTTGATGAGGCAGAATTAATTAGAACTAACTCAACAGGTTTAACTATCTACAATCCAAGCAACTTGGCTAGTATGATTAAAGGCATGAAGAATAAACATCAATCAAGAGAGGCAAAGATATTGGCTAGAAAACAATATGAAGAAAGTCTAAATTAGACTATTGACAATTAAGGGACTATCCTATAAGATAGTCCCCAGAAAGAGAGAAATAAAAATATGACTAAAACATTTTACATTACTTATTGGGCTAGTAAGCATAAGAAACATATTACTAGACAAGGAAAGCATGACGAAAAATCTAGATATGGAACATCTAAACAAGGTGTGCCTTATTATGTTTATTACGATTTAGATAGTCATGGATATAGAACAGCAACAACATCATGGAAAGTGAGGCACTAATGGGCGAAGTTATTGGAAGATTAATGATGTTATTAACAGGTTTCATTTTAGTCTTTTTAGGTTTCATAACTGCAACACATTCAGACCACCAAGTGTTAGGAATATTATTAAGCTTTGGTGGAGTGATGACAATGTTTGGGGGTATTCCAAATGCCGAATAAACATTTTTGCCAAGGACCAAGTTGCCATACTAGAACTACACAGGATAGGTTTTTAAAATCTAGAGGTGTGATTAGAGGTAGGTATGCACTTGTAAATATGGACCAAAACTATAACAATGAATACTATAATAATACAAGAGGTAAATACTTTTGTAGTCAAAGTTGTGAGCACGATTGGTTAAATGTACATATGGAAAGTATTGAACAAGGTCGACCGATTGAGTTTATTAGACACAGACGAGAGAGTGGTGGATATCATAAGGTTGCCAATCAAGGTTGGGGCAATGGTATTGAAAGAGTTGACAATGCTTGACTTATCCTATATGGTCCCAGATATGACAAATACAGAAATAAACACAACTGAACCAGAGTTCAAGGTTATCACTGACAAAAAGAATGAGCCAGATTACAAGGCTGTTTCTAAGTTTGTTGGTGGCATGGTTGAATGTGTACAGCTACCAAATGGCGACTTACTTCTATTAAATGAAGAGGGAAAGCTAATGGGCTTACCATTAAACCCAGAGGCAACTACATTGTGGAGAATGACATTTACTAAAGACAAGTACATGTTCGGTCATGATGACTTTGTTGTTGGACCTGCAATGGTTATAAAAAAAGACGCGCTCAATACTTGGGCCAACTAACTCTCTCTGTGTAGGCGCTAACGCGCCTACACACACAAATTACGGACCAATAGAGGTACCACACCCGCACCCAATAAACTTTGCAACGATATAAGCAATCCCCCCTAAATAAAAAAGGGGTCCCACTACTCTAGGTTGTATTGCTTGATTTAGACAGTTAATGGTGGTAAAAAACTTATTGAACACCTAAGATGGTGCAAAAAATTTTATAAAAATTTTTATGAATTTAAATAATATAGATATAAGTAAATTACCTGCTGACGTTAGAAAAGAACTTTTAAAGCTACAAGTAATGGTAGCTGAAAAAAAAATAAAAAATAAAGCTAAAGATGACTTTATGTCCTTTGTCAAAGCTGTTTGGCCCGAGTTCATAGAAGGACCACATCACAGAGTCATTGCTAAAAAATTTAATGACCTTGCAACAGGTAAAATTACAAGACTAATTGTTAACATGCCACCAAGACATACTAAGTCTGAGTTTGCGTCTTTCTTACTTCCTGCCTGGATGGTGGGCCGTCAGCCAAAACTCAAGATCATTCAAGCAACTCACACAGGAGAACTTGCTGTAAGGTTTGGTCGTAAGGCTAAAACACTAATTGACAGTGAAGATTACAAAAAAATATTTGATACAACACTAAGAGAAGACTCTCAGGCTGCAGGAAGATGGGAAACTGCACAAGGTGGTGAGTATTTTGCAGCGGGTGTTGGTGGAGCAATCACGGGCCGTGGTGCGGACTTATTGATTATTGACGATCCGCACTCGGAACAAGACGCAATGTCAGCCAGCGCCTTTGATAACGCGTATGAATGGTATACATCAGGACCACGTCAGCGTTTACAACCAGGAGCAAAGATCGTGCTTGTTATGACAAGGTGGTCAAAAAAAGATTTAACAGGAATTTTATTAGATAATCAAAAAGATGTTAAAGGTGATCAGTGGGAAGTGGTAGAATTTCCAGCAATCTTGGACCACGGAGAAAATAAAAAACCGGTTTGGCCACAATATTGGAAATTAGATGAGTTAGAGAAGGTGAAAGCTACACTTCCGGTTGGAAAATGGAACGCACAGTGGATGCAAAAGCCAACTTCTGAAGAAGGGGCACTAATAAAACGTGAATGGTGGCAAACTTGGGACAAAGATTATCTTCCAGACTGTCATTATGTCATTCAAAGTTACGATACTGCGTTTTTAAAAAAGGAGACAGCCGATTATAGTGCAATTACGACTTGGGGAGTGTTTTATCCAAACGAAGACGCAAAACCAAATTTAATTTTGCTAGATTCAATCAAAGATAGGTTTGAATTTCCAGAATTACGTCGACAAGCGTTAGAGCAATATCAATATTGGCAACCTGACATGGTAATCGTTGAGCAAAAAGCATCGGGAACGCCATTGACCCATGAATTACGGCAAATGGACATTCCAGTGATGACTTTTACGCCAAGTCGTGGTAATGATAAGCACGTACGTGTAAATTCTTGTGCACCACTGTTCGAGGCCGGAATTATTTGGGCTCCTGACAGAAAATTTGCAGAAGAAGTCATTGAGGAATGTGCATCATTTCCCTATGGCGATCATGACGACTTAGTCGATTCTATGACTATGGCTGTTATGCGATTCAGGCAGGGAGGTTTCCTACCTCACCCGGAAGACTACGAAGACGAGAAAACAGAACCTAGGAAGATGGAGTATTATTAATGTCAATAACAGTCTTAAGACAATTATTAATGAAGGAAGCAGTTAAAAAATCTGCTGGCTCTTCTGGTATAATGACTATTAATAAAAACATTGCTAAAGATGTTGATAAATTATTACAAAAATACATAAACGATGCATTAGCACAAGGTGTTGATCTTGACACATTATCTCCAGAACAATTAAAAATGATTGTTGCAATAAATAGTAAACCTACCAATAGAGTCATTTCAGGATCAAGTCCTGAAGGTAAAGCTATTACAGAAAAATTATTTGGTAAAAAAGGTGGAGACGTAAATATATATAGCAAACAATATATTGATAATTTAGACAAAGAAATTATTGACAGCGGTCTTTATACTAAAAAAGAATGGGCAAATCTTAGCGATGAACTTAAAGAAGCTAGACGAAGAAAATTTGATCCTAATTATGATGATGCTATGGAAGGAATGGTTGAAAGCAATGTCGTAGATATGACTGGTAAAAATATTGACACAAGTCAAGGTATTATCGGTGGCAAATCTGTAAAAGAATTAATGGAGTCTGGTCAAGTTCAAAAAGGAACTGACAATATTAAAATTAGTGAAAAAATTACAGACAGAGAAATGTTTAAGAATTCTAATTTAAATAAAGAACCTATTAGTGAAAAATTTATAGATTATACAATTCAAAACATGAATAAAATGAAACCAATAGATGCTATGAAAGAAGCAAATTCTGTTATTGGTAGAAAAGGTCCTTATAAAGATTTAACACCAGAACAATCAAAAAAAATATTACAAGATACTGAAGACCATATCTTTGAAAGAGATATACCTATTGATCCAGAAGACATGGCACGAGGCGGTCGTGCAGGACACTACACAGGTGGTATGGTTGACGTTGAACCAAACTTATCTGACATCGGTCACGGCTCAGATGCGCTTATGGCTAGAACAAGATTAGTTTCACCAGATGGCCAAGCAACTACATCCACAGGATTAAATTATTTATTGGCTGAAGATAATGACAACATAAGAGTTCCGTTTAAAGTTGGTGGTGATGCTGGAAGACGTGCGTTCTTAAAATTACTTGCAACACTAGGTGGTGGTGTGGCTGCAGCTAAATCTGGTATATTAGGACTTGGTGGTAAAGAAACTAGTAAACAAGTTGCAAAAGAAGTTGTAAAATCTGCAGGATCCGGGAACCCTCCTCCGTACTTCTTTAAGCTAGTAGAAAAAATTAAAACACTTGGTGATGAAACTTTAGCAACTCAAGATAAAGCCATAGCTAAAAAATATAAAGACTACGTTATGGAAGAAGACTTTGCAGGCAACATAGAAATTATTAAAAAAGGCGACGACATTGCTGGAAATAAAATTGAAGATGTTTACATGAGATACACAGTAGATGAAGTTCCATTAAGAGGTAAAAAAGGTTCTTCAAAAGTAGAAGAATACGAAGAGTTTACTGCAAGACCAGATGCAGAAGGTAAAATGAAAGATGTTGAACCAGGTGTACCAGATGAAGTTGTACAAGAAGGAACTATGTTTGAAGATAACATGACAGAATTTGGAATGACTAAAAAAGCAGACGGCGGTCGTATTGGTTTTTCTGGTGGAAACTTAGCTAAATTGTTAGCAGGTAAAAAAATTACAGGTTCATCAGGTAGGTTTTTAGAAAAAATATTTGGTAAAGGTAGTCTTAATGAAATAAGTAAAAGAGATCCTGAAATGCACAGAGGATTGTTAGAAGTTGTTGAAATGTTTAGAAGCAGAGACAAAGCAGGATTAGTTGAGTATATGCAAAATTTTTTACCACACATGAGTAAAAAAGAAATACAAGCGTTTATAAAAGGTGATGCAGTTGATGCTGCTGGCCAAGGAAAGTATGGTCTTGGCGACATGCAAGGTCAGCTAATTAGACTAGGTAGTGGTAGAGATTACAAAGGCAAATTAGAAGCAATGCAAAAATTAGAGAATGCTAAAAAATTAGACACTTTAGATGTTACTGAAGAAATGATTCGTAAACCAAACGCATCCGGCGGCATTCAAACTATGTTAGGAGAATAGATGAGTATACTAAGTCAGATCATAGCTTACTCTCCAAATAAAATAGACACGGAAAAAAAAGCAAAAACTTTACTTCTTGCAGAAGTTCCGAGATCCGAGATGGATAACTTTAACACCCCGGACCTTGAACAATCACCCGATTCTTTTTTAAAACCTGGTGAAACGTTAGAAGACTTTGACGTAGAGTTTAGAAGACCCAATGCTGAAGGTGGACGTATCCCGTTTGATAATGGTGGTGATGTAGAAGCTATTGCAAAACAAACAGAACCATTGGGTAAAAAAAAACAATTAATTTTATTTAAATCATACGACAATATTTATAAACAAGAATATAAAAGACTTCTTGATTTAGGCGATCCTTTTTCAAAATCAGATTTAAGTCGAGCTATAATAAATAGAATAGCTTCTGAAAACCCTACTATTAATTTAACAAAAGGTATAGGACTAGATAAAATTCCAGGAGGGGGAAATGAAAGAAGTAAAACTATTTTTGAAAACATAGATAAAAAATTTAATAAAAAAGAATTAAGTAAATTTACTCAAGGTAATCAAACAAACGCAAGAATAAACACTAAAAATCAAGAATCTTTGTTTAAAGAAATTTTAAAAGGAAATAATGATTTATCTTCTTTAGCTAAAAAATTTAAAATACCTGAAGAAAGACTTGGTTATAGAGTTGAAAAATTAATGCGTAATCTTGCAAAAAGTAGTGGTGATCAATATACATTTTTAACTGATTTTAAAGAAAAAGATTTAGAAAAAGTTAGAAACAATATTTATAATTCACCTACTTTAGAAAATGTTTACCAAAGAACATTAACACAAAGTATTTTACAATCCACTGAATTAGGTTCACCTGAAAGAAAACAAGCTTTTGATAAACTACAAGAATTTAATAAGTTTAAAAGAGTTATGCTTGATAATGGTCTTGATCCAAAACTCTTAGCTATGGACCATGCTGCATCTTACAGAGCCATTAAAAATGGTAATGTAAAAAATTTTTTAGCGGTAACTCCTGTTATGTCTGACATTAATACTTTAAAATCTTCTTTTGATAAACGATCACAATTAAATTTAAGAAGAATGCAAGAATATTTAAAAAATGGAGATGCTAAAAACTATAAGTATTTTTTAAAAAACCAAACTGAATTAGAAAATTTATGGAAAACTATGACAAGTGGTCAATCTAGTTTAGGTAAAATTAGAGTTAGAGCTACTGGTCCTGAAAAAGGAACAATAAAAATAACTGATTATGGATCTACTAGTTTGTTAGATAAAAATAAAAATTTATTAGATGAACTTGCTAATAATTTAGATATTAGAAAAAACATTGTTAATGCATCTTCTATTAAAAATTTAAATGAAGCACGTAGAATTATGTTAGAAGGCAGCGAACTAACAGAGAAAAAAATGTTAGGTACTATGAAAAAAACTGACAGAGCTGCTAAAACAATTATTGATCAATCTTTTAAAGATATAAACAAACCTGAAATGTTTAAAACAGAAAATCAAATAAGAACTTTGTTAGCAGATTTAGGTTGTCCTAAAAGTTTACAAAAAGCATCAGGTGGTAGAATTAAATATAGCAAAGGATCATCATGTGCAATCAAAGGTAGAGAGGTTTTAGAAAAAGGATTAAAGAATGGATTTTCAAAAAACCAACAATCTTTAGCAGAAGGAATTTTAAAAGCAGGTAGAGGATTAGGCAACATGTTTGCATTAAGAAATTTATTAGGACCAGCAGCAATGGGTTTTACTGTAGCAGCAGAAGCAGGATTAGTTGGTTATGATATGTTATCGAGTGGTAAATCTTTTAGAGAAGCTGTTGGTGATAGTTTATTTAATTATGCATTAGGTGATAAAACTAAAATAGATTCTGACGAAGAAAGATACAAACGATATGCAAGTTTGGGTTATGATGCAGATAAGATAAGAAATTATGAAAACACAATGGATAGAATAAATGAAATAGGTTTTCAGTATGATGACCTTTATGGTAAAGCTAATGCAGTTAATATTGGTGGACCGAGAAGATCAGATGCTATAAAACAAAAACAACAGATAATATCTGATAAAGCTCTTGCAGAAATTCCTGCGTTTTCACAAGACTTATATAGAACAGGTGAAGTACCTAGACTAGAAGAGTTTGTAAAAAATAATTTTGTATCAGGAGCAGAAGAAATACAAAGAGCAGATCAAGAAGCGCTAATACAACAAAAAGAATCTGGAGGTCCAAAATTTATGGGTACGGTATTTCCTAAATTTGAAGAAGGCAGACAACAAGACATTTTAAATGCACAAGGTATTTTAGGTTATAAATCGCCTTCAAGTACTTTAAGTCATTTTATGTCTGACCCAACTAAATATAATAACTTTATGGAAGGAGGCATAGCTAGTTTAAATGTCAAAAAATAGAAAACCACAAACTAAAAAACCTAATTTAGCACAAAAGATGCAAGCTAACCCTGGTTTTAAATGGTGGGCAGTACCCCCTAAAAAAGGTCCTCTATCACAGGGGTTGAAATTACCACAAAAACAAGTTAAGAAAGTCTAGGAGAAAATATATGGCAGATATAGATAAGTCTCTCCCAAACGATAAACGACCTGAAGAAGAAGTTGCACTAGGCGTTGAT
>WLWH01002495.1_pt1 | contig 10262 bp, 12 predicted proteins | sample 6712741 | NCBI WGS metagenome assembly WLWH01 (sample SAMN12718694, study PRJNA515312) | sponge metagenome | isolation source: marine sponge | host: Mycale hentscheli | place: New Zealand: South Island, Marlborough, Capsize Point | collected 2003-05-01 | reverse complement strand
ATTGCGGGTGTTGACCCACCTGTTGATTGAATTGGCGCTGTTCCCGTAACGGCACTAACACTACCACCTGCTGGTGAACTGTAATTACCAGTTTCATCTAGATAATTAGTAGCCACACCCCCAGTCGTTAATGGCACATCGTTAAATGTTGACGCAGTAACTCTACCATTACCATCAACCGAAAACAAGTCAGTGCCTAAGTCATTTTGACCTTTAATGATCGGGTCAGAATTTGCACCGGAACCTTGCCTAACGATAAATGCCTGTCTCGTTGGGGCAGTGGTTATGTCTGGGACACTAACACCCACCCCTTCATTATATGCACGTTGTATATCATTTAATTGGTCAAGTTTCTGTATTGAATTGCCATCTGCATCAACCGCGGTTATTTCACCACCGGATAGAGCCGCAGCAACATCAGCACTTGCAACTATATCGTCTATCTTAAACTCTGTGGATAAATCAAAGCTAGACACTGGATGTGTAAAACTTCTTTCGCCCAAATCATCAAACGTAACGGTTGCGACCGTACCTGTTGTTGTTATGATAAAACTCATTTTCTTTTATTTCTTTTTATGTCTCACAGAACCATGCGGTCATGCTTGGATCTCTGGTTGAACCATTGCAGTAGAATGAAACTCTATCGCCCGCTCCTATTGCAATAGATAAACCATTTGTAAATCCTTTTGTGCCGGCTGCTATACCTACAGTCGCAACCACCGAGCCGTTGACGTGTACTTCCGCGTCATATGTTGATACTGTGGTGTTAGCAGCACTAATATCAGTAAGTCTACATGCGAATGGCGCGATGTAATTTCCGCTATTTAAGTTTGTTGGAACACCATCTGATTGCCGCAAGTATGTATTTGTTGTGATACTTGATTTTGCAGCGGACCATGACCATGTTGTAGCCGCGTTGTTTGGACCTTGTGGACCAGTTGGTCCTTGAACACCAGCAAATTTCAATACTGTAACTGATGATTGATTTGCGTAAATATCAGTTGTACCCAATCCAATTCCTGATGGATTTAGCGAGGATAATTCAATCTCTAAATAATCACCGGCAGTAAAGTCCAATATAACCCATTCATTTATTTGCCCAGCCGCCATTTCTGGATTGATCACGTAAATAGTTCCAGTGATACCTGGTGTTATATCAACAGTCACTGTATCAAAGTCAGTGTACTCAACGTCTGCAATAATTAAATTGTTTGTGTTGTCTATTACAATAACGTCTGGTACTCCATTATAATTATGTGTGATTACGTATGAAGTTGTTAGTGGTGTTGCCGCTGTTGCAATAAATGGATCGGTTTGGGTTGATTTGGTTATACTTGGTATCGGTGAAACGCTAGCACCGTTAATTTTTATTTCTCCTTTTACCGAGCCGTTACCGTGACCCACCTTATATGAAACTGCGTATTTACCCGTTTCATTTATGTCAATCCTTCCTGTTACTAACCCACTCGGTGTTATGCACCCACCTTCGCTTGTTCGTGTTGAGTCCCAAGGTAAAACTATTCCTGTTGCTCCTGCTGCTATTCCAGTATCAATAGCTAAATATCTTTCCAATACATCAACCGGAGCACCAGATGGTCCAGTTGCCCCATCTGCACCAGTTGGTCCGTCTGGACCCGTTGGGCCAAACGGTCCTGTAAATCCTGTAAATCCTGTAGGGCCAGTTGGGCCAGTATCGCCAAACCCGGCAGGTCCTGTGGGTCCACCTGGATCCCCTTGTGCACCAGTTGGTCCGTCTGGACCAGTTGGCCCATCAATTCCTTGAGGTCCTGTATTCCCTATGTCTCCTTGAATTCCTTGAGAACCTTGTACACCGGTAGGTCCCTGTATTCCTAATGATTTGTATACACTAATTGATGTTGCGTCAGTTTGTAATAACATATTCGCTGCACTAGCCCCAACCGTTACCCTTAAACGTATTTTGGTTCCAGCAGATGGTGAATCATATGCGTGTGTTTTTGATAATGTTATTAGTTCGGTATCGCCTGTGTCTGAAGCGCTTTTTACACCATTCCATAATGTTGTGAATTCTGCAATTGTATTATATCCACCACCCGAATCTGCTTGAATTACAACAGTTATATCGTCATCTTGTGTAGTTGCGCTACCTGTAGCTTCACGTAATGCAACGGAATAAGAGATTACATATCGGTATTCATCTAGTAATGTAATTTCTTCATTACCGGTGTATGGCGTTGTTACGTGGGTATATGAACCCGCGTCATAAATAGTTTGAGTATCAATTGGTACTGTATTAGATGTACCCGCAGTAATTGTAAGAGATGCAGGTGTTGAACCAGACCAACTACCTGCGAATGTTGGAACTAATGTTGGCGATCCTAATGGGCCCTGTTCACCAGTAAACCCCTGTATTCCTTGAGGACCAGTTGCGCCCGTAAATCCTGTTGGCCCTGTTGGCCCCGTAAATCCTGTAGGTCCTCCACTTGGTCCAGTTGGACCATCCACCCCATCTGCACCAGTAGGACCTGTCGCGCCATCTGCACCAGTTGCGCCGTCGTCTCCTTGTGGCCCAGGTATTACACTTTGTGGTCCATCTGCACCAGTAGGACCCGTAAACCCTGTAGGCCCTCCGCTCGGCCCTGTAAATCCTGTCGGACCTGTTGCGCCGAATCCTGTAGGTCCTGTTGCGCCGAATCCAGTAGATCCTGTTGCACCAGTAAACCCGGTAAATCCTTGAAGACCCTGTATTCCTTGTGCTCCGTCAGCACCAGTGGGACCAGTATCACCTTGTGAACCTGGATTTCCAGGTAATCCTTGAGTTCCATCTGCACCTGTAAATCCTGTCGGACCTGTCGGACCTGTAAATCCTGTTGAACCTGTCGGACCTGTAAATCCTGTTGGACCTGTTGCGCCATCAGCACCAGTTGGTCCACCGGCTGCACCAGTAGGACCCGTAAATCCACCTCCGCCTCCAGCTATAATTGCTATGTCACCATCAGCAAGAGATGTTGCAAAGTCTAATCCATAATGGGATTTCAGAACTCGATATAACTCATTTGTTGTATCGTCATCTTGATCATATATCAATACTTGGTTCTCTACATAAAAGCTGTTAGGAAGTGATATTATATCATCTTTATACGATGTAACCCCTTGTTGGGTATAACGTATTAGTTCTTCTGGTGTATACGCTGGTTTTGGAAATGCGTCACCAACATTAGAAACTGATATAGGTCTAAGTTTGTGATCGCCTGCAGCGGTATACCCATTAGGAACTAATACCGCACCTAGAAATATTGCCCTTTCCCACTCACCAAGTAAATTGGATAAGTAAGGGATATATGTTCCGTTAAGTAAGTTATTAATTGCGGTATTCGGAAGGTCATTAATATTTGGACTATCAAGTAAACCATTTAATGCAGTACCTTCTAAAACTTTTATTTCGGCAAGGTATTCATCTGCTGGACCAGGAGGTACACCAGTACTTGCGAGTATGCCTGTAGGTAAAGCATAAATAAGATCTATTCTGATATTTCCACTAGGGTCGGTATTATCATTAATAGTAATGTCCCCAGTTGTTGAACCGTTCTCTGCGGTAGTATGGTAATAAGATTTTCCGTTAGATCTAATAACACCGTTTGATACGGATAACCATTGCCCAACACCGGCAACGCCCTGCCCCATCCCAGCAGGAACCTTTAAATTCATACCACTTAAAATACCATCCTCGGTATTAAACTGAACAACTTCTAAACCGTCTGATGTATATGCAGCACCATCCTCAAGGTTGAATATAATTTCACCTTTATAGATTTCGTTACCCGCCCAATCTAATGGGTTGTCTTGATGATTAGTTCCAGGCAATCCTGCTTTAGGCCTTCCTGCTAAATCACTAAAGTATTTTTCAACTCTTCGTGCAAATTGTAAAATTAAACTACTGGCCATTTTCCATATCAGTCCTTTTTATCGATTTTGTGAATTGCGTCTCTAAGTTCAGCCGCCAATTCATAATCTTCTACTTTAAGAGCACGCTCGAGTGTATTCTCGAGTTCATCTTTGTCAAGACTAATAAAGGGTATATGATATGGAATAGATTCTTTGATTTTGTTTCTTTTAAAAACCCAATCATTTAATCTAAACACTACCCTAAATTCTTCCTCTTCGGCAAATATTATCCAATTGCCGTACGAAAGATAGTCCAAGTTTTCTGATGTTACATATTGAAGTAACTCATTGAGTTCTTCTTTAATGTCAAAAACACTTGGTACTGCAGTCTTTTTAGTGCCATCCTCTTTTTGTATATCCCAAAGGATATTAAGTTTATTGTGGTAATCCTGGATTTCTTCCCAATCAAGGCTATCCAGAATCGTTTGAATCATTGTTGATTTTTTCATGGTGCAACATAGATTATTTTCCCATAGTATATATCAAATATATGATCTATACTAATCACTTAGCCCAAGAAAGCATCCTGCGCCTGCCTCGTTTATTTGACGGATTGAATAAGAATATATTGCGCCTGGAACAAATGAATTGGGTGGGAACTTCACCACCTGACCATTTATGGTTCTAATAATAACTTCGCTGCTAGGTTGTGCTATACAATGTATAGCCTTTATCGGTTTTGACCCTACAGGCAAGATGCCTTTACCTGGTGCCAAATCCTTATCTTTTTCTAGTGTGTATATATTGGTTGCTATAAAATTCATATTGTCTTTATTACTTATATTGCTAATATTGCCTGAATCTCCACATCACAGGTTTGCGTATTACGTAGCCAAATAGTTTCTAGTTTATTGGTATCTGTTTCGGTAACATCTTCAGCACCTGATAACAATATCATAGGACCAAGTTTTCTCCATGTTGCACCAGACTCACCGTTTGTTACGACGTCAGAATCATATGCATATTCGATATAGAGTTGGTTTGATGAAGTACAGTCACTACAGAAAATAATGTTGAGAAATATCACTTTAAACGCACCTCGTGGATAACGTAGAGCGGTTTGTGTAACAGTACTTGCTAAGACTTCTGTAATTGGTGCTGGTGCGCCATCATCAAAGGTTAACGTATATACATAGGCTCTTCCATAATTGATACCACGTAAACTAAATTTTGATATAGTATCATCTTCGTAGAATTCAATAATAGGTTGAATTACCGAGTCACCTGATATAGCGGCCTTTAAACTCGTGATAAAGGTGGGGAAATCTGTTCCGTCTAATCCATTGAGTGTTGATAAAACCGATGTACCATCCGAAATTTCCAATGATGCGGTAACACCTGAAGCTAATGGAAAACCTAAACTTGTAATATCCCATTCTTGAATTTCCCTTCTTTTACCAAGATCCATTCCCGACCCACCATCGACTCGTAAAGTTTCACCATCGCATAAATTCATCTGATTCATAGTATACCCATTTAATGGTATAAAGAATTGACTCATGTCTAGCGATGCTAAATCATTTTTTCCTTTAACTACGCCTAAGCGTTTTCTTTCAATAAATCTAAATAAAAGTTGGGATAAATCGGGTGGGCACGATAGATTTGGTCTTACCCCCTCTGAATTGTTAGTTCCACATCCTGTACAGCTTGCCATTTGCTAGTTATTAATTTGTTCCTGGTAAAATTTGTGGATTCATCCCAGGATTTTCTTTTGGTTTTCTATGACCTTTTGCCTGCCCATCATTACTTATGGGTTGGTTAGGTTGATTAATTTGTGGAGTTACTTTTGTTACAATATCATCTGCACTATTGCCAGAAGACGAAGTTGTGGCTTTAACACTCTTGGCTTTACTCTCCTCCAATTCTTCTGACTTTTTATTTTCTATCTCATTGTTTTGCCCTTCTGTAAGAATTCTATTAATTTCCTCTTCAGCATCAATCGAATCACGTGGCATATCATAAGACATGTTATTATCTTCTGCCGCTTCTCTCGCTTCAACCATTTCTTGGATTCTTTTATTACGTGCGTCATAATAATCATCAGGCGATGGTTTATCATCAGAACTACCTAATAGGTTTTCATTAAACTTGATGTAGAAGTGTAATGCAATAAGAGACATAAACGGTAATGTACCACCTTGAATATACGCTAAGAATCTTCTATGATCTAATACATCCCAATCTTCAAACCAAAATCCTATTAGTTCAACCCATGATAAGAAACCTTCACCGGTAACATCAATGTCTTTATATGTAAAGAAAACATTTCCTACAATTTGAATTATTGTAACCAATCCAAAAAGAGCCCATATTGAACCTTTCTTAATTTTGATAGATGCAGCCGACACTGACGCCAATGCGAAAATCTCTACTGCTACTGATAGGTAAATTGCCCATGCCATGGGATTTCCTAAATCATACCAACTAATTACGTGTGATATCGAAATAATTACTACAGATAGTATCGGTAGTAAAAATGAATTTTTGATTAACGTTTCTTTCTTAACGTTACCAATCTGACGCAACTTTGATAAAAGCCATTTCATATTATTCTAATTCTTTTTGAAGGGCTTGTATTTGTTTATCGTACTCGTTCATTCTATCATCTGGTCGAACGGTTGTTCTTATTACTGCATTCCAATCATATAGTGTTCTCTTGGAAGTTCGTAAACCTTCTATCTCCATTCTCGTGTCCAACTCTTCTTTACTGTAGAAATTATTGTTCATCTCATTGGTTAGAGAATCCAATTCTACCTTTAGCCCTGTTACTTCTTTGCGTAGTCTACTATTTTCCTTTACGGTACTACAACTTCTTAGATATCCAAACAGCCCTAGTAATGTAATTACATAAAAGGGAATCATTAGATATTTACTAAGAAATAAGTTTACTTTATCTTTCATTGTTTTAGTTTAAGTTTCTGTTTTGGAATTCCACCTCCACCAATGCCAGAAGTTTGGTTGCCGATACAATTATGTCTTCATCTACTTTAGAATCCTTCTCAATTATATCGGCAATCCTTACAATATCTGGTAATTCATCATGCCTTAAGAATGAATGTAATGAAATCACATCCATTGTACTTAATTCCTTTAACAAGGTTTTCAAATAATTAAATTCCTCGTCTTCCATATATACGCGGGTTTATTTTACCCGTGGTATGTTTATGATCCTTATTGTTCGAGATCCTCAACATCCACGCCTTGCGCAGCAGCCGCCCATTCCATTTGAAGTCCTTCAGCCTTTTTCTTATCTTCTTGTATAACGGCCATAGCAGTGTTAACAGGCATAAATAAGTTGTCTTTAAATTGCTCTGCTGCAATAAGACCTGTTCCTTCGTGTTTACTTAAGTAATAAGCGATAGCTTCAATGCATAATGATCCTAAGTAAAATTCGCTTTTACCTTTGGGTACTGACTTTGAAATATCTTCATGCGCTTTACAAATACCCAATGATTCGTGGGCTGCAAATTTTGCATCGTTTTCTAAAAATTTTAACATGGCTTCCGCCGTTCTCTTTTTACCTGGTACAAGATATACTTTCTTCTCTAGCTCTTGTCCAAATTCTACAAATGCATCTCTTTTGGCATTTACCAAATCTTGATCAACTTTGTTTTCTTCGACCCCTTTTTCAACGGTCATTTGTACTTCTTTAGTTTCTGACATTTTAAATTAATTTTTGGTTATTGTTTGTTTAATATCTATGTTATATATTCATAGAAAGATTTTGAATTAGTCTGCGATTTTGTAATCTTTAAACATTTCGATTGTTTGTCCATGTTGATTATGGAAATGCGTACATAAATCAACGAATTCTTCCCATAGATCATTATACTCTGAACGACCTATCATTATTTCTTGGGTACCTGAGTTTTTAACAGAAACCCATATTTTGGCAACGTCTAGGGTATTACCTGTCATTTGTTCGTATGCTGACCAATACCCTGAAAGCTGTAGCTTGTATTTTCTTTCTTTAACCGAACCTTTTTCAACGAAGGATGATGCAGATTTATAGTCAGTAATTACGTTGTTAAGTTTATTCATGGATGGCCACAAATAATTAATATCGTACGCACCTCTGTATGGAAGTTTAAAGTTTACAACCTTATGCTCTAATCCTAAAACTTCATGTACTTCTGGGGAATCGCTATTTGGCGCAAATGATTCTAACATTTGGTAAAACATACCTCTGCCAGTTTCAATTTGCTTTTCGGCTATCCTTTCTTCTTTAAGTTGTTGTATTGATTTGGTTTGTGTATATAACAAAGCTTTTTCTAAATCACCTTTTGCAGCGAACGCAAGATAGTAGTTTTCCATAAATTTATGAAACGCGGTACCACGATCGGCAGCAAGTTTCATAATCTTTTGAAATTGTTCTTCACCTACTTCTTCTCTAAATGTATCTAGCTCAGGATCATCTTTAGAATCAACAACCTTTGTTACAGATGGCACAACCAACTTTTTACCAGTCTCGTCATATGCATTCCACCAGCCATAATAGCCTTTTTTCCAAGTTATCATATGAAGGATATTAAATAATCAATTAGACCTAATTTGCTCATTCCTAAATAAAAGCAAAATACTGAAATAATTTGAATAATAAATCTCCAGATTGAGAAGTGCTGCCATATCGGCCAATAAATTATTAGCCAAGATCTACTGTCTTCTAATTTTACCATCTCTGGATAAATTATCTCTGATAGGTCTAGACTTTCTAAATACTTATTCATAGGTTCTATACTCTCAATAACTCTCATTTTTTGCAAAGTAACCTCTTCGCCCATATCTTCTTTACGCAAAGATATCACGGTGTATATTTGGTTTACCCACCCACTTCTGAGATTAAGTTTTTTCCATTGCTCGGTTTTACTATTTCGTTTTATGACCTTTCGTATGTAAAACCAATTTCGAATTTCGTATAACCCTAAACGTCTTCTTTGTAACCAATTCATAATTTCTGGAATTTTTCTACCAACTCAGGATGATTCTTTGAAACGGAATTAATAAGTAGAGCTTTACCCTTTCTTTTACGTGTCTTAACCGTATTAAGATTCCATCCTAAATTTTTTGCAATCTCATGTTCTTTCTGATTTTTGATATGATATTCAGTTAGAACCGCTCTGTATTTTTCTGGTAGGTTGCCAATTTCTTTGAGAACTATTTTGTATAATCTATCCATCTCTTCTTCAGCTGTTGGCTCAAAGAATTCATAATCAGGTGTGGAAACCAACCCTGAATATTTAGACGTCATGTTTATACCCATTTCTTGCATACCCTCTAAAGAGTAGTTCTTTTTCCCATAGCGCTTTGATAATAACGCTTCATTTCGTGCTATCCGATACGACCATGTTGAAAACGCATAGTACGGATCATATTGATCTATTTTAGACCATATGTTTGTGAAGGTATTCAATAGCACTGCTTCACGTGTTTGATAATCATCACAGCCATACTTTTCTCTTACGTATTTAGAAAGACCAGGTTTGAGCCTATCGTGTATAGCCCTAAATGATTTTTCGTCTCGATTGTTGTAAAAGTTAAGACCGATTTGTTGTAATGATAGTTCCTTTGCCATAAATAGTTTTTTTGTATGTTTGGTTATTAATTTAATTAAATATAACCATTTTTATTCGGAAAGTAAAGGGATCTGTGTTAAATAATTGTTAAACATTAAAAACATCTAATGCAATAGATTTGGTCATTAATTTATCAACCTTACCATAGTGCTTTACCCTTCCTTTAAACAATTTATCTATGTGACTCACGTCACGATAATCTTCTAGCCAAAATATGTTTTCAAATTCGGCATTGATTAAAAGTTTTGCGCAAACTGAACATGGTGAGTGCGTCAATAGCACTACATAGTTTTCAGGATCATGCTCTCTAAATTTTGCTATAAGATTCATTTCTGCGTGTATGAATCCTGATAGGCCTGGTTCTAGTGACTCTTCTTCTGTCCCAGTAGTTGGGTTAATTTCAGCGTTAGAGACTGTGCCATTATAACCAAAGCAATCTCGTTGAAAATTTTTCTTTACTGCTATAGCACCAACCTTTAATCTCGATGATTCAGATAACGATGCAATATTTCGTAAATGTTTAACAAAAACTTCAACCTTTTGCTGTGTCCTATCCAGTTTTTTGCGCATAAGGAACTATTCTGTTACTGTTTCTGTTTTTTCTTCTTCTTTATTTTCTACTTGTACAAAGTACTTAGTAACGTTAGCAAAGAATTCCGCAACCTCTGCATAAGGGAATTGTCCTATTGCATTAATAACCGCATTTGCTTCTTGCTCGCTTAATGTATCCTTTGAAATAACTTGCGTAATTCCAAAAACAGCATT